>Ga0114999_10004432_pt1 | contig 17015 bp, 14 predicted proteins | sample ArcticOcean_MG_C_3_FD_89820 | JGI IMG/M metagenome (GOLD analysis project Ga0114999, IMG submission 89820) | Marine microbial communities from western Arctic Ocean - ArcticOcean_MG_CB8_126 | ecosystem: Environmental > Aquatic > Marine > Oceanic | place: Arctic Ocean: Canada Basin | collected...
ACAAAAGGATGTGTGGCTATAGTTAAAGAAGATTTATTAAAAATTTTACCACTAATAAATAAAAAAACAAAAATTTTAATCAAGTAATATTTCTATTACCTAAAATAGCAGTACCTAATCTTAAATAAGTAGCACCATGCAATATTGCTTTCTCATAGTCAGCACTCATTCCCATACTAAGTTCTTTTAAGTTTAATTCATCGTTAGCTTTTTTTAACAATTTAAAATATTTTTCAGAATCAGAATTATGTGGAGGAATACACATTAAACCAATAATATTTAAAAAAAGATTTTTAGTACAATAATTATAAAAATCTTTTAAGTCATTTATTAAAATTCCAGATTTTTGATTTTCATCTCCAACATTAACTTGTATAAATAATTTAATCTTTTTGTTAAATTCTTTTTCAGATTCGTAAATTTTATCAGCAAGTTTTTTGTTGTCTAAAGAATGAATGTAATCAAATAATCTAACTGCTTTTTTTGCTTTATTGGATTGTACCTTACCGACCATATGTAATTTCAAATTTCTGTAAAGTTTTTTTTTGTTTTGCCATTTAATCTCTGCTTCTTGAATTTTATTTTCACCAAAGTGCATATGACCACTATTTAAAAGTGGTAATACGTTACTTAAAGGGAAAGTCTTTGAGACAACTATTATATTTACATTAGTTTTAAGTTGTTTTTTGATGATAATTTCATTTACATTATTCTTTATGGAGTTTAATTTTAAGAAGTTTTCATGCATAAATATTTACCAAATGTTTTTATTTTTTTAGATCGTTACGACAGTGAAATATTTAAAAACAAAAACAAAAATATAGGTATTGTTTATAGGAATTATAAAGATAGAAACAGAGAAAAAAATCTAATAAAAATTGCTAAAGAGTGTAAAAAAAAAAAATATCTACTATTTGTCTCTAACAGTATTAAACTATTATATAAAGTAAAAGCAGATGGAATCTATATTCCATCATTTAATAAATCTCAAAGGTACGCAAATTTAGAAAATAAAAGAATATTAATATTAGGTTCAGCTCATAGTCAAAAAGAAATTCATACAAAAATTACACAAAGATGTAAGCTCATTTTTTTATCTCCACTATTTTATGTTAGAAAATCTAAAAAATATTTAGATATTCATAAATTTAATAATATATCAATTTTGAATAAGAAAAATATTTTAGCGTTAGGTGGAATTTCTGAAAATAATATTCAAAAACTTAAACTATTACAAATTAAAGGTTTTGGTGGTATTCGAATGTTTAAAAAAAAAACCGGCCTTTTAAGAGGCCGGTTTCTATAAAGAATAAATTCTTTTAAATTATTAAAATGCTAAGCCCAACGAAACAGTTGTAGCTTCGTTATCAGCAGATGTGTCCCATCCAGCATTTTCCACACTAGATGAAGCTATTCTTATTGTAGCTCCGCCCATTGTGTATGCTGCTTGAATAGAATCAACAAAGACAGTTCTTAGATTCTCTTCAATTTGATTAGTACCTTCTGTGTTAGTATAACCAGATTTACGAGCTTCCCACTTTCCATAACTCAAAGAAAGACTGTCGCTAACATTGAACGCAACGCCAAATGCCATGTTTTTATAAACGTTGTAATCACTTGCGTCACTACTAGCTTCAAGCCCATCATCTATACCAGTGTAGTCTCCTGACACTTGGTAACCGAGTGATATTGGACCTAAAGAGTATGTAACCCCGCCAACAGCTTCGTACTTATCAGATACGTTTGCTGCTCCACCGTGCGAAATAATTTGTGAAGCACCTGCGAATAAGTTTAGACCAGATAATGTTTCAAATCCAAACGAAGGGTTAACGTTTAATGTTACATCAGTAGCATTGTCCCAATGTGTGTTATTGTTTGCTGTTGCTTTGTCTCCAGTATCAGCAACGCCGTAACTAGGAGAATGCATTATTGCAAACGTCGTCCCCATTACTGTCGGTGTTGTATATTGGATATTAGTCGATGCAGAGCCTCCTACAGCTAATCGTACACCAGTTGACAAACCTGTGCCCCATGCTTCTTCCCAAGCAGTCGGCATCTTATCATCATACGCAGCTATACCATTTCCGCTGTCACCTTGGTTCAAATTAATTGTTCCAAGACCGCCCATAGTAAGTCCTACTGCTGCAGATGAAAATGCGCTAGCATCTAGATTTGCAATTGTGTATCCGAAAGTCCAACCGTTATCTAACTCGCCAGAACCTTTAAAAGTTAAAGCTGAATTAATCCCAATTGGGTTACCTGCCACGGCGTTATTAGATACCCAGGTAGCGTCAGCGCTCCCAGTTACCGTCATGTCTCCCGCGTGTACAGATGCTATAGTAGCAAGAGAACCGCAAAGAGCTGAACAACCAACTTTTATTATTTTATTATTCATAACTTCTTTTACCTTTCTCTATACTTAAAACGCTAAACCTAACTTAACAATAGTAGCTTCTAAGTTACGACCAGAACTAGCATACGACTGATTTGTAACATCAACATCTGCTATACTAATTGTAGCTCCACCCATTGTGTAAGCGATTTGGTAAGAACTAGCTTCTGCTGTGTTCCCACCAGTTTTGTCAGATTCAACATGGTTATAACCAACTGATAGATTATCGTTAACACTAAATGTAACACTATACATTGTGTTTTCGTAACTTGAACCAGCTCCAGATACTCCTGTGTCGTCATCATTTCTTTGGTAACCAGCTGTGAAACCGCCTAAAGCGTACTTAACGCCATAAACTTGTTCTTCAGAATCACCAACAATAGTTCCAGCTGTTTGTCTTTGATCTACACGTGAAATACCACCATAAAGTGTTAAACCAGAAACACCATGCAACTCATCTGTTGCAGTAGCAGTGAAATCCCAACCAGATTGAAGTGCACCACCATTGTCTCCACTAGCAGCTTTGTCTCCAACTGCTGATCCTGAGTCAGCATCAGGTGACCATGCAGCTACAAGTGTTAAACCTGCAGGCACGTAGTCAGAACTTGGTGTAAACTCAATGTTAGCAGCAGCCGAAACTCCTGTAACTTTAGCTATACCAGCACTTAGACCAGCTCCGTCAGCTTCTTCCCAAACTGATGGCGTAAGATCGTCCATACGCTGAATACCAGTTCCAGAAACACCTTGGTCAACTCTTATGTCTCCAACACCCGCAACACCAATTACTATATTAGTGTTTGAGTATGCTCCAGCATCGCCTTGCGCTATTGATAAGGCAACATTCCAACCGTTGTCTAGCTCACCTGAACCTGCGAAGGTTAAGTTTGAAGCCATACCCAGTGGGTTTCCTGTAACCTGGCCAGATAATGACGTCCATGTCATTGCTACTCCACCAGTCACCGTAAGTTCACCTGCGTTTGCAGTTGATATTACAGCTAGAGATCCGCATAATGCAGATGCTCCTATTTTAGTTAATTTATTCATAGTTAACTCCTTTTGTTATTTTCATATGAATTGATGTAAAATTAACACTCTAAATAGTAAAATTAAACGAAAAAACCTTGAAAAATATATAATTTTAATAATTGTTGTATTTTTGCAACTCCCATTTATATGACTCAATAAACCACGTTTTTACTCATCTTTTTGAATTTTAATATTCATTTTAAAATGAAAATTAATGTATTAAACATAGGATATAAATAAATGAGCTTTTTAAATTATATTTCTAAACAAATACTATTTTTCTTAAGTAGTTTAGTTTTATTAACATTTCTAAACTCTTGTGGGATTTATAAACCTGTTGATGCAAGAAAAGTATCCCCAAACTCTAAAGAAAGAGTTAGACAAAATCTAGAGGAAGGTAAAGGTATGACATTTAAAAAGTTAATGGGTAACTCTGGTGGAACCAACTATCAATTTGCAAGCTCTAATCCAATGTGGAGAGCTACCTTAGAAATATTAGATTTTTTACCTCTAGCAAACGTTGACTATTCAGGCGGTATAATAACCACGGATTGGTACAACGAAGGTACCGCACTTGACGAGTCAGTTAAAATTACAGTTAGGTTTTTAACAAATGAAATAAGATCAGACGGACTTAAAATAATTGTACATAGAAAAAGATGTAATATTGAACAAAATTGTAAAATTACAAAAATTTCTTCAGCTCTAGAACAAGAACTTCAAGTTGCTATTCTTAAAAAGGCAATTCTTTTTGAAAAGCAAATGAAAAAAAATAAAAAAAAATTTAAAAGAACTAAAACAAATTAAATTCCATTTAAAAAAAAATAATTATTTTAACATATGGAAAGATACAATATAAAAAATATTGAAAAAAAATGGCAAGGTATTTGGGATAAAGAAAAAACTAATACTGCTGTTTTAAACAAGAAGAAAAAAAAATTTTATTGTCTCGAAATGTTTCCATACCCATCAGGAAAAATTCACATGGGACATGTAAGAAATTATACAATTGGCGATTCATTAGCTCGCTATAAAAAACTACAAGGATTTAATGTTTTGCACCCAATGGGTTGGGATTCGTTTGGATTGCCTGCTGAAAATGCAGCTCGTGAAAATAATCTACATCCAAAAGAATGGACTAAAAAAAATATTGGAACTATGAAAAAACAATTAAAACTCCTTGGTTTTTCATTAGATTGGGATCGTGAAATATCTACTTGTGACCCTGAATATTATAAACACCAACAAGAATTTTTTTTAGAATTATTTGAAAAAAAATTGGTTTACAAAAAAGATACTTATGTAAATTGGGATCCAGCTGAACAAACTGTGTTAGCCAATGAACAAGTGATAGATGGTAAGGGTTGGCGTTCAGGAGTTGCTGTTCAAAGGAAAAAACTTTCTCAATGGTTTTTTAATATTAAAAAATTTTCTCAAGATTTGCTAGACGAACTAGAAAAATTAAAAAATTGGCCTGATAAAGTTAAACTTATGCAAAAAAATTGGATAGGTAAATCTGTTGGTTGCAATATCAATTTTCAAATTGATATAAAAAATGATGAAAAAAAAATAGAAATTTTTACAACAAGGCCTGATACTTTATTTGGAGCTTCATTCATTGCACTTTCTATAGATCATCCAATTGCAAAAAGATTTGAAAATAATAAAGATTTTCAAAAATTTAAATTAGATTGTTCCAAATCTGGTACTACGGAAGAGGCTTTAGCTATTGCTGAAAAAATTGGCTTTAATACTAATTTATTTGCATTAAATCCTTTTAAAAAAGAAACCAAACTTCCAATTTATATTGCTAATTTTGTTTTAATGGATTACGGGACTGGAGCTATATTTGGGTGTCCCGCACATGATCAAAGAGATTTGGATTTTGCTAATAAATACAAACTAAATATTTTACCTGTTGTAAGACCTAGCAAAATTGATCCCGCAGAATTTAAAATTAATAGTAAAGCTTATACAGAAGATGGAATACTATTTAATTCTGATTTTCTTAATAATTTGAAAGTTAGCGAGGCCATTGAAAAATCAATAGAAATAATAACAAACAAAAAAATTGGTGAAAAAAAAATTACATTTCGACTTAAAGATTGGGGTGTTTCAAGACAAAGGTATTGGGGTTGTCCTATACCAATAGTTTACAATAAAAAAGGTGAAGCAATTCCCGTTGATAAAAAAGATTTACCAATATTACTGCCTGAAAAAGTTGACCTCGATGTAACTGGAAATCCATTGGAAAAACATCCTACTTGGAAATTTACCAAGCTTTCTTCTGGGGAAGAGGCTATTAGAGAAACTGATACTCTCGATACTTTTGTGGATTCTTCATGGTATTTTTTAAGATTTTGTTCTCCCAATTATAAAAAATATGGTTATCAAATTGAGGATGTAAATTATTGGATGCCAGTTGATCAATATATTGGAGGAGTCGAACATGCAATTTTACATTTACTTTATTCAAGATTTTTTATGAGAGCTTTAGCCTTCGATAATAAAAAATTTGATTATACCGAACCATTTGAAAGTTTATTTACACAAGGTATGGTTTGTCACGAAACTTATAAAAATGAAAATAATAAATGGTTATACCCAAATGAAATAGAAAAAGATTCTCAAGGAAATTTAGTAACTAAAAACGATCAAAAAAAAGTGATAGTGGGTCCCTCTGAATCAATGTCTAAGTCCAAAAAAAATACAATAGATCCAGAGGAAATGATTAATATGTATGGCGCCGACTCGATTAGATGGTTTATGTTATCAGATAGCCCTCCTGAAAGAGATGTTCAGTGGTCACAAGAAGGAGTTTCCGCTGCATTTAAATTTATTCAAAAACTATGGAAATTAAATAATCAAATTTTAAGGAAAAGAGAATCAAGTACAAGCTCTGATGATATAAGTCTTAAAAAATCTGTAAACAAAACAATTTATAACGTGACTAAAAACTTAGATAATTTTCAATACAATGTAGTAATTGCTAATATGCATGAGATATATAACTTATTTTATAACCACATGATTGACAACAAAACTTCTAATAAAACTATGAAAAATGAATGGGAAAAAATAACCATGTTATTGTTACCACTGACTCCACATCTTGCTCATGAATGTTGTGAAAAAATAAATAAAAAATTTTATTGGCCCAAGTATGATTCTAAATTACTAGAAGAAGAAAGTTGTACAATTATAATACAGGTGGATGGTAGAAAACGAGGTATGTTGAAAATGCCAATAGATTCAAAAGAAATATCTGTTATTAAGAAATCAAAAGAAGTTGATAATGTTTCAAAATATATTGGAAATACAGTTATAATTAAAAATATTTTTATTAAAAATAAACTAGTAAATTTTATAACTAAAAAATGAAAAAAATTATTAATATTCTCGTTTTCTTAATTATACTTATTAATATAAATGCATGTGCAGGTTATAAACCTATTTTTGATTCACATAATATACAATTTAAAATTATTAAGTATTCAATAGAAGGAAATAAAAAACTAGGAAATAAAATTTATTCAAAATTGAATAACTTATCTAAAGGTAATAACGACAATACAAAAGCTAAAGATATTGAAATATTAATAAAATCATCAAAAGAAAAAATTGCAACAGCTAAAGATGGTAAAGGAAAAATTATAGAATACAAAATTACGTTAAACACTCAAATTACTATTAAAGATTTTTTAAATGGAGTTGAAAATTTAAATCAAAACTTTAGATCTTATGCTTCGTACAAGGTTCAGAAACAATATTCAGAAACATTGAAATTAGAAAATAAAACTATACAAAATTTATTAGATAAGATTTATCAAGATCTATTATTAAAAATGTCAGAGAATATATTTTCTAAATGATTATAAAAAGTTACGAAGTAAAAAAAAAAAAAAAAATTTTTAAAAAAAAAATTTTTTTTTTAGTATATGGAGAAAACGTTGGGCTTAAAAAAGATATAAGAAATTTTATTACTAAAGAAATTGAAAAAAATGACTCTAGTGTAGAAATATTAACATTATATGAAAATGAAGTACTAAATGATGAAGAAAATTTTTTTAACACAATTTATTCTGGATCATTATTTGGTAATAAAAAAATAATTTCTATTTTTGATGCTACAGATAAAATAATTAAAGTAATAAATACCATACATGACAAATACCCAGATAATATATCTTTATTAATTTTTTCTGAAATTTTAGAAAAAAAATCTAAATTAAGAAATTTTTTTGAAAAAAGTAAAAGTGCAATTTGCATTCCATGCTACCTGGATAATGAAAGAGATTTAGAAACAATTGCAAAAAAAGAATTAGAAAAAAATAAAATATCATTATCAAGAGAAATTATAAATTTACTAATAGAAAAATCTAATTCTGATAGAAACAACTTAAGAAATGAAATTGAAAAAATTCATTCTTATTCTCTAAATAAAGAAAAATTAGGTTTGGATGAAATTAAATTATTAATTAATTTTTCTGGTGACTATAAATCTGATATTTTAGTAAATGAATGTTTGTGTGGAAACATTAGTCAATTCAAAAAAATAATATCGGAATTATATGTTAATACAATGAATCAAATTTTACTTTTAAGAATACTGAGTAATAAAATACAAAGGTTGCTAAAAATTAAAGAACAAGAAAATATTTCAAATGACCTGGATAACCTTATTAATTCTTCAAGACCACCAATTTTTTGGAAAGAAAAACCAATAATTAAAAAACAACTATCTCTCTGGAACTTAAATCAGTTAAAAATAATAATTAGAGATATTAATAAAACGGAACTTTTATGTAAGAAAAATCCTCAAATTTCTAATATTATTTTTACTAGTTTTTTTTCAAAAATCTGCAAAAAAGCTAATAGTTTTTCTTAATTGTATTAATTAATTTATCCAATTGTTCCAAATCAGTATAAGCAAAGCTAATTGTTCCGGAATTATTTTTATTATTATTTATAGTAACATTTAATCCAGTTTTTTCTTCTAAATCCTTTTGCAGCTTTAAAACGTTTGAATCTTTTTTAGAAACTAATTTAAATTTTTTTTCACGCATTGATTTTACTAAAATTTCAGATTGTCTTACTGAAAGCTTTTTCTGAATTATTTTGTTTGCAACATCAAAAGAATTGTTAAGATTAATTAAAGTTCTAGCATGACCTGCTGATAGATCACCTTGAACAACCAAAACTAAAACGTCTTCTGGAAGAGATAATAGTCTAAGAGAATTTGCTATATGGCTTCTACTTTTTCCAATTAACTGTGATAATTTATCTTGATTATATTTAAAATCTTTAATTAATTTTTCATAACCTCTTGCTTCTTCAATTGCATTTAAATTCTGTCTTTGAACATTTTCAACAATTGCAAATTCAAGTGATTTTGCATCGTCAACATCAAGAATAACTATAGGAACTTCATGTAACCCAGCATTTTGAGATGCTAACCATCTTCTTTCGCCTGCAATAATTTCATATTTTCCATGAATTGTTTTGCTTGGACGAACAATAATTGGCTGTATAACGCCCTGTTCTTTTATAGAATTAGTTAAGTCTAGTAAACTTTCTTTACTAAAATATTTTCTTGGCTGGAACTTGCTTCTAATTAAAAGATTTAGAGCAATTCTATTTGTTTCAATTTTTTTTGGGGAGTCACCTAATAAAGAGGAAAGACCTCTGCCTAATCCTTTTTTTAATCGGTTTTCGACCATTATGCAGCACTTTCCATTACATTTTCTTGTTCTAAAAATTCAATAGCAAAATTTGAATAAGACTTACTGCCTATACATAATTTATCATAAATTAAAACTGGAATACCGTGAGAGGGTGCCTCTGACAGTCTAACATTTCTTGGAATAACTGTTTGGTATACTTTTTCTTTAAAAAATTTTCTCGCTTCTGTGTCTACTTGAACTGACAATTTATTTCTTTTATCAAACATAGTTAATAAAACACCTCTTATTTTGATAGTAGGATTCAGTTTTACTTTTATTCTATCTATTGTTTTCATTAATTGACTTAAACCTTCTAGTGCAAAAAATTCTGCTTGGAGAGGCACAATCAATGATTGTGCGACAACAAGAGACATAACTGTAAGTAAACTTAAAGAAGGTGGGCAGTCTATAAAAATATAAGAAAAATCATTTTTATTGCTACTAATAAAATTTTCTATTTTGTCTTTTAGTAAAAATGCCCTTCTATTTTCACTTGCTGTTTCAACTTCTAGCCCTGACAGCTCTACATTGGAAGAAACTATTTTTAAATTATTTATTTTTGTATCCTGAATCGCTTCCTCAAAATTAGCATTTCCATTTAATACGTCGTATATTGTTTTGGTACTACCTGTATTTGATATACCTAGCCCAGTTGAAGCATTACCTTGTGGATCTAAATCAACAACTAATATTTTTTTATTGTGAAAAGATAATGCCGTAGCTAAATTAATAACTGTAGTAGTTTTTCCAACGCCACCTTTTTGGTTTATTATTGAAATTATTTTAGTATTTATCAATTTATTTTTTTTAGTTTGCTAATCTCTATAATAAACGAATCATTACTTGTAACGCTCATCCTTTGCTTATACTCGATATCCCAACTTTTTGAAGCTTGAAGTAATTCTTTTTTCCCAGTTTTTCCAAGATAAATGTAAAATTTTTTCAAATTTTTAACTTTATTGTGAATAAGTTTTAAAATTGTTTCTAAAGGTTTAAATGCTCTCGCAACAAACAGATCTGCTATAAGTTGTTTTTCATAATTAAAAATATTTTCACAAGTAACCTCAACATTTAATTTTAATTCTTTAATTACATTTTTTAAAAAAATTTTTTTTTTAGGACTTTTTTCAATTAGATTTATTTTTAATGGTATATTTCTGTCTTTTGCTGCTATTGCAAGAACCAAACCTGGAAAACCTGCTCCTGAACCCATATCTATAAGACTTTTATCATTTTTTTCAATAAAATCAATAACTTGGTAGCTATCTAAAATATGTCGATGCCAAATGCTGTCTATTGTAGAGTTGCTAATTAGATTCATTGATTTATTAGCCTCAATCAATAGCTTTTCGTAATGTTCTAAACTTGTGATTGTTTCACGTGAAACTTTAGTCAATCTACTGAAGGTATATATCTGCTCAGATCTATCCATTTATGCTCTTTTAATATTATTAGGTCGTTTTTTCATATAAGATAAGAGTATATAAACAGCAGCAGGTGTAATTCCATCAATTCTAAGTGCCTGGCCTAATGTTTTTGGCCTAATTAAATTAAACTTACTCTTTACTTCATTAGAAAGTCCATTCAATTTAGAATAATCAATATTGTTAGGTATTTCTAGGTTTTCATCTTTTCTAAAGGCAATTATATCCGCCTCCTGCTTTTCTAAATATCCAGAATAATGGGCACTTATCTCAATTTGTTCCTCTTCTTTAATAGAAGCTTTTGGAATATTGCTCCAAATTGATCTTATTTTATCAAAATTTACACCATCTCTAGATAATATCTCAAAAGCTGACCTCATGACGCCATCTTTAGCAATCTTAATATCAAATTTTTCAGCTTTATTAGGAGATAATTTAAGACTTTTCAATATATTTCCAAGAGATTTAATTTTATTGTATTTTCTAGTAAAAGAACTCGCTCTAGTTGGACTTACTAAACCTATATTGATTCCAACTTGCGTTAATCTAGTATCAGCATTGTCAGCACGTAAACTTAACCTATACTCAGCTCGAGAAGTAAACATTCGATAAGGTTCTGCAACACCTTTTGTAACCAAGTCGTCAATCATTACGCCGATATAAGCCTGAGCACGATCGAGGACTAGCGGCTCTTGATTTTTAATAGACAAAGCTGCATTAATACCTGCCATAAGACCTTGGGAAGCAGCTTCTTCATACCCAGTAGTTCCATTAATCTGGCCAGCAAGGAAAAGAGAATTTATTTTTTTTGTCTCAAGGGTATTTTTTAATTCTCGCGGGTCAACATAGTCATATTCTATCGCATATCCAGGTCTAATTATAATAGTATTTTCTAACCCATTGATTTTACTTAATATTTCTGACTGTACATCAGCGGGAAGTGAAGTTGAAATTCCATTTGGATATACCGTAACATCTTTTAGACCTTCAGGTTCTAGAAATATTTGGTGTCTTGTCTTATCAGAAAATTTTACAATTTTATCTTCAATAGAAGGACAATATCTTGGGCCGACTCCTTTAATAATTCCAGAGTACATAGCACTTTTATTTAAATTTTTTTTTATAATTTCATGAACTTTTTTATTTGTGTATGTAACACTACATGCAATTTGTTTGTTATAAGTTTTGTTTGTTAAGAAAGAAAAATATTCAGGGTCATTGTCAGCATCTTGTTTTTCTAGGTCAGCATAATTAATTGTAGAGCCATCTAACCTCGGTGGAGTTCCAGTTTTTAATCTACCTAACTTTATTTTAAATTTTTTTAATTGTTCACTTAGTCCAGTTGATGGCTTTTCATCATGGCGTCCAGCAGGAGTCCTTTTATCTCCAATATGAATTAATCCATTAAGGAAAGTTCCAGTTGTTAAAATCATTTTTTTACAATTTATTTTTTTCCCAGAGGCGGTATTGAATCCAACAATTTGACTTTTATCAAAAATAAACTCAATAACAGGATCAGAGAAAATAGTTAAATTATAGTAACTTAGGAGCGCTTCTTGCATATATCGTTTGTAAAGGGAACGATCAGACTGTGTTCTCGGACCTCTGACTGCTGGACCTCTACTTCTATTTAACAGCCTAAACTGAATTCCAGATTTGTCTGCCACTACACCCATGAGTCCATCTAATGCATCTATTTCTTTAACAAGATGACCTTTGCCTAGTCCACCAATAGCTGGATTGCATGACATCTCACCTATAGTTTCAAACTTGTGCGTGAACAAGCCTGTGTTTACACCCATGCGAGCAGAAGCTGCTGCTGCTTCGCATCCAGCATGCCCTCCACCAATAATAACAACATCAAAGAACAAATCATTTTTCATAATATGAACTTACAACTGATAAATTTATTTACAAGAAAAGAGATTTGTTTAGTAAAAAAGTGTTGATTTATATGGGCTTTTGGTTGTTTATTTTTGTTTGAAAATAACTACTAGATTTTTACTTACCTATACAAAAATCATTAAAAATGCTGCCTAGCAACTCTTCAACATCCACTTTTCCAACTATCATTCCCAGATGTCTTGTCGCCATTCTTAAATCTTCAGCCGCTTTATCAAAATCTTGAACTGATTTTTTTTTTTTAAATTTCTCTAAATGGTGCACGCAATTTATTAAATTTTGCCTATGTCTTTCTCTCGTAATCAAAGTATCCTCAACATTAGTAAATTTATTTTTTAGTTTACTTTTTATTTTTATAATTAGTTTATTTATATTAGATTCTTTTTTAATCGATATTAAAATATGTTCATATTTTTTCAATTTTTTATTTATTTTTCCTTTTAATAAATCAGATTTATTCACCACTAATATAGCGTTTTTTGCTAATAAACCTTTTAAAACACTAGTAAAATCAACGTTTTTTGCAGATACGATAACTAGTCTTAAATCAGCAGCATCTGCTTTTTTCAATGCTATTTTAATTCCCTTTTTTTCTATTTCATTTTTTGATCTTCTAATTCCCGCTGTATCAGAAACAATTACAGGGTAACCATCAAGATTAAGATGTACTTCAATTACGTCTCTTGTCGTGCCAGCAATTTCTGAGACAATAGCCACGTCTCGTTTTGATAAATAATTTAGTAAACTTGATTTACCTGAATTTGGTGGACCAAGAATAGCAATTTTAAATCCTTCTCTGATTCTTTCACCAACTCTTTGATCATTTAAAGTTTTTTTGATTTCTCTTAACACATTGTTTGATATTTTTTGTATATTTATAATTATATCTTTTGGTAAATCTTCATCAGGAAAATCAATTTTAGCCTCAACGTGTGATAAAATTTTTAATAAACTTTTTCTCCATGAATTAAATATATCTGATGATTTCCCACTCATAACTTTTAAGGCTTGTTTTCTTTGTATTTCTGTTTCTGAGGAAATTAGGTCAGCTATACTTTCTGCTTTTAATAAATTTATTTTACCATTTTGAAATGCACGTTTAGTAAACTCGCCAGGTTCAGCCAAGCGACAATTTTTTACTTGTGATATAGCTAAATGCATGGCCTTAATCACGGCTCTGCTGCCATGTACATGAAATTCTGCTAAATCCTCTCCAGTGTAGCTGTTTGGAGCAGGAAACCATAAAATAACTCCTTCATCTATCAGCTCTTTCCCCCCATTTTTATTGAATTTTTTAAGAGTGGCTACTCTGGGTGGGGGTAATTCAGTTCCTATTATTTTTTTTACGACTTCAGAGCTATTTTTACCTGAAACTCTTATTACAGCTATACCAGATGTACCCAATCCAGAAGATAAAGCATAAATTGTCATTTATTAAATATACCAAGAATATTTTTTATCATATTTATCTATATATTTTTTATAAGGTAAATACTTGTTTGATGAGTGTTTAAAAATAGCTTTTCTTACTTGAATATTGCTTGCTGTTTTTGAAATTAGATCTTTTCTTTTATAAAATTCTAAACACTTTTTGTCCCATGGTAGTTCACAAAATTTCATTAATTTTTTTGATTCTTCTTCTGGATTGTTAATTAGTTTCTCTAACTGTAGTTCGTATATAAAATTACTGCCAGTATCATTATATTTTTTTATAATTTTAAAATAATTATCAAAATATTTAAAAATATTTTCAAGACTGTGCGTCCAAGCTAGTTCTGTTAAATTGTTTTGAAATATTGATACAATTGAAGACAGGACATCTCTTTTACAATTTATTATTTTGGCATTTGGATAAATTTTTCTAATTAATTCTAAATATAAAAAATTATCTAAAGATTTATCTGTAAAAGTATAATCATATTTTTTTGAAATTAATCCTCTTTCTTTATAAATAGAAAACAGCTCATTTCTTACACTATTAACATCACCTAAATTTAATGATTGTTTGGCCTTCACTTTATCTACTACGAAACGTCCTATAACTCCCGTTTCTTCTCCAATGGGAATAAAAAAATTTCCAGATCCAATAATTCTTTCAACTAATGTTGAACCACATCTGGGCACTCCAAAAATAAAAATTGGTTTAGTATCAATCTCACTTTTTTTGTTTGATGGTTCTAATTTGGCTCCATTCGTTATTTGATGAACATCATCAAAACAATATTTATTATAAAGATCAAATTTCTTTTGTCGTGTTTTATAAAAATTACTATGACCTTTTACTAAGTAGTTTAATTCTTTTTCATAATTTTTTGATTTTTTTTCATATTTCGCTAGTAAATAGTTTCCGTAAGCTAAGTTTTTTGTTGTTGCTTTATCATCTAATAGAATTTTTTCTATTTTCTTTTTTAAATTACTATCCAAAGCATTTTTTTCAAGTTCACTTAAATAAAAATAATTTGTTAGATTATTTGGTTCATATTTTATTGTTTCTTTATGTGATTTAATTGCTTTTTCAAATTGACCCGTTTCTCTATATGCCTGCCCTAAATTGTGATGGCTGTTTACGTAGCTTGGTTCCAGTTCTATTGCTTTTTGGTAGCACTTAATTGAACTCTGCAAATCTTGTAAATCCCTATAAAGAAGTCCGAGATTATTATGTGCGCTTACAATTTTAGGATTAATTTTAATTGCTCTTTGATAACAGCTTAAAGCTTCTTGGAATTCTTTTAATTCAACATGAACATTACCAAGTCCTATAAATGCTAATGCATAATTATTTTGAATTTCTCCTGTTTTTTTTAAATAACTTTTTGCTTGTTTTAAATCTCCCAGACTATGAAACACTAAACCAAGATTATAATTAGCATTGGTATGATTTGGGTTTATATCTAATGCTTTTTTATAAAAATCGACAGCTTCATTTAACATTCCGAGTTCTTTATAAGTTGTTGCTAAATTATTTAGAGCGCTTGTATTTTTTGGTTGAACCTCTAGAGATTTGTATAGAAATTCTTTTGCTTTATTAAAATCACTGTGTACAGCCGATATAGTTGCTAATAAAAACAAAGAATCAAAATGATTAGGATCTATACTTAAAATTTTATAGCAAGAATTTTGAGCACTTTTATAATCTCTTTTTTGATGATCAATAAAAGCACCTTCAAATATTTCTTTTAGTGTTTGTTTTTTTTTGTTCATTATTTTTAATATATTTAACTTTTACATTTTTTCATATATTTATATCAAAAATGATTAGGTAATTTTAATGTTATACCCCTATTAAATCTGAGTAATGTTTGAAGGTTTCAAAGCATTAACTTAAAAAAATTTAAAAAATTATTAGATTGAAATAAATTAAGATGGTTTATTCATAGAAACAAAAAAATCTGCATTATTTTTTGTATTTCTTAATTTTGATAAAATAAATTCAATAGCTTCCATTGTTCCCATTGCACTCAAAATTTTTCTCAAAACATTCATTTTAAGCAAATCATCATTTTTAAATAAAAGTTCTTCTCTCCTTGTGCCAGATCTTGTTATATCTATAGCTGGATAAATTCTTCTATCAGAAATTTTTCTATCTAATATCAATTCACTATTACCCGTTCCTTTAAATTCTTCAAAAATTACTTCATCCATTCTACTGCCGGTATCTATTAATGCTGTTGAAATAATTGTTAAAGATCCACCTTGCTCTATATTTCTTGCTGCACCAAAAAATCTTTTAGGTCTTTGTAATGCATTAGCATCTACACCACCGGTCAAAACTTTTCCCGAACTTGGTATTACAGCATTATATGCTCTACCAAGTCTTGTGATAGAATCTAAAAGAATAATTACATCTTTTTTGTGCTCTGTTAATCTTTTTGCTTTTTCAATAACCATCTCAGCTACAGCTACGTGCCTAGAAGCCGGCTCATCAAACGTAGAACTAATTACCTCGCCTTTAACCGATCTTTGCATATCCGTTACTTCTTCAGGACGTTCATCTATAAGTAAAACCATTAAATAACATTCTGGATGATTTTTTGAGATCGAGTGAGCTATATTTTGCAATATTATTGTTTTACCAGCCTTCGGTGGTGAAATAATTAAAGATCTCTGTCCTTTGCCTACTGGGCTAACTAGATCAATTAATCTTGCTGTTAAATCAGGTTTTTTTTCTAATTTAGTTGTTTCTACTTCCATTTTTAATTGTTTATCAGGATACAACGGAGTTAAGTTATCAAAAGCAATTTTATTTCTAGATTTTTCTGGATTATCAAAATTTATTTTTTCAACTTTTAGTAAAGCAAAATATCTTTCTTGATCTTTGGGAGCTCTTATTTCACCTTCAACAGAATCTCCAGTTCTTAATCCAAATCTTCTTATCTGACTTGGGCTAACATAAATATCATCTGGACCAGGTAAATAGTTTGATTCAATAGCTCTTAAAAAACCAAAACCATCTTGCAAAACTTCAAGTGCTCCACTTCCAGTAATTTGTTCATTTTTTTCAGCAAGTTTTTTTAATATTGCAAACAAAATTTCCTGTTTTCTTAATGT
>Ga0114999_10004434_pt1 | contig 17014 bp, 17 predicted proteins | sample ArcticOcean_MG_C_3_FD_89820 | JGI IMG/M metagenome (GOLD analysis project Ga0114999, IMG submission 89820) | Marine microbial communities from western Arctic Ocean - ArcticOcean_MG_CB8_126 | ecosystem: Environmental > Aquatic > Marine > Oceanic | place: Arctic Ocean: Canada Basin | collected...
CATTTGTTTATTTTCCTTTAGGTGCAGAACCTGAATCAAATATTCTTTTAGGAGCACCATTTTTTACTAATCAAATAGAAATGATTAGAACTATTGTGAAATCACTTCCAATAGGTTACCAACTATATGTAAAAGAAAATCCTGGTCAAGTAGATCGTGAATGGAGATCTATTTCAGTATATAAAGAAATTCAAAGTATCCCAAATGTAAAATTAATTAATTCATCTTTTTCAAATGAAAAATTATTAAAAAATTCTTCAGTAGTTATAACATTAGCTGGTTCATCTGGATTTGAGGCTACATGTTATGAAAAACCTTCTATAGTTTTTTCTGATGTATTATACACTTTACTTCCTTCCGTTCATAGAATTACAGAAATAGAAGCACTACCTGAATTAATTAAACAATGTTTGGAAGAAAAAGTGCATCCTATAGATTTAGATAAATTTTTACTTCTTTTAGAAAAAAACACATTTGATTTTGATTTACGTGGATTTAATACTAAAATTAAAGATCATTTTTTTTATAGTGGATTTTTAGTTAATACCCCGATCACTGAATCCCAAATGAATTCTTTTTTACAAAATAATGATGAACTTTTAAAAAAATTAACTACAGAATATATTAAAAAAATGAATCATGGAAGTGAATAACTAAATGGAATCTAAAAATTTAAAAATTATTGCAATTATTCCTGCAAGAGGTGGTTCAAAAGGAATTCCATTAAAAAATATTAAAAAATTAGGTAAATTACCATTAGTGGCACATTCTATTCAAGCTGCAAAAAATTCTAAACAAATTAACAGAATAATTGTAAGTACTGATAATAAAAAAATTGCAGAAATTTCTAAGAAATATGGAGCAGAAATACCATTCTTACGTCCAAAATCTTTTTCTAAAGATAATTCATCAACATTAGATGTTGTTCAACACACTATTCAATTTTTAAAGGAAGTAGAAAATTATACTCCTGATATTGTCACAATTCTACTACCAACTTCTCCATTTAGGTCTTTAAATTTAATTGATGATTCAATTAAATTGTTAAGAAAATCAAATGCAACATCTATTGTGAATGTTGCTAAAAATAAAGATCATGCATTTAAAGCATTTTTGCTAAAAAATGATTTTTTAAAACCATTTAAAACAAATCATAAAAAATATTATCAACGACAATTACTTCCAGATTTTTTCCATACAACTGGTTCAGTATACACTTTTTGGTTAAGTACTTTGAAAAAATATGGTCATTACTATGGACCTCGAATGAAACCAATAATTACTACTGATGATAAAATGAATATAGATATTGATAGTGCATTTGATTTTTTTATTGCTGAAATGACTCAAAAATATTGGAAATCTTATTTAAAAAAAAATCAAAATAATTAATTTTACACTAAAAACATTTACTAATATAGATTAAAAAATAATCTATTTTTATGAATAAAAATATTCAAAATACTAAAAAATGTAAAAAAATAAAATTAGTATTAACAGATGTAGATGGTGTTTTAACTGATGGTGGACGTTATTATTCTAAAGATGGTGAAATTTTAAAAAAATTTCATGTTAGAGATGGAATGGGAATTAATATTTTATTAAGAAATAATATTAAAACAATTATTCTTACAAAAGAAAAATCTATGATTACAAAAAAATGGGCTAAAGATATGAATGTCTTTGAAGTTTATTCTGGATTAATAAAAAAAGAGCAAGTATTAACAAAAATTTGTAAAAAGTACAAAATTAATTTAAATGAAATAGCATTCATTGGAGATGATGTAAATGATGTTGAAGTTTTAAAAAAAGTTGGTTTTGCAGCAGTACCAAATGATTCTATATTTCAAGTAAAAAAAATAGCAGATTTTGTATGTAAATCTTCAGGCGGTAAAGGCTGTTTTAGAGAAATATCTGATTTAATTTTATTGTCTAAATTTTCTACTAAAACTAAGTGGTATTAGATCTAAAATAATAAAAAGAGGTAAAATATTTTCATTACATTGACATTCATTGTTGCTGAAATTGGAATAAATCATAATGGCGATACAAAAATTGCAAAAAAACTTATCGATATGGCTGTTGAGGCAAATTGTGATGCAGTTAAATTCCAAAAAAGGAGTATAGATAAAGTTTATTCAAAAGAAGTTTTAGATGCTCCAAGAGATAGTCCTTGGGGAACAACTCAAAGACAACAAAAAGAAGGATTAGAATTATCTGAAAAAGAATATAAAATAATTAATGCCTATTGTAAGAAAAAAAAAATTGAATGGTTTGTATCATGTTGGGATACTAAAAGTCAAATTCAAATGAGAAAATTCAATACTAAATTTAATAAAGTTGCATCTGCAATGTTAGTTCATACAGAACTTTTAAAATTAATTGCTGAAGAAAAAAAACATACTTTCATTTCTACTGGAATGAGTACTATGAATGATATTAAAAAAGCAATTTCTATTTTTAAAAAATTTAAATGTCCGTTTGAATTAATGCATTCTCATAGTACATATCCAATGCCAATTGAAGAAGCTAATCTAACGGTCATTCAAACACTCCAAAAAAAATTCAAATGTAATGTAGGTTATAGTGGTCATGAAATTAGTTCATACCAATTACCTATGATTGCAGTTTCTTTAGGTGCCACATCTATCGAACGTCATATCACTTTGAATAGAGCAATGTATGGTTCAGATCAAGCAGCTTCTTTAGAAAAAGCTGGTTTAGTTAGAATGGTTAGAGATATTCGAGTAATTGATAAAATAATGGGTGATGGTAAAAAACGAATTTGGGATTCAGAATTACCAGTTCAGAAAAAATTGAGAGAAAGATTAGTTTAATTATGAATGATATTATTAAAGAAAAAATTTTAGAAAGTGCTGAAATTATTAAGGAATCTGTTCAACTATCTAACAAAATTGAAGATGCTGTAGTGGAAATTTATAATTCTCTTATACATGGAAAAAAAATTTATCTTTTTGGAAACGGAGGTAGTGCTGCAGATGCACAACATATTGCTGCAGAATTAATTGGTAGATATAAAATTGAAAGAAAAAGTATTCCAGCTGTTTCATTAACTACTGATACATCAATTTTATCATCTTTATCTAATGATTATTCGTTTGAAACTATTTTCAGCCGTCAATGTGAAAGTTTAGTGGATAAAAATGATATTGTAATAGCTATTTCAACAAGCGGAAATTCAAAAAATGTGATAAATGGAATAAATGCTGCAAAAAAGAAAGGTGCTAAAATTATTGGTTTACTTGGAAATAATGGTGGAGAAATTAAAAATTTAATTGATATCCCAATAATTGTAAATTCATCCTCTACAGATAAAATTCAAGAAGTACATAGAGTAATTTATCATATAATTTGTGAATTAATTGAACAAAAAATATCATCAAATTAAAAAGGAGTTAATTGAATGAATTATGTTTTTTAATGGTTTAGTTCAGTCTCCACAACCAAACATTCCATTTAATAAAAAATGTTTAATGTTAATTGATTTGATCCAACAACGTTCAGTAAAATCTTGTTTTTTATCTCCTAAAATACTATTAACAGAAAATAGAAAAGATATAGAATATAGAATTAAATTTTTAAAAGATATTTTACAAAATAATATTCCTTTACAAAATACATTGTACTATCAATTCATAGGGGATCATGATAAAGGAATTATTGAAGATGTAGAAACTGTTTCAAAAAAATTTATTAAATTACATGATGATATTAAGAAAAATGGCATACTTGAACCCATAATTCTTGGATCATATTCTAAAAAAAAAATTAAAACAAGATATGTTTTTCATAATAAAAAAACATGGATAAATATTGATAATGAGAATAAATTACAAATAATTAATGGTGCACATAGATTATCCGTTGCATTGTTCTTAGGATTAGATAAAGTTCCAGTAAAAATATACACATCTTTATCATTTGAAATTCCAAATTATACTGAATATATTAAAATCAAAGAACCTGAATATTTAAAAAATCTTGCAAATAATGAATAATTATCTGTTAATTTAGGCATAATTAATCATACATACTGTTGAAAAATTTATTTAAAAAAACTAAACCCTGTAAATTATCTTTTTTAAAGCTAAGTATTTTATATTGATTTTTAAAATTAAATATATGGAAATTATCCAAATAGATAAATTAGAAAAACAAAATATTAAACCAAAAACATCAAATATTAATTTTAATTTACTCCATGACAATCATCCACTAATTTGGTTAATGGATGCAACATATACTAAACCACAAATTTCATCTGAAACAATGCCATCAGCTATTGGAGGCATTGCAACTTTTACTGAAAAAAACCTTCATCTGAATAAACCAATTAAATTATTTAAATATCCTGAAAGATTTGCTGAAGAATTAGAAAAAATCATACCCGATATAATCGGTTTTAGTAATTACATGTGGAATTCAGAACTATCTTTTTCGTTAGCTAGAAGAATGAAAAAAATTAAACCTAAAATTATTATAATTATGGGTGGTCCAAACTACCCTGTTAATCCAAATGAACAAGAAACTTTTTTGAGAACTCACCCTGAAATTGATTTTTATGTTACTGGGGAAGGTGAAGTGGCTTTTGCAAATTTAATTGCAAATTTAATTAACGTAAATTTAAAAAAAGAATCTTTGCAGGGCGAATTACCATCAGTTCATTTTATGATGGGAGATAATCAACCACATCTTTCAACATCTATCGAACGTATTCGTGATTTATCTGAAATTCCATCACCATACTTAGAAGGTAAAATGGATGAATTTTTTGATGGTAAATTACAACCTACTATTCAAACAACACGTGGTTGTCCTTTTTCATGTACTTTTTGTGTTGAAGGTTTATCATATTATTCTAAAGTTTATAGAAATAGTTTTGAAAAAACTAGTCTAGAATTGGATTTCATATCTAAAAAAATGAATGTTGTACGAGAAAAAGGTGGAAGAAATGATCTATGGCTAGTGGATTCTAATTTTGGAATGTACAGTCAAGATATTGATACATGTAAGGTTATTGCAAAATGTCAGGAACAATACAATTGGCCTGATTATGTTCATTGTGATACGGGGAAAAATAACAAAGAACGTGTTTTAGATGCAGCAAAATTAGTTAAAGGTGCAATTAGATTATCGGGTTCAGTTCAATCACTTAATCCAGATGTTTTAAAAAATGTAAAACGAGCAAATATCTCTTCTGATGATCTATTACAATTAGCTAAAGATGCTGCAGAAGTTCAGGCTTATTCTAGAAGTGAAATTATTTTAGGAATGCCTGGTGAAACATTAGAATCTCATTTTGATACAAATGAAACAATTGTAAATGCGGGGTTTGATAAAATTGATAATTACCAATTAATGATGATACCCGGTACTGAAGTAACCACACCTGAAAATATTAAACAATTTGGAATGCAAACACGTTATAGAATACTCCCACGTTGTTCAGGTCATTATAAAATTTTAGGTGAAACAATTTGTGCTGCAGAAATTGACAAAATTTGTACATCCACAAATAGTCTATCCTTTGTTGACTATCTAGAATGTAGAAAATTACATTTAATTATTGAAATTTTTTATAATGTAGGATTTTTTTCAACATTATTGAAATTTATTAAATCAATGAATCTATCTGTTTTTGATTGGTTAGAATTTATTTTTAAAAATGAACTTTCTGGAAATATAAAAGAATTATTTAATTCTTTTGAGAGTGAAACAAAAAATGAATTATATGATGATCGTGATGAATTATACCAAGAAACACAAAAACAAGAAGTAATTGAATCATATATCAAAGGTGAACTTGGATATAATTTGCTATTTGTTCATAAAGCTGTTGCATTATCCAATTATATTGATGATTTAATGAATTTAGCAAAAGAATGTACACTAAAATTTTTAGAGAAAAATAATCAATGTACGGTTGAAAATAAATTATTTGTTGATGATGCATTAAATTATGATAGATGTGCTAGTTCCAATATATTTACAAACCAAAATAATATTCCAACACTTAGTGTATCCTTTGATTTAAAACAATTTAATATTGATAAAACAATTAAATCACTTGATAATTATAAATTTGAAAATAAAAAGAATGTAGAATTTATTTTAGATGAAGAACAAAAAAATATACTCAGTCGTTATGTTAAGCTTTATGGAACTACTAGTTTAGGAATTGCAAGAATTTTGACCAAAGTATTTGTTAAAAGATTATTAAGACATCCATCATATGTAGAAAAAATAATAACAACTGACTAAAATTATATTTTTTGATGTATTATTTTAAAATAAAATATTTAAAAATTATAATGTTCAAATATTAAATCTCTCTTAATTCTCTTACAATTGGATCACAACTCCAACCTGTTTCAGCAGACCATCCCTCAAGATATATTTGAATTGCATGTCTCTCCACTCCTTCTTTTAGTGGTCTAACTCCGTGACCTGAATGTGGTCCATCTTGGAAAACTACTGCAGTATTGTCAAGGTTATCTGCTTCAAATATTATTTTAGATTCATCTTCTTCTGGTGTAACATAAGTTCCACCAGGATCCCCCTTCTTCCAATTTTTTGTGAAATAAATCATAAATATCAACGTACTAGGCCCAACATTGTGAATATGAGGAGATTGATAATCCCCTTTTCTTGAAATCTTCATTGAAAAATGTTTTAGACGTCCAACAGGAATATTTGAAAATTTTTGTATATTTTGGATAAACTCATCCGAAAATAAATAATGATGAAATTCATTCCATGATTCACTAAAATTAGGATCAACAATATCTGATGGATCACTTCCATCTGTATCGTCACTCCATAATTTTCTAAGTGAATTTTTATCCCATGTTGAAATAAGTTCCCAAGTATCATCATCTTTTGGAAATGTTTCATATAATTTTTCATAAAATTCTTTATCAAAAAATTCTTCTATAAATTGCCATTTACAAGGAGAATTATTTTTAAAACTATCTGAATAGGAAAAAACTTTTTCCCAGTTAATTATTTTATTTTTAGTATCATTCATAGTGATTCCACTCTATTGGTTATTTTAAAAATTAATGCTGTTAAGTATTTTTGGTAAAATTTTTTTATAAATGGTTTTAGAAATATTGCTTTTAAAGAAAGTTTTAGATCAACAGTAACTGTAATTTCTGAACCCGATGATGTATCCACACAAAACATCCTTACAATAGTTCCTTTAGCTGCTCCTTCAATTATTTCAGTAATTAATTCATTATTAGAAATTTTTTTATGTAATGATTTTTGTTCAATTACATTTTTCACTAATGTACGAAAAATAATTTTTTCTTCAGTAATAATTTCTTTATCCTCTTTTTTTATAATATTCACTTCCTTGATTTGGTATGGGAAATAATTTGAATAATATTCAAAATCCATTATATGTTCAAGTAGTATATTCGACTTTAAACTAGATGTAGTATTAAATTCAAGTTTTGACAATTATATTAAACACTCTTTAATTGATTCTGCTATCACTGATATTCCGTCCAACAATGCATCATCTGCAATAGTTAGAGGTGGACCTATTTTTATTGTTCCAGTACCTGTTCTAATTAGTAGTAATCCCTTTTGCATACACTTTTCAATAATTCTATCTACTAATTCTGCATCTAATGCATCTGTAGAAGGCTTTTTGATATGAACTGCAAAAATTAATCCTTTTCCAGATATTTCAATTCTTTTTGGATAATTATCTTTAATTAGTAATAATTCTTTTTCTAATATTTCTCCTTTTCTGGCAGATTCATTTACTAAATTTTCATCTTCTAATACTTCAAGACTAGCTAAAGTTGCAGCACAGCATACTGGATTACCTCCATGTGTACTGTTTAATGAAGGATCAACATCAATCAATTCTTTTCTTCCAACTACTGCAGATAGAGGCAATCCTGATGAAATTCCTTTTCCACAACAAACAATATCTGCTTCAACTTCATAATGTTCATAAGCAAAAAGTTTCCCTGTTCTACCAAATCCTGACTGAATTTCATCAAAGATTACAATTACATTGTGTTCAGTAGCCCATTTCCTTAGTGCTTTTATGTAATTTTTAGGATAGAAAAGTGCACCCCATCCTTGATACGATTCTACCATGAATGCTGTAATGGTGGAAAGATCAACACCTGTTTGTTCTAATTTTTTAATACTTTCTTTAAAAAATTCTTCACCTGAATCCTTACTTGGAAATTGTAAATGATACATATCAGGATCAAGGTTACCTATCCAATGTTTTTCTTTAGTTTTACCACCTACCATTAAAGCACCTAAAGTTTTTCCATGCATTGCCCCTAAAAATGAAATAATACCTATCTTTTTTGGATTTGTTTTTTTACCATGTATACGAGCTAATTTAATTGAACATTCAGTAGCTTCTGCTCCAGTTGTTAAAAGAAACACTTTGTTCAAATTTTCAGGAATCATCTCATATAATTTTTTAACTAATTTTGCACGAATTTCAGAAGGAAAATAATAATTATGAAGAAAATTATTATCTACCGTTTCAGAAATTGCTTTACAAATTTTTGGATGTCTGTGACCAACATTTACAACAAATGTACCTGAAGAAAAATCAATCCAACAATTACCATTTTTATCAAAAACTTGAAAATTTTCTGCTCTATCCCATACTACTGGTAATTCTAGACTCATTGATTCGGGTTCATATTTTCGCAGATCATTTAAAATTGGAATTGAATTTTCTGGTGGAATTGACGTAACAATTTTACGATATTTTGTATTAATTTTTGGTACTTCTTTTGGAGTTAAATTGAATTTATATGAATCATTTCTACCTGTAGATGTATCATTTAGAGTCATTTTCGTACCCAAATAATATTAAATTAATCATGTAATATTGGTTACGAAGTATAGAATAGTTATTAAATCATTGAAAAGAGATTAATTTACAGAATTATTGATGAAAAAATGAAAAAATTTTGGAATTTATTTAACATTAAAACCACGACGGTTAAAGATTTAGGATTTCTTGGATTTACTAAGATTATTGGTACTGGTATTTCTGCATTTTTTTGGTTGTATCTTGCAAATCTATTGGGAGCTAAAGCTTATGGAGAAATTCAATTTTATATTGCAATTGCAGGGATGGCATACATATTAGCTTCATTAGGTACAGCAAATACAATTACTGTTTATGCCGCAAAGAATATAAAAATCCATTCAACATTATTTTTAATTTCAATTATTGGTGGTTTGATTGCACTTTTAGTATTATTTGCAATTTTTGGTAGATTGGATATAGGACTAATTATTTTATCTTTTATCATTTATGATTTAGCTATTAATTTTTTACTTGGAAAAAAAGAATATTGAAAATATTCTATAAATTTTTTAATCAAAAAATTATTATTGGTTGTTTTAGAAATTGTATTTTATTATATTTTTGGAATAGAAGGAATAATTTTTGGTATAGCTTTATCTTATATCCATTTTACTTTTATTGCATTTAAAATATCTAGAGATTCAAAAATAGATTTTTCATTAATAAAATCTAAACGTAGTTTTATAACAAATAATTATTTGGAAAGTGCCATAGGTGGAGTTAGAGGACAGATTGATTTGATCATGATTGTTCCACTATTAGGATTTACTATTTTGGGAAATTATGCATTAGCAATGCAATTTTATGGTATCATGATGGTAATTTCTATGATAGTTTTCAAATATTTATTACCACAAGATGCAAGTGGAGTACCAAATCTAGGTTTAAAGATAATTACAGTTTTAATTTCAGTTTTAATTTCAGTTTTAAGTATATTTTTGACTCCAATAATTATTCCTCATTTTTTCCCACAATATACCGATTCTGTAATTGCAATTCAAATATTGAGTTTATCTGTTTCACCTGCAACTATGGGTTATCTCTATATATCAAAATTTTTAGGTTCTGAAAAAGGTAAATTTGTATTAATTGGAAGAATAATTTCATTATCAAGTTTAGTGTTAGGTATGTTAATTTTACCTGGATATTTTGGAATTATTGGAGCTGCTTCAGCTTTTGTAATTTCAACAGTATGTCAAACAACATTTTTGGCAATTTCAAAAATAAAATATCTAGACAAGTAGTAGAATTGTACATGATTCTAAAAAATAAATATTTTTTAATTATCTATTTATCTTAACTTTAAAACAAATTGAATTTTTAATTTAATTGCATATAGTAAATGTCTAATTCCATGTTTCTTAAATATAAAAATAGATGTTTTGAATAATCGTGATGTTTCATTATGTTTAATTTTATATGTAAAAGTATCTGCTCGTTTATATGATGATTTTTTCATATATTTTATAATAATTTCTTTTACTAAATTTTTATCATTTAATGTATTTTCCGTTATTTGATTTAATTTTAGTTGTTTAGATAAATCTAAAATAATTTTTTTATAATCTTCTCTTATGTCCGTTATTTTTTTCCATCTGTCATGAAAGATTATATGATAAAGTAATGTATACAAATAATCTAATTTATTTGGAATGTAAAACCCGTTACTATGTAATACACGTCTTTTAAGAATATCTTTTTCCCAAATTTGATCAAAATAATAACCTCCTATGTAATTTGGATTAAGAGTAATGGTACTACTGCCTACTTTTAACTCAATAGCTTTAGAATCATGCTTCATCGGTGAAAAATCTTTTTTTACAATATATGCTAATTTTTCATTTTCAACTAGTAAATCAATATCATTATAATCAAATTTATCTGGTATCCCTTCAAAATTTCTTAAAATTACATAATTTATTGTTCCATTCATAACATAAAGTAATTCCTTCATATTTTTCCAACCATTAGTTCCTATCAAATCCGATTCCATTTTTTTAATTACTCCATCCCATGTATCATCTAATACCTTTGTAAAATCATTCATATTTTTTCCAAACAATAATGTTAAATTATGATTAGTTTCATTTTGAGAAATTGAACTGTGTACTGTAAACTCTTTGCCGATTATTTTTCTATATTTTTCTTTACTGTTAAAAATATTAACATTAACATAATCTCTATCTGAGGAAATTCCTGATTTACTTGGTTCATTAAATTTTGGATTTAGGTCTGTTACAACAATTAATAAAAATGGCCCTGTTCCACAAACTTCTGCTTTTTTATCTGCATCAGGTAAACTTTGTCCATAAAATCTTCTTAAATTATTTAGAAATTCATTTTTACTCCAAGTTATTTCTATTACGTTTCTTATTACATAATTTTTATTTAGATCATCAATAATTTCATCTGTTTTGTTTCTAGCTTTTTCCCAAATTATAAAAATATATGTTTCATTTTTATTCATTATCTGATTCATTCCTATTCTCAATTATTTCTGTTACATCAGTAATTTTGAATTCCGGTTTTCCAGATTCCATCCAAAAATATTTATCCTCTAACAATTTAAATTCAGCATTAAAATATTCATTAAAAATAATTCTAAAAGAATTAACATTGCTTATTTTGTCATATGCTAAACCTTCGTGCCTATTTGGGAAATAAATAGCATTGATATTATTTAGTCCTTGTTTAATCATTTGTTCTGTTGGATTCGTCCAATCTATTTTTGTTCTTTCACCATGATCTGATTGAATTATTATTATTGAATCTCTGTCAGTATCTGATAAAATTTCATCAATTACTTTGATACTCATTTTATTGGCAAATTTTAATTGTTGAATATATGCTTCTTTGGATTTTTCATAATTTAGATTTGTTTCTTCAAATATTTGTAATTCCCCATTATGATTTAGAACAAAAGGATCATGTGGTAGTGAAAAATGAGTATACACAAAAATGGGTTGATTAATTCTATTCTTAATTTCCACCATTTTTTCAAATGTACATAAAATTTCATTTCTTTTTTCTTTCAATCTCTCTTCAGGAAATATTTTGGCAATATCATGAGATGAAAAATAATTTTCACCACAAATTTTTTCATCAATTAAATTATTATGACCAATTGCTTCTGAACCTGCAAAAAAGGATACGATATAGTATTTGTTTTCACTCAAATTTTTCATAACTAAATTATTATCAGTTATGTATCTAATCTGAGATTCTATTTCTGCAGATTCTGTTATTTCATTATTATTAAAATCTAAGTACTGCATGTTTAATGATGATGGAATTGATAATATCGTATATGGATAACTACTATAACTTTTTGAAGAAATAAAAAATCCTTTTTCGGAAAGATAATTATAAAATTCACTATTATCAAAATTAAATTTATTTTTTAAAGTCTGAATTCCAGCATATTCATCTAATACAATATAATAGATATCAGGCATATCATTTTGTTTTACATTTTCAACTAATAATAGGTCAAAATTATCTGGAAATTCAGTAATTGAATTTTTATTTTCTGAAATTTCAAATAAAATGTATAATGAGATGATTAATCCAATTATAGATAATATTAGGAAATAAATTTTCAAATTTTTCAATTAATTAAATATTTTTAGTCTTAGTTAATAATATTGACTAATAATTTGTATTCTGAATAGGTATTTAATTTTGAGTAAATACTAATGAATAGTTAAAGTAATATCCAAAAAGATGTACTACTTTTTTGAATAGATTGAATATTGATTGTATTATTCAAGCCAGAATGGGCTCTCAAAGATTACCTGGTAAAGTACTGCTTGATCTTACTGATGGAAAAAAAATAATTGAATTTCTTACTGATCAATTAGAATCATCAAATTTACAACAAAAAATTGTAGCAATACCTAATGATGAAATGGATAATGTTTTATTTAATTTTCTTAAGTATTCAAAAATATCTTGCTACAGAGGTTCAACATTTGATGTTTTAGACCGATATTATACTTGCGCAAAACAATTTTCTTTTAAACATATAATGAGAATTACTGGAGACAATCCGTTAATTGATCCTGAGATAGTTAATGAAGCAATTAAACAATATTCTAATTCTAATTGTGATTATTTGACAAATTCTATAGACAGAACTTTTCCTAATGGTACTGAAGTTGAAATTTTTTCATTTAATGCATTAGAAATTGCATGGAAATTTGCACAAAAAAAATCTGAAAGAGAACATGTAACTCCATATTTTTACAATAATCCTAAAAAATTTAAAATTCATTATTTCAAACAACAAAAAGATCAATCAAAATTTAGATACTCCATTGATAGAAATGAAGATTATCTTGTGGTGTTAGAAATTTTATCCAGAATTAAAACAAGACCCATTAAAACTATTGATATTATTGAACTTTTAACAAATGATCCTAAAATAATGAAATTAAATTCTCATATAATTCCAAATGAGGGATATAGTGAATCTATTAATGAAGATTAAGAAATAAATTATTTAATTTGCATGAAATAATCAAAATTTTTAATAATTTAAATTTTCAATTTACTAATTATCCTAATATTTGAAATCATTTCACCAAATTTTATAGTATCTAAAGAGGATGATGCATCTGGACCTTTTGAATTTAGTAATTTAACATGTTTTTCAATAATTATATTTTTTGAACCATTTATTTTTTTCAAGGTTGTAAATAAAATTGGTGCAGTAATTCCAATTGTATGATCTGAAAAACCATCAAATTTTATTGCTTCTTTCCAATCTATTTCAGTAAATTTTGTTGGGTATTTTGAAATACAATAACAAAATGTAGTATTATTTTTTTTAAATATATTTTTTATTTTTTGTTTGTTTCCTCCCATACCCATACTAATTATAATTGGTTTTTTTGTTTCAGCTTTTGAAATTAATGTTTCAAGTGAAAAAGGATCTTTAAATAAACATGTTCTTGATGCAATTTTATATTTTTTGACTTTTAATTTTTCTAAAATATTAATAGCTTCAGGATAAAAAGCACTACAGAAAAATTCTATTTTTTGTTCATCAGAAAATTTCTTAAGTGCTTTAGCTTTTTCAAATGTAATTTCAGATTTTTGAATTTCCTTCCAGTTTGGATGTGATGAATCATAAAGATCACTTGCACGCCACATTTGAAATTTTACTGCATCAGCTCCAGCTTTTTTACATTCTTTGATTATTTTTTTTGCTTTACTGATACTGCCTTCCCAATTCGACCCAATTTCTGCAATAATTAGAACTTTCATACTCGTACCAATTATTTATAACATTTATTCTTTGACAACATATTAACAATTATGGAAAATAATAAAATAATTTTAAAATCAGTATCAAAATCTGATTATAGATTTCTTTATGATTTACTTGATGAACGTAATTCACAAGTAAATATTTCGCATAAAATAATGCCTACATATGATGAACATTTGAAATTTATCAAATCAAAACCTTATTCAAAATGGTATATAATTTATTTTGAAAATATAAAAATTGGTACAATTTCATTAACTTTTGAAAATGAAGTAGGTATTTTCATTACAAAAAATATTCAACATGAAGGTGTTGGATCTTTTGCTTTACAACTATTAATTAAAAAAAACCCTCATTTACGCTATCTTGCAAATATCAATCCTAATAATAAAAAATCTATTAAATTTTTTAAGAAAAATAATTTCAAATTAATTCAATACACTTATGAAAAACTAATAGGAGATAAAAATTAAACATGAAATATAAAATTAAATTATTTGATCCTGTTTTTGATAAAAAAGAAGAACAAGCTATTCTCAAAGTACTGAAAAGTGGTTTTTGGGCATCAGGCTCTGGTAGTGGCAATGTAAAAATATTTGAAAATAATTTTAAAAAATTCATTAGTACTAAGAAATGTGTAGCTGTAAACAGTGGAACATCTGCACTTCATCTGGCATTATCTTTAATGGATATTAAGGGGAAAGAAGTAATTTTGCCGTCATTATCTTTTGTATCTACTGCACACGCAGTAATCTATAATGGAGGAATTCCAATATTTGCAGATATTAATCCAAAAACACTTTGTATAGATCCAGCATCTATAGAAAAAAAAATTACTAATAGAACTAAAGTAATTTTACCTGTACATTTTGCAGGTTTGTCTTGTGATCTTGATGAGATTCAAAAATTATGTAAAAAACAAAATCTTATGTTGGTGGAAGATGCTGCACATGCAGCTGGTAGTATGTATAAGAATAAAAAAATTGGAACACATGGAAATGTAGTTTGTTTCAGTTTTCATCCTGCAAAAAATTTGGCTATGCCTACAGGTGGTGCTATTAGTATAAATGATAAAAAAAATATTACATTTGAAAATGAATTAAAAATTCGTAGATGGTGTGGAATAACAAACAGGAATGGTTCGTCATATGATGTATCTCAATTAGGTTGGAATTTTTACATGAATTTATTTTCAGCAGCAGTAGGTATTGAACAACTCAAAAAATTAGATATTTTAAATAAAAAACGTAAAAAAATTGCTGAAAGATATTTCAAAGAAATTAAAAATGAACAGAAAATGCCACTAGATAAGGGATGTTCATATCATTTCTATTGGATTTGTGTAAATAATAGGAAAAAATTTATGAAAAAAATGAATGATCAGGGAATTGAAACAGGAATTCACTATAAACCAATTCATAAAATGACTATGTATAAGAAAAAAAATATTAAATTACCTGAAACTGATAGAATTGAAGAACATATTGTTTCAATTCCTACACACCCAAATCTAAATAATGATGATGTTGACTATATTATTTCATCAATAAATAAATTTCAAAATATTTGAATTAGATATGAATCAAAATAATATTTTATTAAATAAAATAAAAAAAGAAGATCATATTTTTTTATATGATTTACTTGAACAAAGAAATTCCATTGTATATATTTCACATAAAAAAATGCCTACATGGGAAGAACATGTCAAATTTATCAAATCAAAACCTTACTCAAAATGGTATGTCATACAAAATAAAGATGAAAAAATAGGCTCACTTTATCTTTCAAAGCAAAATGAAATTGGAATTCATTTATTAAAAAAATTTGAAAAAGAATCTATACATTTAGAATCAATAAAAAAATTAATGTCATTAAATCCAGAAATTATATTCCGTGCAAATGTGAGCCCAAAAAATAAAAATTATATTACACTTTTTAAAAAACTTGGATTTAAAATGGTTCAACATACATATGAACTTGATTTGAGAACTGATTTTTAGGTTCATTCAATTTTTATATCCAAATTTAAAATGAATTATTAATGAAAATTATAGTCACTGGTGGTTCAGGCTTTATTGGATCCAATGTAGTAAAATATCTGAGTAAAAATCATGAAGTAAAAATTTTTGATTTTAAAAAACCTAATAATTTAGATAATGAATTCATTCAAGGAGACATTACAGATGCTGCACATGTCATTAATTCAATAAAAGATTGTGATGTGGTAATTCATTTAGCAGCAACATTGGGAGTAATTCATACAGAAGCAAATCCAGTTCTTACTTTAGATACAAACTTAGGAGGAACAATAAATGTTTTAGAAGCATGTAAAATAAACAAAATTAATAAAATTATTTTTTCATCTTCTTCGGAAGTATATGGTGAACCACTAAAAATTCCTATGGATGAAACTGATAAACCTATTCCAATGACAACATATGGTGTTGCTAAATTTGCTGCAGAAGAATACATTAAAGCATATTCAAAAACTTTTGGTTTACAATATACTATGTTTAGATTATTCAATGTATATGGTGATCAACAAGCAATAGATTGGGTACTTCCAGAATTTGTTAGTAAAGCTATTACAAATAAGGATATTATTGTACATGGTGATGGATTACAAACTAGATCATTTTGTTATGTTACAGATATAGCTAATGCATTTTCATTAGCATTAGACAAGGCAAATGGTGAATTAATTAATATAGGAAATAATCATGAACCAATCACAATTAAAGAATTAGCAAATAAAATAATTAATCTTTCAAATTCAAAAAGTTCTGTTAAATTCATTCCTTTTGAAGAATCAAAAAGAAATAGAAGTGAAATATTGATAAGAGTTCCTAATATTA
>Ga0114999_10004440_pt1 | contig 16986 bp, 14 predicted proteins | sample ArcticOcean_MG_C_3_FD_89820 | JGI IMG/M metagenome (GOLD analysis project Ga0114999, IMG submission 89820) | Marine microbial communities from western Arctic Ocean - ArcticOcean_MG_CB8_126 | ecosystem: Environmental > Aquatic > Marine > Oceanic | place: Arctic Ocean: Canada Basin | collected...
GTAGCGCCAGTCGTGAAAGTAAACGATATTGGAAGGTAGTGAGTAAGGCGGGGTTTGGTTGCGGTAGGGCGAGAGCATAGGGTCCTCTGTTAATATTGGATTATCTTGCGCTATGGGTATAAATTGGATAGAAAAGCTAAGGGCGACAAGGGGAAAGGATTAGGTTATGACTGATATGGAATATTTGTTGAGTGACGAAGAGGTGCAGCATTTCATTGTTGAGGGGTACGCGTTGGTGCAGACTGACTTTGCGGCGCCTGTGCATCAGACTATTTATCAGAAGCTGGAGCAGGTCTTTGAGAAGGAGGGCAATGTCGGCAACAATATCCTGCCGCGGGTGCCCGAGATCCGCCAGGTTTTTGACCACCCTAAAATGCGCGGTGCTTTGACCAGCTTGCTGGGCGAGGACTATATCTTAAATCCGCACCGGCACTGCCACCTCAACCCGCCGGGTAGCCCGGGGCAGAGCTGGCACAAGGACTGCTATGTCTACGACCACAATATTCGCCAGCCGCGCTTTCACTGGCTCTTGGCGCTTTATTATCCGCAGGATGTTACCCAGGATATGGGGCCGACGGGTATTTTGCCGGGGCGGCAATATTACAATGAGGTCTCCGATCCGAATGCGCAGAAGACTACGGAGAGCGCCCTGGGCATGTGCGGTGAAGCCGGCACTGTGGCCCTGGTCAATTTCGATGCTTGGCACCGAGCCATGGCCAATACTAGCGACAAGAAGCGCTACATGCTCAAGTTCCAGTTCGCGCGCTTGCAAGAGCCGCGGCGCCCGACGTGGAATTTTTCTCGTTCTACATGGGAGCCGCCAGCGGCAGCGGCGGACAAGCAGGTGTGGTTGGACGTGTGGCGCTGGATGTGCGGCGAGCAAGCGGAATCTGTGCCTGTTGCAGCGCTCAACGGGGAAGTGGACGAATTATTGCAGACGCTGCGCGACGGCGATGAGGCCGGGCGTTTGCACGCTGCCTATGCTTTGAGTGCGGCGGGTGCAGAGGCCGTGCCCGGCATAGTGGAAGCGCTGCGGCGCGAAGCAGAAGAACGAGTCGACGGCATTGAAGACAAGACGCCGGCTAATGCGCACGGCACCAATCCCACCGCTTTGCATGCCGCACAAGCGCTGATTCCGCTGGGACTGTCGATTCTGCCGCAGTTGATCGAGGCCTTGGAGGACGAACATTGGTTGGTGCGCGTTTCTATAATAGATGTGCTAGCCAATCTGGGGTCGGCAGCGCATGCGGCCATTCCGGCGCTGACAGAGCGGTTGGAGGACGAGCACTGGTGGGTGCGGCGCGGTGCGGCCGAGGCCCTGGGCCGGATGGGCGATCTGGCCGTGGGTGCGGTGCCGCGGTTGGTGGAATGTTTGGGCGACGAGGATCAGCGCGTGCGGCGCATGGCAGCGCAGGCGTTGGCGCAGATTGGTCACGGTGCCGAAGGGGCTGTGCAGGCGTTGCGCTCTATGTTAGACGACGAGAATCGCTACAACCGTTTTTATGCTGGGTTGACGCTGCGCCGCCTGGACGATCCGCAGGCGCAGGAGATGCTGTTGGACGCGCTTTTTACGGCGCGTTGGTGTCCGATGACGACTAGGGAAGATCTTTATTGAGATGTCGTTGGGTTTTGCTAGTGTGGGACGGTCAGGTAGGGAACCGTCCCGACGCTCATGGCGCTCAACTCTTCGAGTTGGCGTACCTTCGGTGCTCGCCCGGCGTCCTGCCGGGCTCCGATTCATTACCCCCTGCGCCGCTCCTGCGGCTTCGGGGGTAATGAATCCGCTCTGGGACGGTCCCCTACCTGACCTTCGTGGGGCGTGAATTAACTACGTGATGGTACATGGGATAAATGGGGTTGTACTAGCTAGAAGAACAGCTTTTGTTGTCTGTTTATTTATCTTTCTGCGTCCTGTTATGGCTATTGAATTGGATCTGGTTGAGCGCAGTGGCATTGAGCGGTGGGATGAGCCGGTGACGTTTGGGGTGCCTTTGCCGCAGGGGTATAGCAGTTCGGTAGATGAACTCGTGCTCTCTGTAGGTGGGCAGCCTGTTGCGGCGGAGATCCGTGCGGTCGATTTGTGGCCAGATGGAACGCCGCGTTGGGTCCACGTCGATTTTCAGGCTAGCGTTGCAGCGCTGGGCGCGGTAGAACTGAGTTTAGAAAAGGGTAGTTCGCCGCTTATTGCTTCGCGGCTTTCGGTTGAGGATGAGGGGGGCGACCTTATGGTAAGCACCGGCCAGATCCGGGTGCGGGTGCGTGGCTCGGGTTTTAATCTCTTTGACCAGGTCTGGCTGGCTGACGAAGACGGGGCGTACTCGCGCGAGTTAATTGCGTCGCACCGACGTGGCCTGGTCGCTTGGGTCGGCGGCGAAGAATATCTTGCTGCCAACGATGTAGATGCTGTCCTTGCGGTGGAGAGTCAGGGGGGCATGCGCCTGGTTTTGCGTGCTGAAGGGCGCTTGCAAGATGCTGATGGTGTTAGTTTTTTGGACTACGTCTGTCGTCTTTATTTTTATAATGATTCTCCCGTTGTGCGCCTTGTTTACACGGTTGAAAATCGCGATGCGACATTGGAAAATAAGGTAGAAGTAGAAGGTTTGCATGTAGAGCTTCCCACCTTAATTGCCCGCGATGGTGGTTTTACTATTGGTCGGCCCGGCCAGGACGTGCGCGGCGATTTGGCCGCTGGAGAAGCCTGGGTCACTGCCCCAACTTCTGATGCCTATCATTTTGGTGGCGCGGCGGTGGCTGCCAGCGGTAACGGCAAGGCGCAAAAATCTGACCACCTCGGCTGGATCGCCATCGATGACGAGGACGGCGCCGTGGCCATGGGCCTGCGCGACTTCTGGCAGATGCATCCGACCAGCCTCGAAGTGACGGACGGCCTGGTGCGCGCCGGCCTCATTCCGCAGCGCCTCGGTATCTCAGTGCCGCTCTATGCCGGTGTAGCCCGCACCCACTATCTGCGCTTTGCCTTCAGTGCAACGGCTGATGGCCAACGTTTGCGCAGCCTGGTCGCCGCCGAGCACAAGCCCCTCTTGCCCCTGGCCGCTCCGGCTCACTATTGCCGCCACAGTCGCGCCCTGGGCAAGGTGGTCGAACGCAACGATGATCTCTACCCACCCGAACACCTAGAAATGGTACAGCGCGTCGAGCGCGAAATTGATGCGGGCCTCGACCATATGTTAAATCTGGTAGAAAGCCGTGCTAAGAACGGCGTCACCCGCGAGGCCTACGGTTTTTTGCACTGGGGTGATGGTTTCCACTACGCCTGGCAAAACGGAGTAGACGACGACGGCAATCTCGCCTGGAACGGCCACTACTACGGCCTGCCCTATATGATGTTCCTCGAGTTTTTTCGCAGTGGCGACTGGCGCTATTTCGATTACGCCCACTCTCGCGCCCACCACCAGATGGATATGCACATAACCCACTTTGCGCCGGGCCATCCCTTCGACGGCGCCAATCGCTATTGCCCGCCTACCGAGCACGTGCGCGTCGATCCCAGCGATGCCAGCGACTATACCACAGCGCGCCCGTTCCTCTCTAATACCCAAAACCATTCTAAGACCCAGGGCCTTTTCCATCGCTATTATCTCACCGGTGACGAGCGCGCTCTGGAAGTGGCTCGCAAAGCCCTCGACTTTGCCCGCGGTTTTGGTTCGTACGACGACTTCAAACAGCCGCGCGGCGCCGCTCATCAGGTGATCACGCTTGTCCAGGGTTATAAGTTCACTGGCGAGCAGAGGTACCTCAACACGGCCCGCCTGACCTTTAAGCGCTGGCACGATCACTTTGCTGCCAGCGAACGCAAATTCACTCAAGGGTATTTCATGGTTGGTCTCATCTTGGAGGCTTTTGTCGATTATTACGAAGTTACCCATGACCAAGATGTCGTCGCCTGGCTCGACCAAGCTGTGGGGTGGATGCAGCAGAATCGTCCCCGCGACCTCTATTCCAATATGGCTCTGGGCATCGGTTTTTTGGCGGCGCAAAGCGGCAGTACCGAGCACGCCGCCTTGCAGCAGGAGCACCTCTCTACTTGGGAGGGCATCTGGCCCAACGCTTATAAAGATTACGCCCAGCACGGCCGCAGTTTGGCCCGTGCTCTTTATTATCTTTCTTATGAGGGCGATGGCATCGAAGAGGTGGATACGCTTATTCCCGCAGGGTCGCAAGCACAGCCCGAAACGTTTAACCTCGACCAGAATCATCCCAATCCTTTTAATCCGATTACTACTATCGATTATTCGGTGCCCGCTGGTTTGCCTCTGGACGTGCGCATTCAGATCTACGATGCGCGTGGCGGATTGGTGTATACTTTGGTGCAAGAGACTAAGGTGCCTGGTGATTATAGTGTGGTTTGGGATGGCAGTGATGGGGCTGGGCGGCGGGTTTCTAGTGGTACTTATTTGTGTCGTATGCGGGCGGGGCATTTTGCTCAGACGCGTAAGATGGTATTGCTTAAGTGAATGGGGGGGCTAGTGGCGCCTGCGGGCGGGGTGCGGCGAAAAGACCAACGATCTGGAACTGGATCATGAGTCTATCTATCGCCTCGATCCGCAGGCGGGTGGTGGTTGGGAAATTTGCCGCGTTACGTTTGATACTACCAAACCCAATGGCTTGCTGATTTCTGCCGACCTGAAATGGCTTTATGTGGCTCAGAGCCATTACGGCGAGGGCAATAAACGCGAGCTGCGCGCTTATCCGATTAATGACGATGGTTCGGTGGGCGAATACGAGGGCGAGATACTTCTTGCACTTCTATCTCGCCATTTCCCCCTTCGCGCTGCACCACTAGAAGCAAGTCGCCTTTGCCGACGCGGATTTCGACTGGATTGTCGATTATTTCGTTTGAGATACCGTCTCTGATGCCCGGACTCAAGGTCTCGCCCTGCAGCGCAAATTTCAGCCCTGTAGTTTCTATTCCCTCTACAGGACCGGTCAGTGGGCACAGCGAGATATGCTGCCCGATTTTCCCTCTAAAACAAATACTCCCATCGATGAGGCGAATATCGCAGTAATCGTCTATCAGACACAAGCTCAACTGTTTTTGAAATGTCTTGAGCAAACTCAGATTCCATAAAATATGATCGGTCCGCCCGCCGGTGAAGCCAACCAGCACCGCCTCTGCGACACCCAATTCTAGAGCCAGGCGCAACACCTTATGCATATCTGTGCTGGTATCGTCCGCATCGACGCGCACAATGCGCTCTGCCGCCACACCCGCTTTGCTCGCCTCCTCTAACGAATCGAGATCGCCGACAATGTAGTCGGGCACGTATCCATAGCGAGCCGCCGTATTCCCCCCCCCATCGGCACACAAGAGCAACGGCTCATCTCTCATAAACGATTCGAAAAGTGCTCTAGAAGGCGGTATCCCATTGCCCAGAATAAGCGCCCTTCTCATACTAGTCACCGATATAACCCAATAACCTATAAATCAAAAATCCGTCGACACACTCAACCCAACCTGCCTCGGCTCCCCATGCGTCACATACAATTTTTTATCGTCATTCTGCGGTTCCAAACTAAAGAAAAAACCTCGTACCGCATAGCGCTCGTCTGCCAGATTGCGTCCCCACAACGTCACTTTCCAACCACCCGCCCCATACCCCACACTGCCGTTTACCAATTGGTAAGCCTGAGAGATCTGGTCGTGGCTATCAGAAAAGAAAAACTCGTCCATTGCCGTCAACTCCAAACGTCCAAAGAAACCTTGTTGGTTGCGATACTCTCCCCCCAAACGCGCCGTGTACTGTGGCGCATGCGCCGCCGCTCGTCCTCCCAATGTTTGCTGCTGGCCGCTAGCCGCCGCAAATGTATAGGGATCGACGCGAGTATCTAAATAACCCAATGAGCCTAACAGCTTCAGCTGCGACGTCAGCCGATACGTCTGCTCTAGCTCGAGGCCGCTGTTGTGCCCCTTTGAGGCATTGGCGATGAAAAATACAAAGGTGTTGGGGTTGGTGGGATCCTGTTGGCTGGACAGGTTGACCTGCTGGTCGGAACGCAGAGTGTGAAACAGGGTCAACGCGGTGGTGGATCGCGGACCCGAGGTGCGCAAACCCGTCTCTATATTGATCGCGTACTCCGGATCGAAGGGACGGTTGTGCGCCGCCAGAAAAGGGTGTTGGTTAACTCCGCCCGAGCGGTAGCCGCGGGAGATGGCAGCGTAGATCGTACGCCGGGTAGCGAGCCGATAGGTCAGTGCCAGCTTGCCGCCGGTTAGCCATTGGGAGACGTCGAAATTGATGTTCTCGGCGCCGGCATTGGTTAGGCCGTTATAAGTAGTGGCGTTGCGGTCTAGGCGCAGATTGAACGCAAGCCGCAGCTTTGGGGCCAGGTCGCGATGGTACTGGCCGTAGAATGCCAGATTGTTTACTGCAAATGTGCTGTTGAGATCGGTGGCGTCGCCGCCAAACAAATAACCGTTGGCGCCGTCTTTCTCGTCCTGGGTTTTCAGGTAAGCGCCCAGGATAACTTGCCCATTGCCGCGTTTTGCATCGTTTTTGAGCAGGCGTACTTCCTGAGTGAAGGTGTCGCGGTTGCGCAACGTGCGCTCGAAGAAATCATAAGAGTAGTCCTCCACTTCGGGGTCGAAGTTGTAGGGTGCCTGCTTCCAGAATTGGTCGTTGCCCCAGTCGCTGTCGAAGCTATGCTCCAAGTCAGTTTGCGAGTAGGAAGTGATCGATACCAATTCGGCGGCGAGGCGCTGGAGCGGCATTTCGCCTCTCAAGGAAAAGGCGGTGGTTAATTGAGCGTCTCGTCCCGGGTTGTCTGAGTAGGTGACCAGATCCTCGTTGTTATTGGGTGTCCAGGCATCGTAGCCGTTATTGAGGTCGGCGCGAAAAAAAGTGCCTAACAATTTGAGGCCGTCGGTGCCGTGGTAGCGCACCTTGAGACGGGCGAAATTTTCGCGCTTGCGATTGGAGTCGTCTAGGTTGCTAAACTCGTTGTGGCGGAATCCGTCGGCGCGGGCGGCGTGGAAGCCGGCCCGTACAGCTAGCTGCTGGCTGAGGGGAATATTGACGATGCCGGCGTAGTGCAGTAGGGCGTCATTGCCCGCCGAGGCAGTGAGGCGGCGGCTGAACACTTGGCTCGGCTCGGTTGATTGCAAATTGATCAGGCCGGCCATGGCGTTGGGACCAAAGACGGTCGACTGCGGCCCTTTGAATATTTCCAATTGGTCCAGGTCGAAGAGGATGGCGGCCATGCCCATGCCGCTGAGGTCGACATCGTCCATGATAAAACCGACCGAGAAGTTGGGCGGCCCTTCGCCGGCGTAGTGGCTGCGCTCGCCCATACCGCGGATCTGAAAGTAACGCGGCCGCGACGTGCCACCGGCCCAATTGAGGTTGGGCACTGCCTGGGTTAGGTCCTGGAGGTGGTGACCACCTGTTGCCTCTAGGGCGCGTCGGTCTATCAGCGTGACGCTAGCTGCCGCTTCATCGAGGGCCTGGGCGGCTAGTCCACCTTGTACGATAAGGGGCTGAGTTTCGAGGGCGATAGGTTGTAGGCGGACCGTGAGTGTCGGTCTCGTTGGGCGCAAAGTGGCGAGTTGGTAACCTACAAAAGAAACAGTGATGGTATCGCCGGCTGTGATGGTCAGGACGAAGTAGCCGGCTTGGTCCGTCGAGGTCCCCGCTCTGGCGCCGGTGATATTGGCCCCTTCGAGCGCAGCGCCGGTCTCGGCGTCGATGACTTGGCCTTTTAGGCTAAAGGGTTGGGCGTCTAGCTGGGTGGTCAGTGCCAGTACTGCCAGTACACTGCGCAAGTAATTAAGGCAAGGAATTGTATTTTTCATCGTCGCCACTCCTTTCCGCGGCGGCAAAACAAAGGCCGCTCCCTCCAGCGAAGAGGAAGCGGCCCGCATACATACATGCCGTGCCTGCATTCCGTTTCCCTACGCTGGCACGATCCAGTTCAGGTTCGAAGGGTATAATGTCTCAGCCACTATAAAGAGGCACCCCCAACGGAGCTTACGTTCAACTTTTTGAATATAGGTGTGCGGAAAGGAAGGGGCAAGCCCTAGGCGCTAGGCCACGGCTTGTAGTACGCTGTGCTTCAGCACTTTTTTCTTGTATTGCGGCCAGGACCACTGCCGCCAACGGGCGATGGTTTTTTTGTCATTTTGGTACGCTAACCGCAGCGCTTCTTGACGATCCCACCCCCATTGCCTGAGTAAACGATTGATATGGCCGGGATGGTAGGTAACACCAAGGAAGTGGCGAATGAGCGCGGCGACTCGGGAGCCGGTCCAGACATCGCCGACAAAACCGAAGGCCTCGGCGCCAAAACTGAGCATCTCTAGCAAAGAAAGGTTTTGCGTCGAGTCCAGTTTAGGTGCGCCGCCAGGCGCGGAATGGCGGCGCAACGCTTTAATACCACCCTGTCGGCTGCGGCGTATCCACTGGCTGACAGCGCCTTCGGTCACGTCTAGAGCCTGGGCGATATCGCGCTGCTTCCAGCCCTGTTGTTTGAGTTTCCAGGCGTGCAGGCGGCGGTCTTCACGCCAATCATTAGCTGTTGTTGTCTTCATATCTTATAATATCGGACAATTTAGAAAATACTTTAGTGCCCCGTATTGACGAGATAAACATGTGGGATTTGGCTGCGAAACTGCAAAGATTTAGAGGTCGGCACCGATTATGAAACGCTTCTTGATCTTTCTACTCTTATCCGCTCCCCTCTTGATGGCCGCTTACCAGTCTGAACACCGGGAACTGCCGCGCCAACAATTTCCCGCCCACATTGTGAGCGCCTCTGGAGATACGGTGGATGTCGGCAAATTGGCAAAAAATAAACGCATCGTGGTTATCACCCTGAAAGCGACCTGGTGTCCTGTATGTCAGCGGCAACTCGTGCGCATCAAGCAGCAACTCGAGCAAATCGAATACTGTCCTATCACTTTCCTGGTCCTCTCCCCTGGTCCGGCCAAAGATCTAAGAGCGATAAAAAAGCGGATCGGTTTTCCCTATCCTTTCATCGAAGACAAGAACCTGACCATTGCCAAGAAGTTCGACCTGGTGCTCAACCAGGAGCGGGGCGAAATAACCCCCGCCATTTTTATCTTGAGGTCGGACCTTTCGGTAGGCTGGATACAGTTGGGCCGCAACGGTTCTTACTACGGCGACCCCGCGTTGTTCGACGAGATTGATTGCGGTAATTGGCTCTAAGTGTTCCAATAAAAGGGAAAGTAGGAAATGGTTATTGACGACCTGGCCAACCATGTTGATTTGATTCCCGAGTTGGCCGGTTGGCATCAGCAGCAATGGGCCTACCTCAATCCGGGGGAAACACTGGAGCAGCGCATAGCTCGCATGCACGGTTACTGCGAGCCTGTGCCCATACCCTCGACTTTTATTGCTCTTGAGGCAGAGGTCCCACTCGGTTCTGCCGCGCTGGTGGCGCATGATATGGATACACATCCGGATCTGTCGCCGTGGTTGGCCAGCGTTTTTGTGGCGCCCCAACGGCGACGACAGGGTGTCGGTTCCATTCTTGTGCGGCGCGTTGTCGAAGCGGCGGCGGCGCTCGACGTTGAAACGCTCTATCTCTGTACGCCCGACCGCGAGGATTTTTATGCCTCAATGAGTTGGCGGGTGCGCAGCCGCGAGGAATACCGCAAAGAGCATATGGTGGTTATGGAATTAGATTTGTCGGTTTGATAAGTGGTCTGAGATTATGACATATCACGGTTTGGCGCACACTGCTACGCCAATGTGGCGGTAGATGCCGTCCTGGTCTACTTGTATGGTGCCGTCTCCGGCGCCGTAGATATTGCCCTGGTCGCGGGCGGAGTAGTAGAGCAGGTAGCGGTCTTTGTCGTCCACTACGCACGGGGTTGAAGTGTAGCGGCCGTCAAAGTGGTTGGGGTCGCGGGTGGCAGGAAAGGCCGCCTGGTCAAAGTGGTCGGTCCAGTTGAGACCGTCGGTGGAAGTGGAAGAGAAAATCTCGAATATACCCCCCTCCACGTGGCAGCCGTACCACATGGTGTACTGGTTGTTGTTTTGCAGGACGTAGGGGTAGACTATGCTGCGCTGTGTTTCATTGGCCCTGACCACCGGTTCCGGATCGCGGTTCCAATTGAGACCGTCGGTGGAGGTGAAATGGTAGATATAGCGGGCCATGGCGCGAAAGTCGTCGTCGGCCTCTGGCGCCGAATTCATCCACATGTGGTAACTGTTGGGTCCGTCCTTGAGCACGCAGGGGCGGCGGCCGCTGGGGTAGATGGGCTCGGGGTGGATGTCCCATTGTAGGCCGTTGGGGCTGGTGGCGTAGCCGAGCAGTTGGCGCAAGCCCAATTGACCGTTCTCTTGCAGGCGCTGGCTCATTATAAACCACATTTTGTAGATGCCTTCTGCGGCGTCGAAGAGCACGTGTGGTGTCTGCCACGTTGGTCCGACCGGCGTTTCGCCGGTGCGCAAGATGGGGTTGTCGGCGTATGCGCGCCAGTGCAGACCGTCGTCCGACTCGGCGTAGCCCAACGACATATCGTCGTTACGCGTCCGGCTGCTATTGCCCAGGTACCACATTTTATAGACGCCGTCGACGCAGATTACGGTGGGATTGTAGAGGGTGACTCGGCACCAGGTCTGCTCAGTTGTCATGGCAGAGAGGGCAGGTTGTTGGGACCGTTGCCAATTCAATTCGTTTAATAGCATATCCACCACCTTCAGTAAGTAGGTTAGGCCGGCACCTGGTCGCAGTTTTCGCAGACCAAGGCAGCGCGCGTCTCTCCGCGGTCGGGAATTGTGGTCTCTAGGTCGCGTTTCACCTTCGTATTTGACTTGCCGCAGAAATCGCATTTGCCCGTCAGGGTATAATCGGAGCAGCCGGCCGCTTTGATTTCTATGTCCTCTCGCTGCCGGTAGTTTCCGGCAAATTGCTTGACGAATGCGAGCACGCCTTTGTCGGTTTCCACTTCTAAGCGACGGTTGATGATTTCCTCCAGCCGCGGGTCGTCGGGGCGGCCGCCGTCTTCCATGGTGTGCCAGGCCTGGCGCCGCACGCGGAAGTTTTCGTCTTCCATCATGCGATAGAGGGCGTCCCAAGCTTCATCGACGCGGCGGCGCACGTGGCAGGGGCACAGGAAGGAAGCGGCTGTTTCGCGGTCTTTGGGGTCGGCGCTGTGCGATAGTTTGAGCAGGTCTTGGAGTTCTTCGCGGCCGATGCGTTCTTCGCCTTCTTTATGGGCGGCTTTTTGGTGTTTGTTTTTCTTGGCCATTGTGTTCCTCCTTGTCGATATTTCCAAAATTGTTTTTTTGTTTAACAATGCCAAGGATTTTTTTGGGGATTGTGTAGAAAGTCTGGGGTTGGTTCTGGTGGGGACCACCCCCAAATCGCGTTACACGCCACTATTACCCGGTTAACAATCCCTACACATCAAGAACGTACCGCGCCAATGGCGTCAGACGCCGTTCCGTCTGCGGCTGTAGATATTGACCTTGGTTAGTTTGTTGCGGATGCTCGCGGGCAATAAAAGCACAGTGTAACGTACGCCGCATACCCGTGCTGCTATTTTGGCTGCAGCTGTGCCACGCCCCGCCGTTAAACACCGCTACCGAGCCAGCCGGTCCAAGGAACTGCACCTGGTCGGGATGGTCAGCCAGTCGGTCTTCCACAAGCTCGTTGACCCGTCCAGACATGCGGTGGCTGCCGGGGACGATGCGGGTGGCACCGTTGGTTGGAGTAAAATCGTCCAGCATCCACATGGAGTTGACTACGTGGAAAGGCGCACCGGGATGGCTGGATTTACCCCAGTCGGCGTGGAGTTCCTGTTGCCCGTGGCCGGGCAGTGGGTCGTGGCCGTTGAGGGAATGTAGTTTGAAGGGACGCTGCAAGATGTGGTAAACCGCCGTCAAAAGTGTGGGTTGTAAGTAGACTTGATCGAAGACTTCGTCCTTGTTGACCAGGTCGGCGAGTCGGCGCACGCCGTCCATTTGTGCCACCTCCTTGCCGGCCTGTTCTCCTTCTTGGGCGTGGATGGTGTCAAAGGCCTGGCGCAATTGGGCCAGCCATGGCGGGTCAATGATGTTTTCTAGTAGAGTAAAACCTTGCTCGTCGAGTTCGTCCCGTTGTATCTGGGGCAGTGGGACCGGTTTGCAGCCGAGTTGCAAGAGCTTCTCGTCAAATTCCATAAGCCTTCTTCACCTCTGTGCCTATTATTTGCATGCCGCGGTTCACTTCGTCCTCATCCTGCGCATAAGTTACGCGAATGCATTCGTGGCGATGCGCCCATTCCTCCTCGATGCCGGGAAAAAAATAATGGCCCGATACCACTATCACCCCTCTTTGTTTTAAGCGCTCGTAGAGTTCCAGGTTGGTGATGGGCAGATCTTTGAACCAGAGCCACAAAAACATGGCACCTTCGGCTTTGTGTACGTAATAATCGCAGCCTTCCAAGTATTCGTGGGCCCAGGCGGTTGCGCGCTCGGCGCGCCGCCGATAGAACGGTGCGATTACTTCGCGGCTCAGGCGTAAAATTTCGCCACTGCGCACCAGCTCTAACGCCAGGGCGCTGCCAAAACTGCCGGTGGTCAAATTGACGATGGCGTTGATGCCGGCCAGGGCTTTGATGATTTCTGGGCGGGCGATGACAATGCCGGTGCGCGCCGCTGGCAGGCCCAGTTTTGATAAACTCATGCAGACGATGGTGTTTTCGTCGTACAATGGCGTTGCTTCAGTGAAAACCATGCCGGGGAAAGGCATGCCGTAGGCATTGTCGAGGATGAGCGGGATATCGTGTTGGCGCGCCAGGGCCGCCAATTGGTTGACCTCGTCGTCGGTGAGTACATTGCCGGTGGGATTGGTTGGCCGCGAGACGCAGAGGGCGCCGGTCTGTTCGGTGATGTGGACTGCGTCGAAGTTGACCCGGTACTTAAAGGTGTGGGCGTCGATGAATTCGATGTCGGGGCGGGCCGCTGTAAAGAAATTGTCGCTCAGCCCCGCGTCGGTGTAGCCGATGTACTCGGATGCCAATGGTAGTTGGATCTGGCGCTGGCTGCCGTCGGTGCAGGGGCCGGCAAACATATTGAAGAGCAGAAAAAACGCCGCCTGGCTGCCGTTGGTCAGGCCGATATTTTCGGGGCCGATGTCCCAGCCGCACTGGCGCTGCAATAGCTGCGCCAACGCGGCGATAAAGTCCCAGTCGCCTTGTGGGGGACCGTAGACGCCGACTAGGTGGTGCAATTTATCGGGGTCGGCGAGGAGATCCTGCAAGCGTTGGCGTATGATGTTTTGGACCTCGGGAATGTGGCCGGGATTGCCACCACCCATCATGATGAGGTCTTCGCTGCCGCTGGCTAGGGCGTGGCCGAGGTCGTCCATTAATGAGAGGATGCCGGCTTGGCGGGTAAATTTTTCTCCGAATTTAGATAGTTTCATCGGGAGTCAGGAGGCTACTGTCCATAAGCGGGTTAATACGTCTGCTGCGCCTGCTCTGATCTGGTAGTCAACTAGGTGTGAAATTTCTGTTTCTCCTGGATTTATTTCTACTGTTGGTGCGCCCCAATTACGCGCTAGGCGTACGGGCTCGGCGATGTAGGGGAAAACGCTGGTGGTGCCGACGCTAAAGACTAGATCGAAGCCGCGGTTTAGTTCGTTGTACAGTTTCTCGACGGGGGCTTGGGGTAACATCTCGCCGAAGAGGACTACGTCGGGGCGAAGCAATTTCCCGCATTGGGGGCAGGCGGGTGGGATGTGTAGATTGCTGAAGTCGTCAATGTTTTGCGCATAGGGACAGGCTGTGCAGTAGAGGTCGGTGATGCGGCCGTGGATCTCGATGAGGTTGCGGCTGCCAGCGCGCCGGTGGAAACCGTCGACGTTTTGGGTTAGGATCCAGGTGCCGGGTTTTTGTGCCTCTATTTCGGCCATGACTTGGTGGCCGGCGTTGAAGTCGGCACCGCGGCAGGCGCGCTCTACCTCGGCTATGTACTTCCAGGTTAGTTCTGGGCGTTGCAATAGCATATGGCCGGATAGCGCTTCCTCGATGGGCACATCCTCCGCGGTAAGTTTCTCGTTGTATAGGCCGCCGATGCCGCGGTAGGTTGGCAGGCCCGAATCGGCGGAAAGGCCGGCGCCGGTGATGAAGAGAATGCGCTCGGCGCGGCGCAGGTGGTGGGCGACTTGCGTTATGAGTTCATCCATTGGACCGCTTTGGGGAACGAGCTATAAATTGTCGTGTATAGCCGAGGCTATTTCTTTTCTGGTTCTCCAAAGCGCGTGTCCTCGTAGCGCGCAAAGGGGGTTTCTATTTTGACTTCGGCGGCGATTTCTTCCAGCCTCTCCTGATGTGAGGGTGAAATGGGAATGCCACTGCGTTCGTACTCCTGCTCCCAATAGTGCTCCATGCCGCCGGCCAATTCGGCGCGCTCGTGGCCGGGAAAAGGTTTCATCTGGCGCGCTGCACCGATGAAGTGGTCCATCTCTGCCTTGAACTTGTCTAGTGGCATAAAACGGGCTACGTCAAATACGGCCACAAAGGATCCCTGGTTGGATATAAACTGCGACTCGACGCATTCGCTGTTGCCGACACCGGCCATAATGCCGCCTATAGCGCTCATGGTCGTGGCCAGCCCCACTTCCTTGAAGTAGACACCGGGCGAGTGGGCGAAAATTTCCTCGTCCCAGCCCACGAAGGAGGAGGCCATATCGGGCACCATCGGCGGTTGCTGGCCGGCGGGCACGGCAAAGCTGAAAGGTGAGACTACCCCGGCGCTCAGGATCATACTGTCGGGCTGGGGTGTGTAGAGGTTTGAGGAGGTCACAAAAGCTATGCAGTCGTGCTCCAGGGCTAGGCGCGAATATTTGCCCGCCGCGCCAAAGTGGAAGTGGTTGCGCGTGGTCGCCGCCGCCGTGCCGCATTCTTTGGCTTTCTCTATAGCCCATAGGGTGGCCTGGTAGCAGGGAAAATGGCCCATGCCGCCGTCGCCGTCGTAGACGCGCGTGGTGCCCTGCTCGTCGACTACACTGACCTGGGGTCGCGGATTGACCTTTCCCTGCAGCATCAGCTGTGCGTATCCGGACGTTTGCTGGGTGCCGTGGCTGAAGACACCGCGCAGATCGGTTTGCGTCAATATAGTGGCCATAAAGGTGGCATCTTCGGCGCTGGTGCCCGCTTTTTCAAAGATAGCGCTGACCAGCGTGCGTATCTCTGCGGCCGGCACGCGGATCCCACTTTTGGGAGGGAAATTGGACATGAGTTTACCTTTCGAGGTTTAGTTTTTCCAGCACTTCCTTATTTACTACGTTGTCGGGCCCTTTCCCCTGTAGGGCCTGGATGACGTTTTGGGCTGCGGCCACCGACATGGCCCCGCGGGCGGCGTAGGTTTTGGAGGCGGAGTGGGGCATGGCCACTACATTTTCTAGGCGCACCAATTCTAGGGAGGTGCCCTCGGGGGGTTCGGTCTCTTGGCAGTCGAGACCGGCGCCAGTTAAATGACCGCTTTTGAGTGCTGCGATCAACGCTTCTTCGTCGACCAGCCCACCGCGCGCCGTGTTGATTAGGTAACTGCCCGCTTGCATGCGCCCGAGAAAGTCGGCGTTGACCATGCGGACGTTGTCGTCGGTCAACGGGGTGTGCAGGCTGATGGCGTCGGCTTGGGCTAGGAGTTCGTCTAAAGTGGCAGGGGTGGCGTCCATTGCTGCAATGGTTTCTGCCTCGACCCAGGGATCGTGGACCAGGACGCGCATTTTGAAACCGCGGGCACGGCGCACTACTTCGGCGCCGATGCGGCCACAGCCCACCAACCCCAGGGTCATGGCCGCCAGGTCCTGGCCGATGGGCACGTCGTAGCCGCCTTCCTTGACTGAGCGGTCGCCGGGCACGATGGAGCGCACGGTGGCCAAGAGCAGGGCCAGGGCGTGGTCGGCCACGGCGTCGGACATGGCGCCGGGTGTGTTGGTGACCAGAATGCCGCGCGCGGTGCACGCTTCCAGGTCGACGCGATCGAAACCGACGCCGTTGCGCGCCACAATTTTGAGGTCATCGGCTTTGGCCAGGGTCTCGGCGTTGATGAATTCGCCGCCGGCGATGAAAGCGGCGATATCAGCTAATTTATCGGTGGTTTCTACCACGTCGCTCCAGGAACGGTCGATGGGCGGTCTTACTTCTACTGCAAAGCCGGCTTCTTCGAGTAACTCGGTTGCCGGATTTTCTCCTCTGAACTCGAGTGGTACGCTGGATAGAACGCGGTACTTGGACATAAACTTCCTTTCTTTATTTTAGCCGGGTAAATAACAGGATCTGGCAAAATTGTGTCAAGCCGTTGGATAGATGGACCGCGTTGCAGGGATGTCGTATTTTTGGTGGTGCTGATGAAAATGAGTGTTTAAAGGACGAGAGCTTATATGGCCTACGATCTATTATTAAAAAATGCGACCGTTATCGATCCGGCGCAGAACCTGGATGGGCGGTTTGATGTAGCGGTTGATGGGGACCGCATTACAGCTGTTGCGCCCAGCATTGTTGGGGAAGCGCGCCAGGTTGTCGATCTGGAAGGCAAGATTCTTACTCCGGGGTGGATTGATATTCACGCGCACATTTTTGCTGGATTTACTACCTGGGGGTTTAAGGCAGACGCGCTGTGTTTGTCTACGGGGGTGACCACTATTGTCGATGCCGGTAGTCCGGGGTGGGCCAATTTTCTCGCCTTTAAGGAGTTTATTGTCGAGCCGGCGCGCACCCAGATGCTCACCTTTGTGCATATCTCCGGTATTGGGCTGACCTATGGGCCGGCCGGCGAGATGACCGATATGCGCTACGCCGCTCCTGAGCAGACCGCCTTTGTCATTCAGGAATGGCCCGATATCTGCGTTGGCGTCAAAGTGCGCCAGGCCGCTTTTCAGGTGGGCGATAATGGGGTGGAGCCGTTGCGCCTGGCCGTCGAAGCCGGTCGTTTGTCCGGCACACCTGTCATGGTGCACATTGGCGCTGGGGTGGCCCTGCCCGATGTGCTGGCGGGCATGCGCCCCGGCGAC
>Ga0114999_10004442_pt1 | contig 16984 bp, 19 predicted proteins | sample ArcticOcean_MG_C_3_FD_89820 | JGI IMG/M metagenome (GOLD analysis project Ga0114999, IMG submission 89820) | Marine microbial communities from western Arctic Ocean - ArcticOcean_MG_CB8_126 | ecosystem: Environmental > Aquatic > Marine > Oceanic | place: Arctic Ocean: Canada Basin | collected...
AATCGTCGATATGCTGGAGGTCATTTCGCCGCGAAACTCTTGTTGCCAGGTACCTACGCCGGCATATACGCCAAACAAGGTGTCGGCCTGAACGTTCGCGCTTAGCAGGGCGCCAAGGCAGATCGCACCGGTAATATTTAGTTTCTTCACTTACTTGCTCTCCTTTCGGCTCGTCACGAGCCAGCACTCGTCGGCGACACCCTTGTCCTTAATCCATTACACCAGTATAAAAACGCTCACAGATTTGACCGTGACGAAGTCCGCGCTTTAGGCTAGTTTTCACGATGTGAAGCCGGTCATACTGAACAATCAAATAACCAATTCAACACGAGAACAAAATGAGCATCGACGACCGCCTTCTAGAGCTTGGCTTACAGTTGCCAAAGCCTATGCAAACTGCGACCTTGCCATTCGAGCTTAGCCGCATCGAAGGCACGACCATGTTCCTCTCAGGACATGTGCCAACCGAACTCGACGGTTCGATTGCAAAACCTTTGGGGAAGGTTGGAGACACCGTGACACCGGAAGAAGCCTATGCAGCAGCACGCAAAGTCGCGCTGGGGCTATTCGCTAGCATCCACGCAGCCCTTGGCGGGCTGGATCGGGTAGATGCTTGGCTGCGTGTTTTTGGCATGGTGAACACCGCGCCTGGATTCACTGCGATTCCGCCAGTCATAAACGGATGCTCCGATCTTATTCTGGAAGTATTCGGTCCCGAGCGCGGCGCTCATACCCGCTCGGCCGTGGGTATGGCAGAGCTACCGTTGGGTGTGCCGGTTGAAATCGAAGCCCAGCTGAAGATCAAGCTATGAATTATCACATCGTCAATGCCCGTATCGTCAACGAGGGCCAGATCATCGAAGGGGACCTAGCCACCCAAGGGCAACGTATCAAAGGCATCAACGTGCAACCTGTCGAAGGTGCGGAAATCGTCGACGCCAATGGGGCTTATCTCATTCCAGGCATGATCGACGACCAAGTTCACTTTCGTGAGCCAGGCTTGGAATACAAAGCCAATATTGCAACCGAGTCACGCGCGGCAGTTGCCGGCGGAATCACCAGCTACATGGAAATGCCGAACTGCAACCCACTGACCGTCACCGAGGACAAACTTCGCGACAAGCGCGAGCGTGCCTCCAACTCCTCATTGGCAAATTACGCGTTCTACCTCGGTGCAACCAACGACAATCTCGAAGACATCAAGAGCGTCGACTCAACCCTCACATGCGGCGTCAAAATTTTCATGGGGGCGAGTACCGGGGATATGCTGGTTGACAATCCGCAGACGTTGGAAGGCATCTTCGCGTCGACCCCGTTGTTGGTTGCGACCCATTGCGAGGACACCCCCATGATCTTGGCCGCCGAAGCGCGCGCACAAGAGAAATGGGGCGACGACATTCCGTTTTCCGAACATCCAAACATTCGATCCGAAGAGTCATGCTACAAATCCAGTTCGCTTGCAGTCTCTCTGGCAAAAAAACACGGCACAAAACTGCATGTCTTGCACCTGACCACGGCCAAGGAGATGGAGCTATTCTCTACTGGCCCAGTTGAGGCTAAGCAAATCACTGCAGAAGCGTGCGTACATCATCTATTCTTCAGCTCAGACGACTATGCAAACAAGGGTTCTCACATCAAGTGCAACCCAGCCGTGAAACGTCCGAGCGATCGTGACCGCTTGCTACTTGCTGTCAATGAAGATCGCATCGACGTCATTGCAACCGACCACGCGCCACACACGGCCGAAGAAAAAGCGCGCAGCTACACTGGCGCGCCTGCCGGATTGCCACTCGTCCAGCATGCCATCGTTTCTTTGTTCGACCGAGTAGCTGACGGCACATTTACAGTTGAGAAGGTCGTCCACAAAACAGCGCACGCTCCAGCTATATTGTTCCAAGTTGCCGAGCGTGGATATCTACGCGAGGGTTATTTTGCCGATCTCGTCCTCATCGGCGACAACAAAGGCACCGCCGAATCACCTTTATTGAGCAAGTGCGGATGGAGCCCTTTTGCCGGGCACAACTTCAGTCACAAGATCACGCACACATGGGTGAATGGGCACTTGAGGTATGCGGATGAGGCAATTCTCGACGGACCAATGGGCGAACCGTTGGCGTTCATTCGAACTTAGAGGTATTGCTTGGACAAATCGCCCATGACTTCGAAGAATTGCTCGCGCACCTCGGCGATCACTTCCGCCACCGGTCGAACCGAGTCGATGCGGCCGCAGACCTGACCGGTCAGTGCGATGCTGGCTTCCATGTCGCCGCCAAAATATAGATCCAGCGCCGCTCCGAACTCGGTCATGGCATTGGTTTCGGTTTCAAATTCCAAGCGCGTGGTCTTCTCAGTCCGCAACGCACGCAGTGCGGGTGAATGAGCCCGGTTGAGAAATACCGTATCTGTTTCTTTCGCATTCACTATTGCGTTTTTCCAGTTTTCATGGACCGGTGATTCCGCGGAGGAAACCATGCGGGTGCCCATTTGAATGCCTTCGGCGCCGAGCGCAAATGCAGCTACCATCGTCGCGCCATCGATGAACCCGCCGGCAGCGATAATCGGCACATCGACCTGCGAGCGCACCAAAGGCAAGAGCACCATCGTTGATACATCGCGAGGGTTTTTGAAACCCCCACCTTCACCGCCTTCAACAACAAGACCATCCACTCCACAATTGACCGCCTTCAGGGCCGCACTCAAGCTTGGTACGACGTGGAATACCGTCAACCCGCCATTCTTTAGTTCCTCGGTATAGCGCTCGGGATTGCCGGCAGAAGTCGTCACGAATTTCACACCTTGATCGATCACGAACTGGACGATGTTGGGGTCCCGCACAAACGCCTGGGCGATATTGACGCCGAATGGTTTGTCAGTCAGTTCACGCATCTTTTTGATCTCTTCACGGATTACATCGAGTTCCCCCGAAGAGGTTTCGATGATGCCTAGTGCCCCCGCGTTCGAGACAGCAGATGCCAAAGGCGAGCGCGCAATCCATCCCATCGGTGCCTGCACAATTGGGGTGTCTATGCCAAGTAGATCAGTGACGCGGTTCTTGAAATGCACGCCGGTGTCCTCAAATTTTGCGGCACCTTACCACACAACGGGCGCCGCCAAACGCCCTGGGCTGCCAGGATGGGACCGGTGCTCGTTTGCAAAGTCGCTCGTATCCTTGTACATGTAACCCTCCACAACGAGCTGCCCGTACGGCCACACTAACAATGTCGCAACACTATGACGTCATCATTGTTGGGGCTGGCGTTGCCGGATTATCGGCAGCCTACTTCTTATCATCCCGCGCCAGCGTGCTTGTACTCGAACGCGAAAGCCAACCGGCGTATCACAGTTCCGGGCGCTCCGCGGCACTGTACATAGAAGGCTACGAAAACACGGCGGTAAGCGACCTTACGTCGCGCAGCGGAGCCTTTTTCAACACGCCGCCCGAGAACTTCGCGCAGTCTGCCCTGTTGCACGACCGCGGAGGATTGACGTTGGCAGGTCCGGGCGACGAGCGAGGGCTTGTGAAGTACCTGGCGAGGTGGCAACCCTTGTGTCCCCATTTGTGCGCAGTCACACCCCACGAGGCGCGTGAACTCACCCCCATCGTCAAACAAGATTGGCTCATCGGCGCAGCGTACGATCCGGCGTGGAAGTCAATCGACGTGCATGAGCTTCTGATGGGTTATCAACGCGGGATTCGGCACAACGGCGGTATCATTGAAACCAAAGCCGAGGTCACCCAATTGACCCAGGGACAGAATTGGAACGTGACGGCGGCCGATGCGCAGTACACCACGCCGTGTCTAGTCAACGCGGCCGGCTCTTGGGCCACGAATATTGCACAGCTCGCTGGCCTTGCCGGTGTGGCTTTGCAGCCGATGCGGCGCACTGGCGTCATAATTGCGGCGCCGCCGAATGTGCAGAACTATCCTGCCGCACACACCATTCAAGGCGATGTCTATTTCAAACCAGAGAGCCCCGGATTAATGGTTTCTCCTGCTGACGAAACCCACAGTGAACCAACCGATGCGCAGCCGGAAGAGTTGGACATCGCGATTGCACTCGACCGCTTTCAAGCCATGGTCGATCACCCAGTCGAGCGAGTAATGCACAGTTGGGCAGGACTGCGTACATTCGCGCCGGATCGCCGCCCCGTGATCGGTTTCGACCCACGTGCGGATGGGTTCTGCTGGGTCGCAGGCCAAGGGGGGTTCGGTGTCCAAACCTCGCCTGCTTTAGGCGCAATTGTGGCCGATCACATTCTCGACGATGTGGTACTCGATCCAGAGATCAGTGTTGATCGCCTGCTCGGCTAAACAGCAAAACGCACGCAATCAGTAACAAACCAGCCGCGAGCAAGGATGGGGCTAGAAAACCACCCAAGTCGTCTGCCATTCTTCCCGCCAACGCCGGACCGACCAGCTGACCGAACGCGAATGCTACCGTCATACTGCTCACGGTAAAGGCAATGCGATGAGGCGAGTGTTGGCGTGCCACGCTTAGCCCCAGCGCCGTAATCGCAGCAAAAGTACCGCCCAATAGTGCGCTGCCAACGAGCAGACTCACGACGCTGCTACTCAATACAGTCACCACAATGCCAATCGCTTCGACCACGTAGGCGACCTGCAAGACGGGGACCGTGCCAAACCGGTTTGCTAGCCACTGCCACAAATAGACTGATGGGATAAGCGCTACGCCAACGACGAGCCACGTTGCATTGGGGTCCAACGTCGAATCCAGATCGCTCGCGATGGCAACTATGAAGGTCGCGGACACGACATAGGCAAACCCAAAGAAGCCGTAACCGCAGATTAGGCGCCAAAGGAAAGCAGACACACGATAGCCGCTCGCATCATCCGTACGAGCCGCAGGTTGCATCTCATCGCGCGCGCATATAAACCACGCCAATGCCAGCAAAACCGCCGCCAAGGCGCCAAGCCTAGACCACTGTTGGCTTATGCTCGCAACGCGATACAGCGCACCCACACAAACCAGAATACCGACCCCTACTCCGGCAAAGTGGATGTTGCCAAGCTCGGTAGCTCTCTCGGTTGTTATCACCTGCATCAATTGGGTGGTGACGATGACCAAGCAAAATGCACTGGCAACGCCCGCTGCAAACCGCAAGGCCATCCACTGCGTGAAGCCTTCGGCTTCAGCGCCCAAATAGGTCGTCGCGACACTTGCCATTAGGCTCATGGCAAACCAAAAGCGCACATAAATACTGGTTGCAGCGAGCGGCGCAATCAAAGCCCCCGCCATGTAGCCTAGGAAGTTTGCGCTGGCGACATCACCAGCTTGAGCAAAGCTCCAGCCAAAGTCGGTCACCATATCTGGCAAGAGCGGCGTATAGGCAAATCGGCCGATGCCTAACGCACCGGCCATCGTTAGTGTCGCACCCACAACCCATCGAACCGATTTAGAGATTTGAGCTAGCCAGCTGACTGTTCGCGAAGATCCGGCAGGCGGTAACCCTTGCTGTCCAAGTCGGCGCGCACAATCTTCTTATCCATCTTGCCAGTAGCAGTCAGGGGAATACTGTCCACATACAGAACGTCATCAGGCAACTGCCACTTGGCGAACGCCGTCGCGCAATGGGCAAGAACCGCTTCGGTGGACACCTCGTTACCTTCTTCGACGATTATCAACGCGACCGGTCGTTCATCCCAGCGGGGGTGCGGTTGCGCGACTACGCAAGCCTGCGCCACCCCGTCCATCGCGACGATGTGGTTTTCTAAATCCACCGAGGAAATCCACTCACCGCCACTTTTGACAAGATCCTTAGAGCGATCGCTAATGATCAAGTATTCCTCGGGATCGATTTTGCCGACATCGCCCGTGATCAACCAACCATCGTGAAATTTTTCCGGTTGCGGGTTGTCGTAGTACTCCGAGCAGATCCACGGACCACGAACCAATATCTCACCAACCGCTTCACCATCATGAGGCAACGTATTGAACTCGTCGTCAAATATTTCGAGTTCGAGGCCGGGCATTAACTGGCCAGCCTTGGCGACATTCTCAAACTGCTCGTCTTCGCTTAATTGCAGCTGGGATCGTTTCATCACGCGTCTTGATAAAGTAGCCAACGGAGACGTTTCTGTCATCCCCCAACCTTGAATCATCTCAACCCCCAAGGTGTCCCAGTACCAACGGATCAAAGACGGCGGCGGCGCACTGCCGCCACACGTCAATCGAGACAGGCTCGACAAATCGTAGGCGTCCGGATCCGCTTCGTATATGGCCTTCAGGCCTTGCCAAATTGTTGGCACACCCGACGAAACCGTTGCGCGTTCCGATGCCATTAAGTCGAGAAGACGCTTAGGATCCATGAATCGATGTGGCATCACTTGCTTGCAACCCAACATCAAAGCCGACCACGGTATGCCCCACCCCATCGCATGGAACATGGGCACTACGCCGAACACCGTATCCGTTGCCGACAATCCCATCGAGTCTGTCATGCATTGGGCCATCGTGTGTAAGTATTGCGATCGATGCTCGTACTCAACGCCTTTCGGATCGCCCGTCGTACCGCTGGTGTAGCACAAGCCGAGCGACGAGTTTTCGTCGATCTTCGGCCAGTCAAACCGGCTCGGTTTACCCGCAATGAATTCTTCGTAGTCGACGGGGTTGGGTAACTCGCTAGACCACCCCTCAAAACCATCTTCGGTCGCCACAACGATGCGTTCAACGCTTGGCATTTTGCCTTTGAGCGCTTCAAGCAAAGGTAATGCATCTGCGTCGGCAATGATGAGTTTGTCCTGCGCATGACCAATGATGTATTCCAGGTCTTTCGCAGATAGGCGGATGTTCAGCGTATGCAGGGCCGCCCCCATGCCTGCGCATGCGTGATACGCCTCGAGATGTCGCGCGCCATTCCACATGAAGGTGCCGACTCGATCGCCGATCTCGATACCAGCGTCTCGCAATGCGTGCGCCAACTGGTGCGCCCGGTCACGAGTTTCTCTATAGGTTTGCTTACGCACACCGCCCTGGGTGGCGGTCACAATCTCTTCAAGTGGCGCAACTTTGGCGCCACGATCTATGATATTCGACATCAACAAAGGCGTGTGCTGCATCGCCATCGCATCCCTCCCACGGTGTTTGAAACGCCGCAGTTTAGCAGACAAAAACCTCGCAAGAGTCATCACTGTAAGCAGTACGCGCGCGCGGCAAGCCGTTGCTGAAGCAGGGCACGTGATCTCTTACAGTGGCTAATTTTGGTGGCCATTCATGGCCAGAGAGTTCGTCAGTAATCCATATGTACGCGGATTTCTGGACAAGAATTGGTCAGAACTTTGTCCCAATGAGGATTTGGAACACGATATCCGAAGCACTCTCATTGGCGAGATCTTCGATCAACGACAAATCGACCCAATAACGTTCAGTGACACCAAAGCGTCCTCCCAACGTACCGATGACTCCGCCTTCCCCGAGCAGAGGGTTCGCGGTGTCAATCACGGTGCTATGCGCATCGAGTTGAGCGTGGAAGACAAAGCGATCGCCAATTGGTATTTGCAATCCAAAATGGCCAAATCCAACCCAGTTTTCTTGCGCCTGCGGAACGATCTCGCCTTCACCCAGGTAGCTCACGCCCCCTGCAACCGATAACGACATGCGCATTTTTCTGAGCCACAATGTCTGCTCGAATTCACCCCAGACAGCCAGATCATACGCTTCCGATCCCGTCAGTTTGCTCGCATCGCCCGTCGGTAGTTTTAGTTGCGAGCGCAACGCAAACGCACGATTTTCGTTCTCGAAAAGTTGGTAGCCGAGGTATCCACGCACATCCCCGAGGCCTTTGCGACTGTCACTTAAATCGGCATAGACCACGCCATCAGAACGGATGAAGTAATCCAGTCGGTTGCGTGGTGCGATCGAACGCTGACCATCAGGCAAACCGAATAGCTCGTGAAATTCGTCAACGATGGCGTCCATGCTGCCGTTTGTGTGGACAACGTACGGTATTTCGAACCCCCACTCCATATTGCTGCGCAGACCACTACGGAACCGGTAGCTGTTGGTATAGGTTTCGCCATCGAAGAAGGCGAAGGTGCCGTCCCGATAGTCGCTCTGGAAGTTATTCGAGACCTCCAGGTTATACGTTAATTCGGAATAGCCGGTGGCTACCCGAGCGCCAACGCTTCTCGGTATGCCATAGATTTGCAGGACAGGGCTAAGGTTGCGCACGCGTAGGGGACCATCCAGCAACCTATATTCGGATGCAGACGCTGGCACTATGCAGAAGAAGCTGGCTATGAAGAGTAGTGATGTAGAGCGCACGACATCCTTGTCAGTATCCGATTGGGTCGCTGTACGAATTAAGATCCTAGGTTCAAGTTCATCGCCCAAGTCTCAACGTAGTCCCCAAATTAAAAGAAGGTCTCCCCCAAACCAATATCAACACAACCAGCGCGCCACGCCACTGCTGCACATCACACTTTTACCGACTAGGCGGATGATTCGTAGTGAAGACCAAGCAAATACACACATTCCCGGGCTCGCGTTTGGCAGTTTTCAAAAGGTCGGCGACGCCGGCAAGTCCTGAATCTCTGGCCACTTTCGCGGTTATGTCCTCGAACGCAATTTCGCGGATGCTGTCCACCACTACAAACTACCTTCGAGTACGTAGCGTCCCCCTACCCTCACGTGCAGGCGCTGCCATATCCGAATGCTGGTAGTAATCTCACCGCGGGCGATGGGGCCTCGCAGGCGTTTTATGAATTGCATTTGTCAGCTCGCGCTGAATTAGTCAGCCAACAGATCCGAGCACTCTCGTGCTCAGAAGCCTTAAATCCGTTCGGGGCACTTGCCGTGTATAGAACAATCATCGCTCGTCCAATCGGGTGTAGACTGGTCGGATTATCATGAGTTGGACCGTCGAGGGGCAAGCAACATCAGTAACTCGGATGGTAACTCGCAAGACTCTGCCCCTAGGCTGTTTTATGGCTGGGTCGTCGTTGGCGTTTGCGCGTCGCTAGGCTTCATCGGCACCGGCTTCTACTCATACTCACGCGGGATCTTTCTCCCGTCACTCGCAGAAGTTCTCTCGGATGGTAACCGCTTCGAGATCTCTATGGGATTTTCTGGCGCATTTGTTACGACGGCACTCATCGCGCCAATTCTCGGGCGAATATTGGATCGCTACTCACCAAAGCGGGTGATTTTAGTTGGTATAGGTATCGTCTCGGCATCCTACGTCCTCCTATCCAACGCCGAAACGCTCCTGCAATTCTACTTCGCAGTTTCCCTCGGCATGGGCCTCGGTATGGCCTGTATGGGAGGGTTGGCTTGGCATCGAGTGGTGATTTCCTGGTTTGACCATTGGCGCGGGCGCGCGATTTCCATCGCGGTAATGGGCGCTTCGCTCTCGGGCGTAATGATGCCCCCACTGGTGACTTGGCTTGTCGATTCATACGGTTGGCGGCTGGGATTCACCGCATTTGCAGCCTCAACCGCCGTTATCCTGCTGCCGCTCGTCTATTGGCTGATGAAAGACCGTCCCGACGAGATTGGCGAAGTGCGCGATGGGCGCAAGTATGTTGCGATCCACCAGCACGAAATGGTGCAGATCGATGAAGACGTGCGCGAATGGCGGGTCACCGACATGCTTAGAAACCCGGCTTTCTGGAGTATTGGTATCATGTTTGGGTCCATGTCGTGCGTCTATAACGCCGTCATGCTGCATCTGTTTGGTCACTTGCTCGACTTCGACATCGAATTAGGAACCGCTGCGCTCGTGCTTTCGGTGACGGCACTATTCGCATTTCTCGGCAAACCAATCGTCGGTTGGCTATCCGACTTTGCTGGCGCGAAGGTAACGATCTGGTTAGCCCTAATTTGCCAGGGTTGTGCCCTGTTGCTTTTCTCAGTCGCAGACGGTCTAACGCTCGTATTTGCGGCAGGAAGTTTGTACGGTTTAGGTTACTCGGGCATGTCGCCGCTGCGCACGTTTTCGTTATCCACGGCTCTCGGCAGCAATACCTACGCGACCGCCTCGGGCGTGTTGCGATGGGTCGAAGCGCCACTAGTACTGTCCGCCTCGCCACTCGCTGGCTGGATATACGACACAACCGGCAGTTATCAGATGGCGTTTCTGATTCTTGCCGGCCTCATGTTCGTGGCTTGCCTTGGTCCTTTTTTTATCAAAGCCGGCGGTGCAATTGAGCGGCGCAAACTGCTGCCGGCTTAAGGGCTCAAGAAGTTAAGCACCCAACACCTCTTCGTCTCGCAGTCGTTTGATCTCATCCGCCGAGTACCCCAGCTCTGCGAGAATCTCAGTGTTGTGTTCACCCAACCCCGGTGCAGGGCGTCGAATCATCGCGGGTGTTTTGTCAAATCGTGCCGCCGGACGCGGCTGACGGGTTGTGCCAGCGATGGGGTGTTCATATTCAGCCACAATCTCATTTGCCACGATTTGCGGGTGATCGATCACCTCCTCACGTTTGAGAATCGGCGCGCACGGGACATCTTCCGCATCGAGCCACGCTAACCAATACGCCGATGTCTCGGTCGCCAAAACATCGCCGGTTAGCGTTATCCGTTCGGTTACATTGACGGCCCGAGCATTTATCGAACGGAAACGCGGATCGTCAATTTTGATCACGTCCGCCCGCTAATCGGCCAGCATCATCGTAGCTACCGGGCCAGAGGTCATTGATATTAGATCCAGAACACGGATGCCTGCTAAAGGCCCGTCGGGTAGTTCACTGTGTGCCATATGCCTTCAGCGCTTCCGCCATCGCCCACTTGTAGTCTGCTTTTCCATTAGGCGCACGCCGCACCTGCGCGACGAGCAAAACCTGTTTCGGTACTTTGTATCCCGCCAACTGCTCGCGCGTGAAATCAACGACCTCGCCCTCTTGCGCCTTAGCGCGCTCAGCGAGGGAAGCCACGGCAACGACCTTCTCGCCAAACCGCTCATCTGGAACGCCAACGACGAGGCAATCGAATACGGCAGGATGCCGTTTGACCGCCTCTTCAACTTCTTCGGGAAAGACCTTTTCACCGCCCGTGTTGATGCAGGCACTACCGCGGCCCAGCAATGTAATGGAACCGTCCGCCTCGACGGTTGCATAATCTCCAGGAAATGCATAACGGACCCCCTCTACTTCGCGAAAGGTAGCAGCCGACTTTTCCGGATCTTTGTAGTAGCCCAATGGCACAGATCCCGATGTCGCCAACTTGCCAATTTCGGCAGAGCCCGGCTCGACAAAGCGGTCGTCATCGGTGACGACTCGTACGCCTTCCATCAATTCGAACTTCGCCGTTTGCGCCTTGTCGCCGTCACGCGTCATGACGGAGCTCCCCATGCCGCCTTCGGTAGAACCCATGATGTCGGCGAGCACCATGTCATGATGGCGCAACAAACCTAGTTTGGTTTCTTGACTCCACATCACGCCGCTCGAAGTAATCTGTTTCAGCGAACTAAGATCATATGCGTTACCACGCTTCGCCGCGTCATCCAACGCCACCAGGATAGGTTTGGCAAACGCGTCGCCCACAATGATGAGGTCAGTAACCCGATAATGTTCAACCAACCCGAGCAGGTTGTCGGGGTCGAGCCCAAGTTTAGCGGTGGTAACGACCGTGCCACCCATAAACATAGGCAAGAAGCTGCCGAGCCATACCCCGGTTCCATGCATGAGTGGACACCCTGGGAGTGAGATCGGCGGCGCGCCTACTCGGGCTAACATCTCTCGATATTCATCTAGGTTAGTGGGTGGCTCGAGTTCGCGCGCCGTGGCACCCATCTGGATCAAGCCGCTCACAAATTCACCCGCCGAGTACATCACACCCTTGGGCAATCCGGTTGTGCCACCGGTATAGAGCATGTACAAGCCATCATTGTCCTGTTCGCGACGCGGCAGCGGCGCTGTATCGCGAATACAACGTTCGTAATCGAGCGATCCCTTTAGCAGGCTTTCGGTTCGATCATCGATCTGGATGAAGACTTTTACCTTGGGTAGGCGCTCTTTGATTTCCCAGATGCGCATCGCGTAACAGGCTTGATAGAACACCGCTTCCGCGTCGGCATTGTCGAGCAAATAAACCAATTCGTCGGCTTTGTAGCGATAGTTAACGTTGATCGGACAACCAGCGATTTTGAAGATGCCAAATTGCGCTTCCTGGTATTCATTGGAGTTGTGTAAATACAACGCGGCCTTCGAGCCAGGCGCTAAGCCGTGTGCTTCAAGCGCGCCCGCGACGCATGCGGCACGACGCTCGAAATCGCCCCATGCCGTAACAGATTGGTCGCAAATGACCGCATTGCGATTTGGATAAAGGTCGGCGACTTGCTCCCAGGCGGTAGCGAAATGCATTGTTCAAATCTCCCCCAGATTTTGCCCAGCAATCGTACACAGAATCAGGGGATAAAGATCCCGTCGACACTGGCAACACTCTCGCCACTAATTGGCCGCTTTGACCAGTCCGCGTGCCGACATCGCGCATAATGCGCCGAAAGAATGCGGCTTGGAACCAACTTCAGAGTTGGTACGACATTTGTATTGTTACTTATAGAGGTAGCTTACGAGGCAAAGAAGTTAGTCTGAGACCCGCCTGCAATACATGATCTGCCGGCCAATAGGAACGAGAACAATGATTAGCCACATAAGATTGTCACGCATAGGCCACCCCCGCGCCACGCTGTGGGCGATGGCTTTGCTGGCCTTAGTTTTCTTGGCGCTCGGCTTATGGGCCGAGGCTTACCTACCAGGCATGGGCGCGGTAGATACGCAGATAAATGACTTCGAAACCCTCGGCAGCATCACTTGGGTGAAGCAGTTGTTCGTCGCATATAACCTCTTCTAGAATTGGAAAGCACGATGTCCGATGACCGTCTCGCTCGCATTAAAAGCAAGTTCCGTATAGACAAAGACCGCGGCTGGATTTTTAGCGTATGCGCAGGGTTGGCTAACTGCTTGCACACCGATCCAGCGATAGTCCGTGTGGGGGTTTTGGTAGCAGCACTGTTTTTTCCTAAACTGATGATCGCAAGCTATCTTGTGGCTTGGTTGATCCTGGATGACCGCTTAATTCTGAACAGCCGTTCAAAGGTCCGTTGAGTCGGCACTCTTATCTTCACCCTGAGTGCGTTCACCAGGAGTGCGATCGTTTTCTAGCTGCCACTGTTCGAACGCATACATCTCTTCGGTTAGCTGACCAAATACGTAGCCGATAACAGCTACATCATCAAGAAAGCCCAAGCCGAATATGAAATCAGGGATCACATCCAACGGAACGACAAAGTAGAGCACCGCCGCAACGATGATCACGATGGTCTTGTTCGACAACTCCCGATAGTCGCCGGATAACCAAGCCTTCAGCAACGCTATGAACAAGACCAGTTGATCTTTGGCCTGGGCCACCCGATCACCGCTCGCGCTGTTGAGCTTCTTCGCGGCTTGCGAGACCACCCGCTGTAATCGCGTTGGTGATTGCACTAACTGTTGAGCACGATTCTTGAACTCGCCAAAACGAGGAGGCTGTTTAGCCATCGGACACGCCTTGGACAAATCGCAACATCCACTCGGCGAGCAACAATTCGTCGGTCTGTTCGACTAGGCTTAACAAGCCCCTTGCATGTACGTCGGGGCCAAGAATATCCCGACGCATGTCCATTAGAACCTTCGAATATGCCTTTGCGAACTCAGGGTGTCCTTGAATCGTAAGTACTTGATCATCAACCGTGAACCCAGTGATCGGACAAAAGTCATTGGTAGCATAAAGCTCGGCGCCATCCGGCAACTCCACGACTTGGTCTTTGTGGCTTGAAATCAACGCAATTCGATCTGACTCAACTTTGCCCATCCACGCAGGACACCGCAGGAGCCGACTCTCGTGTACGCCGACCGCCCAGCCCTGAGGCGCCGCTGCGACGCGACCGCCAAAATAGTGGGCCATCAGTTGGTGTCCAAAACACACACCAATTACTTTCTTTTTCGCGGACAGCACCTCGTGCAGAAAATCGACGAGGCTTGGGATCCATGGCAATGGTTCATAGACACTATGCCGGCTGCCAGTAATCACATAGGCATCGCACGCGGTATCCGAAGGTATCTGCGCGATGTCCTGTACCCAGTAATTGGTAATAGCTACCGTGCTGTCCACGCTTTTGAAAAAGCGTTCGAACATCTCAGGATAGTCGCCGTGCGCTTCTCGAAAGCCGTCCATGACACGGTCGGTTTGCAGGATGCCTATATGCACGCTAGTGTCCTAAATGATCTCGAAGTAGCGTTCGAGCTGCCAGCTGTTAAGGCTTTTTTCGTACTCCGCGACTTCCCATCGCCGAGACATTACAAAGTGATCCACAAACTCATCCCCAAAACACTCGCGTGCCGCCGCCGACTGGTCCAAGCGCTGCGCTGCAGCGGCTAAGTTGCTAGGGAATTTTCGCGCCGACGGGAGATCATCTTCAGCGTCATAGGCATTGCCAGTAACTGGATCGCCCGGCTCTATCTCTTCGCGAATGCCTCTTAAGGCGGCTGCGAGTATCGCTGCTGCAACAAGATATGGATTGCCGTCGGCCCCACCCACGCGACACTCGATGCGTTGGCTCGAATCGTTGCCCGGAATTACGCGGGTTGCCGCCGTGCGGTTTTCGATGCCCCAGGTCGCGGCCGTCGGAGCCCACGCGCCCTTCACCAATCGGGTGTAACTATTGATCGTGGGCGCAACCAACGCCAAAAATTCTGGCAGATACTCGTTCAACCCCCCGACCGCAAAGCGCTGCATCGCAGACACCCCATCATCGCAAGACGCATCGAAGAACTGGTTCACCTGGTCGGCGTCGTTGAGGCTTAAATGGTAGTGGCCACTTTGCCCCGGATAGTCCATGGACCATTTGGCCATGAATGTGGCGATCAAATCCTGGCGTTGAAAAAACACTTTGGAGAACGTCTTGAACAGCGCAGCACGGTCTGCAGCATCTATGCCGGCCTTGGACTTCAACGCGCCTTCCCAAACTCCGGGACCGGTTTCACAATGTAACGCTTCAAGGTCGCAGTCGATCGCTCGGGCATAGTCCATCAATCCCGCAAACCGGTCAGACTCAACCGAGGCGCGAAGCACCGAATAGCCGAAACTACCAGGCGTCAACGGACGCAGGTTGCGATAACCTTTGTCACGAATCGAGTGTGCCGTTTCGGCAAACACAAAAAATTCATACTCAAAGCCTGACCGAACGCTAAGACCGTCCTCGGCATAGTCTTCGAGCACTTTTTGCAAACGCGTACGTGGACACAACGGGTGGGCCGTGCCGTCCGAACGGACAAATTCTCCGATAAAGTAGGGGCAATCTTCGTCGGGCAGCCAGCGTTCGGTCGCCACCAGCAATTTGAACCCTGTGTCCGGAAAACCACTATGCCAGCCGGTGTATTGGCTTTGGTCGTAGAGCTGGTCGTCCAGGTCCCAGCCAAAAACACAGTCGCAAAACCCGCCCTGCTTAGCCAATAAGCTTGTGAATTTGTCCAATCCAATGTACTTCCCACGAATAACACCATCGATATCGGTCAAGCCGATTTTGACCTTGGTGATCCCCTGCTCACGGTATTGCGCCAATTTTTGCTCTAAGTGGTCCGCATCGTCTGTCGCCATGCTTTGCATCCTCGGCACTGTGGAGAGAGCATTCTATGCACAATCTGTGTAGCCACCAATGGCTGATCCAGTTTCGCCTCAGCCTGTGGATAACTCTTTGGATAACTTATAGCACCCGCGCTAGTCTTACCCTCACCCAAAGCATGGATGAATCAGGCCACCCCTTCCATATGGAGAACTATTCCTAACTTAATCAACTAGTTAAAGCTTCAGAGTCAACAATTAGATTAAACAGCGCATCCATCTTTACGGGCCAACATGGATTAATGCAGCATGTGAATAAAAATGTCCAACGCATCAGTTAGTGGCCGCTTACACGCTAAACCACTAAATGTAATGTTTTTGTAAATAAAGTGCTCGGAAATCGCGCCTGTATACAACGGTTAATATTAGTCGCGAGTTTTGCGGTTGAGCGTTCTGTTGTGAGAGCGACCTTAGAGGCTGTTGTAAAAAGTTTCTGCAAGACGAATGCTGCGCGCTCAACTCCGTCGAATCGCCAATCAGAAATCCTCCGGATTTCTGACAAGACGAGCGCGAAGCGCTCGTCACTCTTCAGTTTGATCCTCCGGCAACCGTACGCCATTGTCGGTCGCGAGAATTGGTGAGATCTCGGTAAAGATCTGCTCGTCCAACGGCAAAGGCATACCCTTGTCGTCCACAAGCCCGCTCCAGCCGCCCTCAGCCACGTCTAGGGTGGCTTCGGATCGACGTCACCAGGCTCAGCCTGGCCCGGCACGGCCCACAAAACCGCCAGCAACACCGCCGTGCTGCTAGTGAGAGTATTGCAGCGACCAAAAGATTCGGGTGCTTTCATTACCTACTCCAACATCGTTAAATTCGCTCGGCCACTCACGCGCTTCATGCGATAGCGGTGTGGCTACCGATAACCTGCTCGTTAAGGAACCGACTTCGCTTGTGAACAAACGGATTTGCCAGCTCATACCCATGCTCGTGAGGTGGTACCAGTCTTCTGTCAGATTGTTACGCTCAGCATATCCGGCGTCTACAAAAACGCCCAATTGCCCCAAAGGTGCTTCAAATAACACCTCTCCCCTGACCAAGAGCCCGTGATCGATCATCAACCCCAATTACGCAAACCCACGATTCGCCGACACGCCAGTCATCGCGATACGCTGGGTAGTAGGCAGCAAGTCCGAGCTAATCTGACCACGAATACCCAAGACCGCCTTGGCCGGTATATCAAGCCAGGGTAGCCGCCAGGGCACCCAGGCTTGCGCCTTCGCGCGTGCCAACCAGAACTGCTTATCCTGGCCCGACCGAGTTGCATCCATACCGCCAGTGATGGCCTGTACATCGCCTTCGAGGGCGACCTTACGGTTATCCCAAATTCTGTGGCCACTAATTCCCGCACCGACGAACCAGCTAC
>Ga0114999_10004443_pt1 | contig 16983 bp, 20 predicted proteins | sample ArcticOcean_MG_C_3_FD_89820 | JGI IMG/M metagenome (GOLD analysis project Ga0114999, IMG submission 89820) | Marine microbial communities from western Arctic Ocean - ArcticOcean_MG_CB8_126 | ecosystem: Environmental > Aquatic > Marine > Oceanic | place: Arctic Ocean: Canada Basin | collected...
CATTGGGATCACAAACTACAGTCACCGCCGCATGATTCTTCGCTGCACTGCGCAGCATCGATGGACCACCGATATCAATCTTTTCTATCGCTTCTTCATCGGTTACTCCAGATTTTGCTACGGTCTCCTCAAATGGATAGAGATTGACGACGACAAGATCGATCAGATCTATATTGTTATCCCTGGCTTGAGTCAGGTGTTCCGGCTTGTCTCGACGGCAGAGTAATCCACCATGAATTTTGGGATGTAACGTTTTAATTCTTCCATCCATCAACTCGGGAAATCCCGTGTAATCACACACCTCCGTGACTTTTAAACCTTTGTCCATCAATAATTTGGCTGTACCTCCTGTCGACAACAGGCAATAGTCGAAGTGTTTAACTAATGCCTCTGCAAAAGGCAGTAGTCCTGTTTTATCACTCACTGATAATAGCGCAAATTTACCCATACTTTTGTTTTGAATAGGAATATTATTTCGGCAAGAAAAATCAGGTAGAGAAAACGTCACTCACGGAGAATTCACAACAAAAACTGATCTCTATAGGTCTTAATCAACGCATCCCGTCTTTTCCTCTTTATTAATTTACAAAATATCAACTTACATTTAGTAATAAGCTAAGGGAAAATATTCATATTAATTTTCAATGACTAAATCATTACCAGTGGAACCTTTAATTATAGCTGATCGAAAATTTAATTCCCGTCTCCTTATGGGGACAGGTAAATTTTCATCGGGTAAAATTATGCATGACAGCATTGAAGCGTCAGGCGCAAGCATCGTCACGGTGGCACTAAAAAGAGCGAGTCTGAGCGGTGAAAAAGATCCCTTTGCTGACATTTTAGAATATTTAGACGCAGAAAAGTATCTCATCCTACCTAATACCGCCGGGGCAATGAATGCGGAAGAAGCGGTGCGTATTGCGAGATTGGCAGCTGCCGCAGGCTTACCACAATGGGTAAAACTTGAAATACACCCTGATCCCAATTATCTTTTACCGGACCCGGTCGAAACATTAGCGGCAGCTGAAATCCTCGTTAAAGAGGGTTTTGTCGTTCTTCCCTATATAAATGCTGATCCTGTCATAGCGGCGCGCTTGCAAGATATCGGTTGTGCAACCGTAATGCCATTGGGGGCCCCAATTGGAAGCAATCGTGGTATTGAGACACGAGCGCAAATTGAAATCATTCTTGAACAGGCTCGCGTACCCGTAATCATAGATGCTGGATTAGGCGCCCCTTCACATACGGCATCAGCGATGGAAATGGGTGCAGATGCAGTTCTCGTAAACACGGCTATCGCTATTGCCGAAGATCCAATAAGTATGGCTAAAGCTTTTGCTCTATCTGTTCAAGCGGGGCGCGTCTACTACGAAATGGGGGCATCGCGTGTCACTAAAATGGCTGAGGCTACTAGCCCCCTCACTAGTTTCCTAGATTGAGGACTCATCATTTGATGACATTCAGCATCACCTTTGGGTTGATATGGAAATTTTAATATTTTAGCGTATAGTTATAGGGTGATCTATAAGAATGAGTAATTTTTCTGATATTTATCAAAACATACCTGTTGAAGCCTGGTTACAACAGTCACTTGATACGAGTGAGCGAACATTGGAGTCGATATTACGAAAAGGAAGGGCTCGATCTCCGGCTGATTTTGCAGCTTTAATATCGCCCCGCGGTGCTAATTATATCGAAGAATTAGCTCAGCATTCAAATAAGATAACGCAGCGTCATTTTGGGAAAACTATTCGTCTATTTGCGCCGCTTTATCTCTCAAATGAATGCGTGAATATTTGTACCTACTGCGGATTTTCACGTAATAATGAGATTCCCCGCATTACGATACCGCTTGAACAGGTTGTCTCTGAAACTAAACTGTTGGCTAATCAAGGTTTTCGATCACTGCTTCTTGTGGCCGGTGAACATCCTAAATATGTTTCAAATGGATACGTCGAACAGTGCATTACCCAATGCCTTGAAATCATGCCAAGTATCGCCATTGAACTTGGCCCTATGGAAACAGAAGGCTATATACCTTTAGTCAATGCAGGCTGTGAAGGGCTGATCGTTTATCAGGAAACTTATCATGAGCCTACCTACAAAGCCATTCATCCTGCGGGTCCGAAAAAAAATTACGCATGGCGAATGAACACTGCACAACGTGCCTATGCGGCGGGTTTTAGAAGGCTAGGTATTGGAGCACTATATGGTTTTTACGATTGGCGATATGAAGCACTTTCGGTTGCTGCGCACGCGCTATTCTTGCTTCAACATTGCTGGAAAGCCCAATTGTCTATTAGTGTTTTACGTCTCCGCCCTGCTGCGGGAAGTTTTACCCCCTCTCAAAACTACCTTATGAGCGACAAAGATGTTACCCAACTCGTTTGTGCTTTTCGCATGCTTTTACCCCATGCCAATATAGTCTTATCGACAAGAGAATCACCCCAGCTACGCAATGGACTGGTACGTCTTGGCATTACAACTATGAGTGCGGGTTCCAGCACTGAGCCGGGCGCTTACAGCGATTACGACGAATCTAATTGGTCCCCAAAATTAGAGCAGCCTGGAGAGCAATTTCATATCGCGGACGAACGGTCCCCCAGTGAAATTGCAACTATGATCTCAAACCAAGGCTATGAGCCCGTATGGAAAGACTTCGATCAATCGCTTGTGACTTCAAGTGAATAATCTCCTGAATTACCAATGGACCAATCGAAGCACGTTCGTGTCGTTGCCAATGGAAAAACCTTTAATGTCTGTGAGGGGATTTCTCTTCCCAAATTCCTCGAAAGTATCAATCTCTCCATTAAAAATGTGGTAGTTGAGCGCAATCGAATCGCACTTTCTCCAATGGATGCAAAGAAAACATTAATTGAAGATGGAGACTCACTCGAGATTGTACGGATTGTCGCCGGTGGTTGAAAAGATGCAGAACGATAGTATTGAATTGGATGGCTTAGAGGTCATTATTGACCGGCTAGTCCATCACAAGGATCCGATAAAATTTTCAGAAAAAACCCCTCATGCGTTTATTTATTTTCTCACGATCAAAAATGATTCCAATCGTACAGTTACCCTCATAGCTCGAAAGTGGGTGATAAGTAATTTTGATGGTGAAACTCTTGTCATTGAAGGCGATAAAATTGTTGGGCAAACACCGAAAATAGCTCCGGGTGATAAGTTTTCTTATAATAGTTATCATCTGACTGCTGTCAGTGGTCGAGCAGAAGGAAGTTTTCATGGAATTGACGATACTCAACAGCACATTCATGTAAAAATTCCACTTTTTGAAATGCTCATTCCGGAAAGTGACGCATGTTACTGACTGATTTGAACCGACAAGGTGGTATCGGAGCGAACGCACTTCATATAAAATTAGGTGCCTTTTCATTCATCATCGATGCAGGTCTGAATCCTAAAATCGCGGGGGTAGAGGCGATGCCTACCTATAACGAGATAGAGGATAACAGCCTTAATTTTATTATTTTAAGCCACTGCCACCTCGATCATCTTGGATCATTACCTGTTCTCGTAAAACGTCAGCCTCAAGCGCCAATATTAATGAGCTTTCCATCGCAAATCATTGCCCCATTCATGTTGAGAAACTCATGTAACGTTATGCTTAAACAGCGAGATGAGTTTAACATTACCGAATATCCTTTGTACAATCATAGAGATATTAAACGCGTTTTAAAAAAGATTTCCCCTCTGCACTTTGGTCAGCCTCGGAGATTCAACTTAAATGGCGACCGACTGGAAATCGCCTTATACGCTGCGGGCCATGTTGTCGGAGCCGCGGGCATTGGTATTTCTCATCATAATAGAAAAATCTTTTTTACTGGAGATGTTCATTTTACACCACAAAAGACGCTTCCAGCCGCAAAATTCCCGAAGGAAAATTTTGACACCGTGGTTATTGAAACAACACGCGGTACGACGGAACGATCGATTGAAAAATCACGTGATAAAGAAGAACAACGTTTAATCAGACAAATAGACAAGGTATTATCTAACGGTGGATCCTGTCTGATCCCAGTTTTCGCATTAGGTAGAATGCAGGAAATCCTGACTCTTATTTACCAGGCGCGTAATAAGGGGGTACTGTCTAATTCACCCATATATTGTGGCGGACTTGGTATGGTACTCGCCAATACATTTGATGAAATTTCACGTAATAGTGGGTTAATTAATTTTCGCCGTAAAATCTTAAGAGATCTTATGGTAAAGCCGCTACCGGCTTCGCTAGTTCCCGGTAAATCACCCAAAAAGCCGGGATTATTCATCGTCAGTAGCGGGATGATTGCTGGTAACACCCCTTCATACTTAGTCGCTTCGAGTTTGTTAGCCTCCTCTAAAAACAGTATCTACTTTGTCGGATATTGTGATCCTGATACACCTGGAGGTAAATTATTAGCAACACCCACAGGAAATAATTTTCTCTTTGAAAAGCTTGATTTTCTCTGCCCGGTAAACGCGCAGATTGATAAATTTGATCTTAGTAGCCATGCTGAACGAGAAGACCTGCTTAATTTTGCATTAACTGCTAAGCCGCGCACGATAGTCCTTACGCATGGAGACTCTGAAGCTAAAGATTGGTTTGAAAAAGAGATTAATTCAATAAGTAACGCACCTAAAGTTCTCAAACCAACTCCCGTAAGAACCTATAAACTTTAAACTCTCAAAGGAGTTTTAAATACAGATTAACGAGCTACACGCTCGGCGTTAGCGGGTATTTCTTTAGTGATCATAGATATATTGCATAAATCACCCATGTATGCGCAAAAGGACGGAGTCCCTGCAAAATATTTTACATCAAGGGCATCACAATTGATTTGTTTCAAGGGAAATACGGAATCGCCAATAAAATGGAATTCCTTCCCCCCCGCTAAACATAGAGTGTATGCTGCCGATAAATTCCATGCATTAACATCAAAGCCCAGGCATCCATCGAAAAACCCAATCGCCGTATAGGCGGAATTTAAAACACTGCTCCCCACATCTAATAGATGATAGTTTGTAAGAAGCGGCTCCAACTGTTCGCACACTTCGTGTGAAAGAGGAAATTCTATTCCTATCCTGCTATGCTTTCCTAACGAGCCAGGTTTGGCGGCAGTTTTTCGACATCCAGCAATGAGTCCATCTCGCGGACTTCCTTCAATCATTTTTTGCCGCAACATATCATAGACATAAGCATAGACTGGATATCCGTCTTTTAGAAGGTTGAGGGCAATGGCACATGCAGGTATCCCTAAAGCGTAATTTTTCGTACCATCAATAGGATTGAGAATCCACGAATATCGAGCGTTTAATTCCAACAAATCGTCGAGGGAGTTTGATTCTTCAGAAAAATAATTATCATCGGCAAATGACTTTCGTAATTCAGTAAATATTTTTTCTGAAATAGCAAAATCAGCAAAGGCAATACAATTGCCATCTTCTTTCGACTCATTATGACCGTGAGCAAATTGTTTATGAAAAAAATCAATTTGCTTTTTAACCGCGACCCGACCTGCGTTAATGCGGTGCTTAAGTTTGCTATCCGCCATTTTTTAAAATCCTAATCTACCACTATATAAAAAGCCATTATCATTTCATTACTAAAATAGTAATTGTTGAGCGAATATCAACATAATCAATTTAAATTATATACTTAAAAATTTTCACTTGGCAGGATAAACAAATTCGGGAAACGGTTTTGTGGTTCAGGCATAAATCATGCCACAATCTAAAAGAACGGCTTGATAGCTGTTATCATTCGACTGCATCAATTATTATAATATTGCTCTCCGTTTTTTTCGTCTGACCACCCTCAATTTGTAAAATATAAAATTGATGGAACCGTTAAGTGTAATCTGAAATATTGTATAATTGCGGGTCGCGAGTGAGTAATTGTTTTTCACTTTTTTTATTTTCGTTTTTTTCAGTAGGATTTTCGCTTGTTTCCTCTTCATCTTCTAACATATCGCCAAACTCCTCTTCCAATTTCTCTGGATCCTCACCCGCTTCCAAGCGACGCATAATTTCTTCCATCCTTTCAGGCATTTTTTCTCCACTCATCTCAGTCATTTTACGCATCAGGTGACCCAATTGTCTCGGATCGGGATTTCCTTCATCAATTCCCGTTATTTCATTTTCCATTTCGGCCATGGCCGCTTGAAGATCATGATCACTGATATGGCTCCCCATTGATTCATCTTCGGAATTATCTTTATTCCCAGTAACGGAAAAGCTGGATATCATTTTAACCATTTCGTAATTGGGGTTATCCGGACAGCGAGGTAGTTTATCACCCTGGGAGATAGTTTGAGCGTAAAAGGAGTAAATCCGGTTATTTTCCGGGCTATAATATTCATGAATTGCCATAAGGTAAAATTGATTATGTTTTGCTTTAATTTTTATTTATCTGGCAGTAATAATGATCAATAATGCAATGAGAAGACGATAAATTTTCACAATTAACAGATCATCACCTAAGGATTAGCTAAAAACTTTTTAAACTGTCAAAGCTGCATTGCAATTATCACTAACTTGACAATAAATTTCCCCCTACAAATAATCTGTGGCTCGAACATTTCCAATTTATTTAAACGCCGCTTAAATATCGGATAATAGTTCTACATACTCTTTTGAAGCAGTAATTTTACCGATAACAAACTTATTCACTTGAAAAAGAATATCATCATTTTTTGCGTATTAGTCTGTCTCGTGACAATTTCTTGGAGTCTTTTTCTTATTCAACGAATTAAGCATAAAGAGCAACTCGATCAAGAAAGGACACAAGCTGCACAATGGGAAAAAATGCTGGAGGATTTAGCTAATGAAAATGCGGAACGTGAAAAGGAAGCTCAATTAAGTGCTGAAAGTGAAATTGAAGCGCGAATAATGGCAGAAGAAGCGCAACGTATGGCTGAGTTAAAGGCGAAAGAAGACGAAGAATCTAGACAGCAACGTATTGAGGAACTTAGAAAAAAATTAACAGATGAAATTACGGAACGTCGCGAAGCTGAAAACGCGCTCAATCTCCTGAATGAAAAATTGTATTCTCTTGAAAATGCAGAGACACAGGCGAAAGAAAAATTAAATGGCCTTAATGATGCAAGAGCTGGATTAGTCCAAGGCGACTCTATCGCTTCTACTCATAATCAATTAATGAAAAAAGAAGAAGAAATTCAACGACTCTCGGCGGAAAGGGATAAATTAGAAGAATTATACCAAGTTTCTCTGCAGCGACAGATGGCTACGGAAGATGAACTGAAACGTGAAGCGAACAAGTCAAGATGGCCTCAACCCCTGCGTGGTGCCATTAATGCCTTTCTTTATCTTTTAGGAATAAAGACTGAAGAGGAAGTTGAGTAGTCTTATATGGATTTTCGAGCGACCCAAAATCGGCATTCGTCCGAAAAATGACGGACTTGATCCGATTCGTTTGCGATATCTTTTCTTAAAACATCGGTTTCAATAATGAATCCTGTAGATTTTAAATCTTCAATGATTTCCATTCGTGAGGGAACATGAATGAATGAATTACCCAAAGTTGTCATTTCACAACGATCACCGTACTCAAGAAGATCGGGGTTTTGTTTTCCGTGATACCAACGAAGTTTTTCTTTTTTCCAAAATTTGGATCCTTTCTTCAATTCTCGATCATGTGTAGTAAATACGAATAGCCCATCGTTTTTAATGACTCGGTAAATTTCACTTAACGCTAATAGTCGATTATCACGACCGGGAATCTGCATTAATCCATTAAAACCAAATATGGCCCCATCGTAATCATGTTCAGCAAAATTCATTTGAGTCGCATCACCAACCTGAAATGAGATATTATAATCGAGGATCTTGGCCATTTGTCGCGCCCGCATAATCATCTCTCGTGAGTAATCTATCCCTAAAACCTTATCATAACCTAATTCATAAAGACCCATCGCAATTCTACCAGTACCACACCCGAGTTCTAATAGGGTGTCCTTTTTACCGAATATACGGGTAAAGATCTTTTCTTCCGCCACCCAAAGCCCGATATTTATCGCTGCTGATGCATAGTGTTCAACGACTTTTGATTGTCGGTAAAAGGCTTTGATGTTTTCCATTTCCATGGTTTTTCTTTTTTACCGATAGACCTTGCTTTTCTCACCTTAGTCTTTTTAAGTAGACGCTTTTTAGAATGAAAGCCACGATTAAAATACAAGGAAAGCAACTTACTGTCGAGGAAGGTGATATCTTTCACGTCAACCGCTACAAGGATTCCAAAGCCGGTGATATGATTGATATAGACAATGTATTAATGGTTGGAGAAGGAGAAAAGGTCGCATTCGGCTCACCACTCGTCGATGGAGCCTTGGTAAAAGCAAAGATTATTGAAAATAAACGAGGGAAGAAAGTGATAGTTCTTAAAAAGAAACGTCGCAAGGGTTATCGTCGCAAACATGGACACCGCCAAGAGCTATCAGTAATTCAGATAGAGTCGATTAAAGCATAAATGGAGAAAATAAAAAATGGCTCATAAAAAAGGTCAAGGAACAAGCAAAAACGGGCGTGATAGCAATAGCAAGCGTCTGGGTGTTAAAAAATACGGCGGCGAATTTGTTCTCGCCGGAAATATTTTAATGCGTCAGCGAGGGACTCGCTTTAACCCAGGACGTAATGTTGGACTGGGTAGGGACTTTACACTCTTCGCTCTCACTGACGGTAAAGTCAAATGGGATGCAAATCATCGCATTGTATCCATTGAGACTGACACAAATTAGTGATCGCGTTCGAATAAAATCGAACCCCAGATTTTCGGAGACACGATTGGAAATTATCCCCCACTCTTCTTTGATATCACTATAGAAATTTAACTCGAATTTAAAATTCTTATCCATTGAGGTTTACCCTTCAGGAACTCCTCAAACAAAAAGGCCTGCTCGATAATCACCTGGCATGGCTGAATTCAAAAATCGAGGAAATTAAAAGCGAATCACTTGAGAATAGTGAAACGACTACCCCTGTAGCTTCAACACCACCAAGCGTTGAACCGGTAACAGCTGAATCCACACCACCCCTTGGAGCTGATGAAAATAGGGTAGCGGAGTCACTGGCGCAACAGTATGAAGCCACACAGAGACGGGACTCACCGACGATGAAAGTGGGCTGTATCGCGGTCGTTATCGGGATCTGCTTATTCTTTCTATTTGCCCTGTTTATTCTGCCTAACTGGTTATATCCCGATTGATCTCCTTTTAAGAAGCTACTCCAAGTCTGCTACTAGAGCTGAATTTGTTTTCCTGCGTTCGTCCAAGATTCATATACGGCGTTTGTAAATCGCATATAAATTATCCCTAATTCAAAATTAGTTAATTTTACCGCCGTTCCCTTGCGAATACTGTCGATAAAATCTGACTCCACCTGCCAAGTGCCTTTCTTTTCCGAGGGAATATCAATACGTTCCTCTACCCCAGATCCAGCGTCTGCCCGGTATAGGGCATTTTCTTTAAGATCCAGACGCAGAGAGGCCTTCGAGCCATTTAACCTGATTTCTCCTCGCGACTGACCAGACTCTATTCCACTGAAATGGTATGTCATCCGTGCACCGGATGAATATCTCCCGAGGATAGAAATGCAATCAGGGATATTTACTGCCACCTTTTCTTTCTTTTCAAGATCTTCGCGCTCAGTGGTAAAGACAACACCGTCAGCTATTACCCAAACCGGTTCATCGTTAATCCACCGATGAATTATTTCATGATAAATCCCCATGCCCATTATATTGCGGCCACTCAATTCAAAATCTTGACGCCACACTATGGGTGTATCGGATAATGCAAACTGACAACCGGTATCCGTAACACAGAGCTCTCTTAATTCTCCAATTTCACCATTCGCAATGAGTTCTGTAATTGTTGCATCAAATTCAAAAGTCATTGGCCCGGGAACAATTTGCGCCACTAAATCAGGTTTTGCCTGAGAGGCGGCTAACATCGACTCGGCTTCCATTAAATCTCTGGCCATTCGTGCTTCCGTCAGAACATGTTTATTCGCTGCGAGTGCCGCATTGGTAATTTCAGCGTGCAGGTAGGGCCAGGTGCCAATGCATATGGCATCTATTTCAGGATCATTGACTACTTCTTGCCAGGTTTCAGCAATCCGTGGAATATTAAATTCCTTTGCTACTTTTTCAGACGATTCGCGACTGCGATTACAAACCACGGAACATACGACATCATCAATCTCCTGAAATCCAGGTATATGCCTACTGCGAGTATTTGCACCCGCACCGATAAAACCAACTCGTATTTGATTGCTCATATTGAATAAATGAGCAAAACCATTTCAAAAAAGCAACATTATCTCCTCGCTGCTTAAGGTTCATTTCATCGATATAATATACTGTGACTTTTTCCAATCATTCCCCAAAGAAGCCATTGCGATCACTTTTCCCACCTGAGATCATAACTGAGGAATCAGCGATTACTGAAATTAAGGACAGTTTATACCCAGAAGAGATGTACTGTATCAGTAATGCCGCTAATAAACGCAAAAGTGAATTCACGGCCGGACGCATTTGCGCCCGAAACGCTCTTAAAAAGTTAGGTTACACTCATTACCCTCTCCTCATGGGGGTAGACCGTGCACCTCAATGGCCTAAAGATATTGCAGGAAGCATTGCTCATACGAGTGAATATTGCGGAGTTGCGGTTGCGCAAAAAAAAGATTACCCCTCTCTAGGTTTTGACATGGAATTGATCGATAGATTGGGAAGACATTTATGGCCACAAATACTTACTTCTCGGGAGCAATCATGGATTCAGACCTTGCCCAGTGATGAACAAGATGATTCAGCAACTTTATTCTTCAGCGCAAAAGAATGTTTCTACAAATACCAATATCCTCTGACAAAGCTATGGGTGGGGTTTGAGGACGTTGAGATTGAAGCCAGCCTTGTTGAAGGTGAATTTAATGTCCACTTACTGAAAGACATACCGTCACTCGGGAAAATCAAAACGACATTTCCCGGTCACTTTTTATACCATTCAAATCATGTGTTCACGGTTATCTTTTAGCGTGTATTTCTGAATTCATTCATTACTCGCAGCATTCTACCCTGTGTCATCATTATTGATGACCGGTTCATCCATCGGAATAAAATCCATCTCTTGAAGCCATTTAAGCGTTGGCGCCAGGGTGTCTCTTGCCGATCGAAATTGTATATTTAATTCACGTTGTGCTTTGGCACTGTCCATAAACCAGTAGAGTAAAGCATATTCCAAAGCGGCGGGATTAATTCCCCGGCGCAGCTTAAGCAGGTGACTAAATATTATATACAGTTTAACTAAAAAATGGGGCACCGTGATAATGGGTTTATCCGTTTTTAATATTTCGAGTGTGAGGGCCGAAAGATCATAGAAATTCAAATTATCGCCACCCAGAATATAGCGTTCACCAACCTCTCCTTGTTCATAAGCTGCTAAGATACCTCGGGCAACATCTTCGACATGGACGATACTTGTTCCCCCTTTTGTAACTAAAACCCGCTTACATTTAACAAATTCAATCAGCGTTTCCGCTGTGACGAGTCCATTGTCTCCAGGCCCGTAAACTTCCGTTGGATTAACCGTTACTACCGGCAGACCTTTAGCAACATACTGTTGGCAAAGTTTCTCCGCTTCAGATTTAGCTAACGCGTAAGCGTACTTATTGCTTCTTAAATTAAACTTGTCGTTTTCATTTTGAATTTGAGCGCGTTTCGTTCCCCCCACTGCCGCCGCGCTACTGACACAGACTGTTCTTAAATTGCCATTATTTTTGGCCGCTCTTAAAACATTATCCGTTCCCTCAACAATAACATCACGGACCTGGGGTGAAGCGATATCCGCCCAATTAGCTATTGCTGCCAGATGGATGACCCCCTGGCAGCCTTTGATTCCTTCTGAGAGACAAGAGATATCGCGGATGTCGCCGATGATATTTTCATAGTTGAGATGCTCGATCCGTTTGGTATCACTCGTTGCCCTCAACAGGCACTTTATGGAATATCCCTTTTCGATTAAAAGAGGAAGCAAGTAAGAACCAATAAAACCATTTCCACCCGTAACAAAAAGTTTTCGAGGATATTTATCGCTACTCACATTTAAATCTCAATGAAATTAAGTTTACCAACTATTGCCTGGCAGTGTGATCATAGCGTGAAAGAGCACAGATAATAACGATATTTCAAGCTGGTTTGCCTTAATAAATCAAGCGCCAAAATCTGTTCGCGGGAACAAAGACCATAACAAATGCAATAAGACAAACCAGGTAGAGATGATTCAGGTAAACCGCTTTCTCCAGTAAAAACAGGTAAGTAAATAGAATAAAAAAACTGCACTTAAAGAACGGTAGAAACCCCCAAAAATGAGGCAGACGGCAATAATGCCCAATAAGGTTATATGCAGAATCATCCCATCTCCAGGCCACGCTTGAACAAATTCAAACGGCCAGTACTTAAAGTGTAGCACTTGATTTGAATAATAGCGCCCCACCCAGTCGTTTTCGATAAACCGCCAAGCTTCCCATAGCATGATGAAATAAAAAGTAATGCGGAAAAATATCAGGCTTGTACTATCAACCGGTTTAAACAGCGTCTGCGATAAGCGTTGTGAAAAATGCGGTTTGATGTCTTCCAACTCTTTTTTGACTGTGGCCATAATATACTTAGCCTTACTCAGCTGATATCAAATAAGCCATAAATGTTATATAAGCTGTTATTTAATTTTTGCACATTGCTCACACAAGCAGAGAATATTGCCATTATTTGAATCTTTTATGATATAATACGTCGATAGCATGTAACTATCTGAATTAAATAAATGACACCTTCAGAAAAGATCAACGACTCCGCCAACCTGGATTTGGCAGTAGTAATTGTTCCAGCGTATAATGAAGGCAACATTATTGGTGATGTCTTAGCTCAATTAAAAGGTTATTCCCCCCATGTTATCTGTGTAGATGATGGCAGCGATGATGATACACATTCCCGGGCACGTGAGACGGGTGTAATCATTCTCAAACATCCATTAAATTTAGGCCAAGGGGCAGCGTTAGAAACAGGCATTCGTCATTGCTTGGATTTGAATTACGAATATTTTATAACGCTTGATGGGGACGGGCAACATGATCCAGCAGCCGCTTTAAAAATGCTGGAATCATCCACTCATGTGCCCTGGTTAAAAAAAATGGTTTTAAAGATGGGGATTGTTATTTCACGTATTCTTCACCAAATAAAAATCAGTGATGTTCACAATGGACTCAGGGTAATGAACCGCCAAGCTGCTAATTGTTTGAGGTTTCAGCATATCGACATGGCTCATGCTTCGGAGATATATGACATTATCAGGGACAATAATTTAAAATTCATCGAACATCCTGTTACTCTTCTGTATACTTCATATTCGCGTGCTAAAGGCCAATCTTCCAGTAACAGTTTGAATATTTTAACTGATCTTTTGCTTAATTATATAAAGCGAAAATAAACGATGATTCAATTTGTCCTAATCACTTTATTGCTGCTTATTCTCATTTACATAATTTTGGGGAAAGATTCTTCGAAAATGAAAGCGGCTAGAAAAAGCACGGTTTACTTATGCGTTATCGCCGGATGTATTTTTGTATTTAGACCTGAACTGGCTAATCATGTTGCCGGGTGGTTCGGCGTTGGTCGCGGTGCGGATTTACTTTTATACATCACCTCGATCATCGTGTTCGGTTTTATTATTTTTAATCACTTGCAATCGAGACGGCAAGCGATTCGTGAAGCAGAGATTGTCCGTCAATTGGCTTTCCAGGCAAATCGCTTAGCTGATGTTGAAATGTCCTTAACTGAAGCGAATGATTTACCTGAAAAACAAGACAAACGATAGAATTGTCAATTTGTACATCTCGCTATGATGGGCCAATCCGTCGACTATTACAGAGTATTAAATTATCAGTAACTTCTAAGACTATTCCTCTTACATTATTCCAATGGGGAATAGCAGAGTTGATTTTTATTAAAAAAAACTTGTATCGGTAGTCAATCCACTCCTTATTACTCAACTTCACAATCGATGCAGGGTGGAGCAGTCCGGTAGCTCGTCAGGCTCATAACCTGAAGGTCGTGGGTTCAAATCCCGCCCCTGCACCCAATTAGCGCAAAACCGAGATTGGAAGCGGTTCACTTGAAATCTGTGAGCTCATACTCCAAAACTAAGGCCCCTTGAATATTAGAAGGCATTCACGCGTATATCTCGGCCGCTCTCAGGCCTATTTCAGGATGAATTTCTTCTTGCTTTCCGCACGTCAGAAGCTATTGCTTTTTCTTTCTCCTCGCTGTCTCCGTTCCCAGTTATCGGTGAGGATACCCATTTATCGATAAATCATTTAATTAATTTACCAGCACAGATCCCATTTCACTGGGCCATAACCAGTAATACATGAATATAACAATTAACGATCTAGTTGATGCAGGCGTGCATTTCGGGCATCAATTGCGCCGATTTAATCCGAAAGCAAAGAGATATGTTTACGATAATCGGCATGGAATTTCGGTTATTGATTTGGAGCAAACATATACGCTTCTCGATGAAGCAGCCACGTATATCGAAGAACTTGTAGCTTCGGGTAAGAATGTCCTTTTTGTCGGTACTAAACGGCAAGCCCAAGAGATCATACGCGAAGCGGCTACTGCATGCCAAATGCCCTTTTGCGCTAATCGCTGGATGGGTGGTACACTTACCAATTATTCGACTATTAAATCCAGCTTGGACAAGTACAAAAATTATCTCGCAATGGATGCCGATGGCTCCCTAGACAAACTTCACAATAAAGAAGCTTCCGCAATTCGCCGTGAAATGAATAGAATGCAACGCAATTTCGAAGGCCTCCTCGAAATGACTGAGCTGCCAGCCTCTATTTTCGTAATCGATATCAATCATGAACAAATAGCAGTAGCCGAAGCTAATAAAATGGAAGTTCCACTCATAGCTCTCGTCGATACTAACAGTGATCCCAATCTTATCGATAAACCTATACCCGGTAATGACGATTCCATTAAATCTATCCGTGTTATCGTCGAGACAATAGTTGAAGCGGTTCAAAATGGGCTAGCTCTTCGTGAAACACAGACTAAAACAATGGGGATATCACCCATTGTGCGTGAATTCACCAAAGAGGAACAACTGCCTATAACTGCAGCCACTGACGAAAATCAGACGGTTGATCAAATTCCTACTTCCTATTCTTCAGACGTGGACGATGGTTCATCTTCGTCCACCCCCAGTAGATAAATCCAATCATTCTGAGTTTAGATTAATAGAAGTGATAATATTATGAGTGTTGAAATTACCGCACAATTGGTGAGTGAATTGCGATCAGAGACCGGAGCGGGTCTCATGGATTGCAAAAAAGCGCTTACCGAATCAAATGGCGACTCAGAAGAAGCAATGCTTATCCTGCGCAAAAAGGGAATAGCTGCGGCAGAAAAGAAATCCAGCCGCAGCGCCAGTGAGGGATTAATTGAACAATACATCCATCTGGGAGGTAAAGTCGGAGTATTGATTGAGGTTAATTGTGAGACGGATTTTGTAGCAAAAACAGATGACTTCAAAACTTTTGTAAAAGACATCTGTCTTCATATTGCGGCAGCAAATCCAGTTTGTATTTCACGTGAAGAGGTAGCAGAAGATTTAATTGAAAAGGAGCGTGAAGTAGCTACATCCCAAATACAGAATAAACCTGCCCACATCATCGAGAAAATCGTCGAGGGTAAATTGGATAAATATTTCCAAGGTATATGCCTACTCGAACAACCCTTCGTGAAAAATCCTGACCAGACGATCCAGGAGCTTTTAACAGAAAAAATTGCGAAGCTCGGTGAAAACATGATTATACGTCGCTTTGCACGCTATCAGCTAGGTGACTAAAGTGCATTAGCCCGACTGGGCTAATCCTGTCTTCCAAAGAGCGCTGAGATATGGGCATTTAGATCTTCTTGCTCTTTATCGCTGAGCGAGTAATAAGGTGGCCTTCGATACCTTTTAGCAAGTCCGGCGCTTTCTAATATACCGTGTATAGCTGCATCACGGCCTCCGGCAACCCTGTTATTATAATCGAAAAAAGGAATATCATAATCACGAATTATGTCTGTCGCGGAATTAATGTTTCCGGCCAGGATAGCGTTCCAATAACTCCAGGCAAAATGCGGTTTGAACATTATAAAATTCGAAAAATATCCATCCACTCCATAGGGCAACATATTCATATGATTTTGTTTTAGACCACCGGCAATTATCGCCCATCTTTCATGGGCGATGAGACAAGCCTTGCGGACAAATTCCCCACAGACATCATCCTTCATAGCGACGACACCAGGACTTTTTTCAACGAGTGTTTCGATAACTTTATAAGCAAAGTTTAAGGGTCGATTCATCAAATAATTGGTCACAATCATAACGGGTAAGTGCTTACCTATTGCACTATAATGATCGACAAGTGTATTAACTGTTGTCGATCCGGCCCAGTCAGGCGGTAAGACCATTAGCATATCCGCACCGAGCTTAGTGCAGTATTGTGCGAAATCTACCGATTTACCTGTCCACCAGTTACCTGTTGCCGCGACTACCATCGCTCGTTTATTAACCTGGTCGATCGTAACTTTTGTGACTTCCGCAATTTCATCATCAGAAAGGAGCGAAAACAAGCTGTTACCATAAGTAAGAACAATGTTTTTCGCTCCGGCACATATTACATAGTCTATTTGCTGTCGCAAACCTTGCCAGTCGATCTCACCCCCTCTTTCAAATGGTGTCCGGATAGAGGGACATGGCCCGGTGAGTGCTTCACGCAGTTCGGGCGGGCATATCTCATTTTTTTGCCCCATGCTTCTGGGATAAAACGTAAATTACCGTTTGAAAAATCTTAGGATCCGTAACGTTCAGAAATAAAGGCTTGAAGACTTTCAAACTGTTTATCGCTAATCGAGTGATA
>Ga0114999_10004444_pt1 | contig 16983 bp, 16 predicted proteins | sample ArcticOcean_MG_C_3_FD_89820 | JGI IMG/M metagenome (GOLD analysis project Ga0114999, IMG submission 89820) | Marine microbial communities from western Arctic Ocean - ArcticOcean_MG_CB8_126 | ecosystem: Environmental > Aquatic > Marine > Oceanic | place: Arctic Ocean: Canada Basin | collected...
AGCTATTGGCGCGCGAGCTTCGCCTACCGGCCTCGGCCATGCATATTGTGTCGGGCGCTACGGCGCGGCAAAAATCAGTGCAAATCGCCGGCGATCCGGCGCAATTGAAGAAACGTCTCGAACTCTGGAGCGAGGAAATCACATGAGCCATGCAAACACCATCGACGGCAAAGCCTTCGCCGCCAAGCTGCGCGCCGATATCGGCCGCCGCGTGACCGCCCTCAAGGAGAGCCATGGCGTGACGCCGGGCCTTTCGGTCGTGCTGGTCGGCGAGGATCCAGCGAGCGAGGTCTATGTCCGCAACAAAGGCAAATCGACCCTCGAAGCGGGCATGAACTCGAACACTTACAAGATGTCGGAAAGCGCCAGCCATGACGAGGTCATGGCCAAAGTCGTGGAACTCAATAACGATCCCGCCGTGCACGGAATTTTGGTGCAACTGCCGCTGCCTGATCAGGTCGATTCGGACGCCATTCTTAATGCCATCAACCCGGACAAGGATGTCGACGGCTTTCACACCCTGAATGTCGGGCGCCTCAACAGCGGCCAGGACGCCATGGTGCCGTGCACCCCGGTCGGCTGCCTCCTGATGCTGAAAGAAGTTATTGGCGATCTCACCGGAAAGAACGCGATCGTGGTCGGGCGCTCGAATATCGTCGGCAAGCCGATGGCGGCGCTGCTTCTGAAGGAGCATTGCACGGTCACCATCGCCCATTCGCGCACCCAGGACTTGGCCGGCGAGTGCCGGCGCGCCGATATCGTCATTGCCGCCGTGGGCCGCGCGCGCATGGTGAAGGGCGACTGGATCAAGCCCGGCGCGACGGTGATCGATGTCGGCATCAATCGTATCGAAGACGCCAGCAAAAAATCGGGCACGCGCCTGGTCGGCGATGTCGATTTCGACGAAGCGGCCGCGGTCGCCGGTGCCATTACGCCGGTGCCGGGCGGCGTCGGCCCGATGACCATCGCCTGCCTGTTAAAAAACACCGTAACCGCTGCCTGCCGCCAAGCCGGCGTGCCCGAGCCGGAATGAGGATGTTGGTAAATTAGAACATGATTCATTGTAAATTTCCTCAAGCGCCGGGCGGTCACGTCCGTGACTTGGCTTACCTCGTATTAACTCGGGTGCGCGCTTGCGCTTGTTAAGGGGTGATGCGCGCGGCACATCGCTTATTGGTGTGTCATGACTGGTACGTTGTGGAGTTTGGCGCTGGCGCTGGCGATATTTATCGCCGTTCATATGGTGCCGGTGGTGCCGGGTCTGCGCGCGGCGTTGATCAACGCCTGGGGCAATCGGGTTTATCGCGCGCTGTTCTCGATCCTCTCGCTCGCCGATCTGGTATGGATCGTCTTTGCCCATATGGATGCGCCATATGTTGTTCTTTGGGACGCCCCCGATTGGAGCCGCCTGATCCCGCTGGCGGCCATGCCGCTGGTCATGATCTTGCTGGCGACGATGCCCACGGAAGGCATTAAGAAGGTCACCCGCCATCCGTTGCTATGGGCGATTATCCTCTGGGCGACGGCGCATATCCTGCCCAATGGCGACGCCGCATCGCTGATGCTGTTTGCCGTCTTCGCCCTCTACGCCCTGATCGACCAACCGCTCGCCGACGCACGCACGCGCCGCGAAGAGCCGGAAAGCTGGGTCAAGATATCAGCGGAAAGCTCAGCCCTCCCCTTCCTCGCCGCTCTGCAAGGCCGGGCGCGGCCAAGCCTGAAAGAAATCGGCTACCCCCGCATCGCCCTTGCGTTGGTGCTTTACGTGGTAATCCTCTTCGCTCACGAACACGTCATCGGCCTAAGCCCCATGCCGCTCTAAACAACAAATCATGCCGCCCTAAAAAATAGCGTTGCGCGCAGCGCATCAAGTTTAACTAGCGCGCCCGCGCGCCCGAGTTATCGAGGTAAGCCAAGAGCGCGGATGCGCTCGCCCGGCGCTTGAGGGTTCAAACAAAAGAGACCCTACCCCAACACTCCGCGCCCAGGGCAACACTAAAAAACCTACTTACTACGCAGCCGCAGCCGCAGCGCATTCAGCTTGATAAAGCCTTCGGCGTCGCGCTGGTCATAGACCGTATCGGCCTCGAAGGTGGCATGGTCTTCGCTGTAAAGGCTGGTCGGGGATTTCCGCCCCTCGACATGAATACCGCCCTTGTAGAGCTTGAGCCGGACCGTGCCTTCGACGGTTTTCTGGCTTTCGTCAATCGCCGCCTGGATCATTTCGCGCTCGGGTGCAAACCAGAAGCCGTTATAGATCAGCTCGGCATAGCGCGGCATCAGCTCGTCCTTGAGATGGGCCGCGCCCCTATCGAGACAGAGCGATTCGATAGCGCGGTGCGCCTGCAATAGGATGGTGCCGCCGGGCGTCTCGTAAACGCCGCGGGATTTCATGCCGACAAAGCGATTCTCAACAATATCGATACGGCCAATGCCATGCGCGCCGGCGAGCTCATTCAGCCGTGTGAGGAGATCGGCCGGCGATAGTGCCTCGCCGTCGACCGCCACCGGATCACCGGCGGCGAAATCAATCTCGACCATCTGCGGCGTATCGGGCGCATTTTCAGGCGAGACGGAGCGCGTGAACATATCCTCATCCGGGCCGACCCAGGGATCCTCCAGGGCCTTGCCCTCATAGGATATGTGCAGAAGATTGGCGTCGGTCGAATAGGGCGCCGCGCCGCGCTTGTCACGCGGAATGGGGATTTGATGGCGCTCGGCATAGCGCACCAGATCATCGCGCGAGGCGAGATCCCATTCACGCCACGGCGCAATGATGCGGATATCCGGATCACGGGCGTAATAGCCGAGCTCAAAGCGCACCTGATCATTGCCCTTGCCGGTGGCGCCATGCGAAACCGCATCCGCGCCGACCTGATGGGCAATCTCGATCTGCCGTTTGGCGATCAAGGGCCGGGCAATGGACGTGCCGAGCAGATAGAGGCCCTCATAAACCGCATTGGCGCGGAACATGGGGAAGACATAATCGCGCACGAATTCCTCGCGCAGATCTTCAATGAATATTTCCGTCACGCCCAAGGATTCGGCTTTGGCGCGGACCGGCGCTAATTCCTCGCCCTGGCCGAGATCAGCAGTGAAGGTCACCACCTCACAGCCATATGTTTCCTGCAGCCAACGCAGAATGATAGAGGTATCGAGCCCGCCCGAATAGGCGAGGACGACTTTTTTAACCGGTTTTTGAGAAGTCTGATTCATGGGAATACGCCGCGTATGATTGAAAGCGCGCGCAGTATAGGCGAAGTGCCGGGCACGGCAACACCGGTTGACGTCAGAGGAGAAAAAACCAGCGGCAGGCGCTAGCTGTTTTTCTTGGTTTTCCCCCGTTTGGCACCATGCAGCGAGCTGGCATGGGTGAATCCGGGTTTTGCGGTGCGGTGCGGATCAGCGGACGGCATTTGATCTCGCCGGTCCCGCCCCTGTTGGGCAAAGGCTCGACTGCGCGCCGGGTCATGCCCTTCCTCATAGCTCGGCCAGCGGATATAGGCGAAAACCCAAATCATGATGGTTGGTATGAAATAGGGCGCGTAGATGAATACCGGGCTGCGGAAAACGCCCGAGAGATAAACAATCACCAGCGACAGCAGCAGTAGATACGACCACCAACGGTTGAAGCCCGATTTGCCGAGAATGCGCCAATAACACCAAATGGTGACGGCGAGCATGATCAGATTGAGAATTCCGTGTACATTGGGCATGACGGTTTCCCTAACGGCCGAACGGATGGCTCGGCCAGCGGCTCATCGCCAGCAGATAGGCTGTGATCGGCGGCCCGATAATGGGGATGAATATCACCATCGCCGGCCACCATGGCATGCCGGCGCGGCGGTAGATACGGAGCAGCGGATAGATCACGACCAACGCGAAAATTAGCGAACCAACGATTAGATGCATCGACGCCTCATGTCATGGCCGTCTGCGATTGAGCCGGCGCACAGGGATCTGTGGGATTTGCGGATGTTGCCGTATTGGCGGATCGCGCCACGCGCGCCGCACGCACGCTCTCGGAACGAAGCTGGCCACAGGCGGCGAGGATATCGCGCCCGCGTGGCGCCCGCACCGGCGCGGAATAACCCGCCCGATTGATGATCGAGGCAAATTCGGCAATTGCCTCGGGTGTTGAACATTCATATTCCACGCCGGGCCAGGCATTGAACGGGATCAAATTGATCTTGGCCGGGATGCCGGCGATCAACTGCACCAGGGCCTTGGCATCGGCGGGTGAATCATTGACGCCCTTCAGCATGACATATTCAAACGTAATGCGCCGCGCATTGGAGGCGCGTGGATAACGCCGGCAAGCCTCAAGCAATTGCGCCAGCGGGTATTTTTTATTGATCGGCATGATTTCGCTGCGAAGATCATCTTCGACCGCGTGCAGAGAAATCGCCAAATTGACGCCGAGCTCTTCGCCGCAGCGCTCAATCATCGGCGCCACGCCGGCGGTCGAGAGGGTGATACGGCGGCGCGAAATGGAGAAGCCTTCCGGGTCCATGGCAATACGTATCGCCTTGGCCACATTGTCATAATTAAACAGCGGCTCACCCATGCCCATCATGACGATGTTGGAAATCATCCGGCCCTCTGCGGGCGATGGCCATTCGCCGCAGCTGTCGCGCGCCACGAGGAATTGCGAGACAATCTCGCGCGCGCCTAGATTTCGCACCAGCCGCTGGGTGCCGGTATGGCAGAAGCGGCAGGTCAAGGTGCAGCCCACTTGCGACGACAGGCAGAGCGCACCGCGATCTTCTTCCGGGATAAAAACGCTCTCGGCTTCCTGGCCGTCTTCGAAGCGCAACAACCATTTGCGTGTGCCATCCTCGGAGCGCTGTTCGCGCGCGACCTCCGGACGGGCCAGAGTGAATTTTTTGGCCAGGGTTTCGCGCAATGGGCCGTTCAGGGTGGTCATCTCGGTGAAATCAACCGCGCCATGGTGATAAATCCAGTGCCACAGCTGTTTGGCGCGCAATTTAGCGCCTTTTTCAGGCTCGCCTATCTCCACCATCGCCTGCGCAAGCTCCGCCCTATCCAAACCAATCAGGCTTGTCAGACCGTGCGAACCGGGCGCCACAGAGGCACTCGAAGGGGTGCTGATGTCATTCATAGGCTTGATATACGTGCCCACGCCGGCAATTGCCAGAGCCGCTATTCCCCATCAATGGAGAGTTTGAACTTAAGGGCAGGCCTTTTTGATCGCTTTGTGGGTTTTGTTGAACCCTTTCAGCGAGTAGCTGTCGAGCGAATAGGTGCCTTTGCGCGAAGTGCCGCGGACGGTCAATTTATCGCCCTTGATCATCGCCTTGACGACCTTTTTGTCCTCAGATGCATCGTCGGCCCAGGCATGTTCTTCCTGAACGATGCCAAATTTAAAGCCACGGCCATCGATTTTAACCTTGATCGGCGTTTTATCCTTATAGGGATAGCCGGAGGTAATGCTCACCTCTTCGACCACACCCGAGCCGCGCCGCCGGGTTACCATGGCATGCGGGTCACCGCGCTTTTTATAGTTACCTTCCTTCTTGGTCGGCTGGCTATACATATAGCATGTTAGATTGCCGCTCTCTTTATAGGTAAAGGCAGACCAGGCGCCACTCTTGCTTAGGGCTTTCTGGGCTTCGGCATCGCCAGCCACAACCAAGCCGCCCGCCATCACGGTGAGGGCGAAGAGGTTGACTTTGGCATGGACCGATGAGACTCGGAGAAATTTGACGAATCGCTCGTGCATAGCTCTAGGATATCCCTATCGCCGGTTGGGTTCCAGGGCATTTTTAACCCCTGACCAAACCTTATGTTGAATTGAAATGCCAATCTTATATTGAACTGATGTTATGGCGATTTTATGACGGCTTTTTTCGCCGCCGGATCGGCGTGCCGAAAACATGGGGTGGAACGGGCTCAGCCTGGGTGCGCGGGTTCAACGGACGCTCGCCGAAGCGCCCGAGCGCCAACATCCTGTCATAAAGCACAATCGCCCCGGCGACGCCCAAATTAATCGAGAATCGGGCCGGAATCTTCACAATATGGTCACAGCGCTCAATCAAGGCCGGCGACAGCGAGCCACGCTCCGGGCCAAGCACATAGGCGGCATTCAGCGGATGGGGGAAAATAGGCAATTCCACCGCTTCCTCCATCAATTCGATGCCAACAAGGGCGCAGCCCTGGGGCAAATTGAGCTCAGCCACGCTATCAAACTGATAAAACGGCACATGTTCAGGGGTTTTTGCCGTATCCGAGCCGGCGCCGGTATATTCCGCCGCAATGGTAAACACAAAGCCGGCGCCAAACGCATGTCCAGTACGCATCACATTGCCCACATTGAAAGGCTTGCTGACGCCCTCAATACCGAGGCCGAAATAGCCGCGCATTATATCGCTCATAATATATCCATCTCGGTCCTAAGCTTGCAGGCGGCGGAGCGTCAAGGCAAGTTGTCTGCTTATTTCATTACGCCAGTGAATTAAATGCCCGCATTGAAAAATACCATCGCCAGCCCCGGCGTGACATACGCTGGCCCAGGTGCGGCATAGGCTGCGATATGGCATCCGGGAAGAAAGCAGCGGGCGTACGCGATCAATATGAGGCTTATCCCTATCCGCCGCGCGATCCAGCCGATGAGGCCACCCGGCTGATTACCGGCTCGCCGAGCGATATTGTCGAAATCGAGCATTATGTATGTGGTCGGAAGCTCACCGAGGATCGGCTGTATCGCGTTTTAGTCGCCGGCGGTGGCACCGGCGATGCCACGATCATGCTGGCCAGCCAGTTGGCGGCGCGCGGAATTGCGGCGGAGATAATATATCTCGATCTTTCCAGTGCCTCCCTGGATATTGCCCGCGCTCGGGCAGCCGCACGTCGCCTGGAGAATATAACCTTTATCCAGGCCTCTCTCTACGAACTGCCCGAACGCGACCTCGGCAAATTCGATTACATCGATTGTTGCGGTGTGCTGCATCATCTGCCGGACCCGGTAGCAGGCCTACAAATCCTGGCGGCAGCGCTTCAGCCCGAGGGCGGCATCGGGCTAATGGTCTATGGCCGCTTGGGGCGGACAGGCGTTTACGAGGCGCAGGACCTATTGCGCCTGATGGTGGGGGATTTACCGGACCCGGAGCGGGTTGAAACGGCGCATGCCCTTTTAGAGGATTTACCACCAACCAATTGGCTGCTACGCAATTCCAATATTGGCGATCACCGCAATGCCGGTGATGCTGGCATTTATGACCTGCTCCTGCATCGCCAGGACCGCGCTTACAGCGTGCCAGATATTTTCTCTCTGGCAGCGGATGCCGGGCTGAGGATTACCGGCTTCGTCGAGCCGGCGCGCTATGACCCATGCAATTATTTGCAGGATGCGGCCTTACGCAAAAAAGTGACGGCATTGCTGTGGCCGGAACAATGCGCCGCAGCCGAGCTTGTCTGCGGCAATTTGAAGGTGCATATATGCTATCTGGTGCCTGCGGGAACCACGCGTGAAACACCGCTGACGCCGGAATCACCAATTGCTGTACCTATGTTAAAGAATGTGTCCGGCGAGGCATTGGCCGGGCGATTGCGCGGCGCGCCTGCCCTGTCGCTCGATTTTGACGGCACCAAAATTCGCTTAACCCTGCCTAAGATGGCAGTGGAAATCACCGCCCAAATTGATGGCGAGCGCAGTGTGGCGGAGATACGCAAACGGCTCGGCAAAGGCGGCCACAGACTGTCGAAGAGCGCCTTTTCGCGCCAATTTAATGACCTATACAAGGCGCTAAACGGCATGAATGCGATGTTTTTGCGCTAGCCGTATGGCCCGAGGGGCCATATATACGCATCAATTAGTTGGGCAATTAAGCGAAGATCATGGCTAAGGTCGGACGGCAAAACGACATTATTGATCGAGCGGCGCTTGATGCGGCGCTCGATTCAACCGCCTGGCGCCCCGGCAAGGGTGGTGCGCGCAGCGAAGCGCTCGCGCTTTGCAAAGACTTCCTGGCGCGCGGCCGCGAAGAGCTTGAATCACGCCTGGATGGCGGCGCGCGCGGCAGCGTGTTGGTCGCCGGCTATACCTTCCTGATTGATGAAATCCTACGCGCGGTTTACGACCATGCGGCGGTGCGCATTTTCGCCGAGCCCAACCCAACCAGCGGCGCCCGTCTCAGCCTGATCGCCGTCGGTGGCTATGGCCGCGCCGAGATGTCGCCCCATTCCGATATCGACCTGTTGTTCCTGCACCCGTGGAAGCTCACGGCGCGCTGTGAGCAGGTGGTTGAATATGTGCTCTATATGTTATGGGACATGGGCCTGAAAGTTGGCCATGCAACGCGCTCACTCAATGACTGTCTGGCGCGCGCGCGAGGCGATATGACGATCCGCACCGGCCTGCTGGAATCCCGTTATCTGTGCGGCGACGAACCGCTCTTTCTTGAACTGCGCCAGCGCTTCCGCGAAGAGATCGTACCCGGCAGCGAAGGTGAATTCGTCGCCGCCAAGCTCAGTGAGCGCTACGCCCGCCACCAGCGCAAAGGTGATTCACGCTATCTGTTGGAGCCCAATATCAAGGATGGCAAGGGCGGTTTGCGTGACCTCCATACTCTGTTCTGGATCGCCAAATATCTCTATCGCGCCGACCGCTTCACCGATCTGATCAAACGCGGCCTGCTGACGCGCAGAGAGCAGATCCGCTTCGCCCGCGCCGAAGGGTTTCTGTGGAAGGTGCGCGCGCATCTCCATCTCGCCGCCGGGCGCGCCGAAGACCACCTCACCTTTGATCTCCAATCAGAGATCGCGCACCGTATGGGTTATAGCGATCGCAATGGCGGCCTCGCGGTTGAGCGCTTTATGAAGCATTATTTTCTGGTCGCCAAATCAGTCGGCGAATTGACCCGCGTGCTGTGTGCGTCGCTCGAGGCGGATCGGCTCGATAGTGCGCCGCTTCGGCGTGGCGCAAGTGGCCCGTCACCGGCGGCGGATGGCCTGCGCACCGAAGGCGGGCGTCTTGCTGTGGCCGACGCGACGGCCTTTGAAGAAAAGCCGGCGCGGTTGATCAAACTGTTCCGCCTGGCGCAAACCGGTGGCCAGGATATTCACCCGCGCACGCTCCGCCTGGTCCACCAGAGCCTGCCCCTGGTCAATCGTAAATTACGCGAGAGTGACGAAGCCAACCGCCTGTTCATGGCCATATTGAGCGATCCACGCGACCCCAAGGCGGCGCTGCGGCTGATGAACGAATCGGGTGTCCTCGGGCGCTTCATTCCTGAGTTCGGCCGCATCGTCGGCCAGACCCAACATGATATGTATCATGTCTATACGGTCGATGAGCACACCATTCAGGCAATTGGCATCCTCTCAGAGATAGAGCACGGCGAACTGACCGACGAGCTGCCCCTGGCCAGCCAAATCGCGCCTAAAATTCTCTCCCGCGACGTGCTTTACCTGGCGCTATTTTTACACGACGTCGCTAAGGGGAGTGGGCGCGATCATTCCGAGGCGGGTGCGCGTATCGTGAATAAAATTGGCCCGCGTCTCGGGCTATCGGCCGAAGAGACGGAGCAAGCCGCATGGCTGGTGCGCAATCACCTGATTTTCAGCAATACCGCTTTCAAGCGCGATATAAACGACCCGCAAACGCTGGCTGATTTCATCGCTCAGGTACAATCCGTTGAGCGCTTGCGTCTGCTGCTTGTTTTCACTGCTGCCGATATTCGCGCCGTCGGGCCAGGGCGCTGGAACGCCTGGAAGGGCGCGTTGCTACGCGAGCTTTATCACCGCGCCGAAGAAGTGATGACCGGCGGCCATAAAGCCGAGGGCAAGGCCGGGCGCGTCACCGCAGCCAAGGCGGCGCTGCGTGAAATTCTTGATGACTGGCTGGGCAGCGAAATCAACGCCTATACCGAGCGGCTTTTTGCGCCCTATTGGCTGGCCTTCGAAACCGATACCCATGCCCGCCATGCCCGTCTGGTGCGCGACGCCGATTCGCGCGCGGCCCTCTTAGAACTTGATATGCGCATTGATCCCGTGCGTGCCGCCACCGAGATTACCCTCTATGCCAAAGACCAGCCCGGCATGTTCGCTGCCGTCGCCGGCGCCATGGCCGCCGCCGGCGCCAGTATTGTCGACGCCAAGGCGTTCACCACATCGGACGGCATGGCGCTCGATGGCTTTTGGGTGCAGGACGCGCAAGGCGGCCCGTTTGACGATCAGGAAAAATTAGCGCGCACGCTCAGTCTGCTTGAACAGGCGCTGTCCGGCGATTCTGTGCTTAATGCACAGCTTGATTCCATGATGCATGGAAAGCATCGCCAGCCAGCGCGCAGCCGCAGCGTTCAGGTGACACCGCGCGTGCTGGTCGACAATCGCGCCAGCGTTCAACACACAGTGGTCGAGATCAATGGCCGCGATCGGCCGGGGCTGCTCTATGATATCGCCCGCGCGCTGACCCAGCTTGGCCTGTTGATCATTACCGCGCATATTTCGACCTATGGGGTGCAGGCGGTGGATGTGTTTTACGTTAAGGATCGCTACGGCATGCAGGTGACCAAGAAAGCGGAGATCGAGCGAGTGCGAACACGCCTGCTCGCTGTCCTGGAAGCACCCAAGGCAAAACCGCGTGCCAAGCCAAACCTAACAAACGCAGCGGCGGAATAAGCATGCCTGTGCCACACCGCCATCTGCGAGCCCGGTAGGAAGCGGCGCCATGGCATTGGGTCGTTGGGTAGCAACCGTCGGCGGCTATACGTTGGGCTCGCGCCTGCTCGGCTTCATTCGCGATATTTTGATCGCCGCCACCCTCGGCGCCGGGCCGGTCTCAGACGCCTTCTTCGTCGCCTTCAAGCTGCCTAATTTTCTCCGCCGGCTGTTTGCCGAAGGCGCCTTCAACGCTGCCTTCGTGCCACTTTTTTCAAGCGAACTCGAAGAGAATGGCCGCGCTTCCGCCAAAGCGTTTGCGGAAGAGGTTTTGGCGGTTCTGCTCTGCGTACTGTTGCTGCTGGTGGTGGTGGCGCAAATTGTCATGCCATGGCTGATGTATGCGCTGGCCCCGGGCTTTGCCGATGATCCGGAAAAATTTGATCTCACGGTCCAGCTTACCCGCATCGCCTTCCCCTACATTCTATTCATTTCACTGGTCTCGTTGTTGGGCGGCATGCTCAATTCGCTTTACCGTTTTGCCGCCGCCGCAGCCACGCCGATCATCCTTAATCTCACTTTGATCGGCGCTCTCCTCGGCCTTTCGCATGTAACCGAAACACCGGGCCATGCTCTGGCAATCGGTGTTTCGGCGGCTGGTGTGTTGCAATTCGCTTGGCTTACTGTGGCGCTGCGCCGCGCCGGAATAGCCCTCAGGCTACTGCGCCCGCGCCTAACGCCCCGGGTCAAGAGAATGCTAATTTTGATCGCACCGGCAGCGTTCGGTGCCGGCGTGGCACAGATCAATCTTGTGGTTGATGTCATCATTGCGTCATTGCTGCCGGAGGGTGCGATCTCTTATTTATATTATGCCGATCGCATCAACCAACTGCCGCTCGGCGTGATTGGCGTCGCCGTGGGGACGGCGCTGCTGCCGCTGCTCTCGCACCAGCTTCGCGCGTCAGAAGACGAAGCCGCCGGGCACGCTCAGAACCGGGCGATTGAGGGCGCGCTTCTGATTACCCTGCCTGCCGCCGCCGCGCTGATGATCATTGCCGAGCCGGCTATTTCAGTACTGTTCGAGCGCGGCGCCTTTAGCGCCGCGGCCGCAGCCGCATCGGCGGATGCATTGATCGCCTATGCTGCCGGCCTACCCTCCTTCGTCATGATCAAGGTTTTGGTGCCGGGCTATTTCGCGCGCCAGGACACCAGGACGCCGGTGCGCATCGCCATAATTTGCCTGACCATGAATATCGCCTTCAATTTGATTTTGATGGGGCCGCTTGGCCATGTCGGCATTGCCCTGGCCACGACGCTTTCCGGCTGGCTCAATGCGGCGCTGCTGGCGCGCGGCTTGCACCAACGCGGCTATTTCACTGCCGACAAGCGATTACGCCAACGCATGCCGCGCATGCTGTTAGCAACGGCCGCGATGGCGGCGGCGCTGTGGGCTCTGTCGGCGGCGTTGGCGGGGCCGCTTGGCGCCTCGCTTGGCACCGGCGTCGGCAGCCTGCTTGCCCTGATCTTCACCGGCATTCTCGTTTATGGCCTGGTGGCGCGCGCCACTGGCGCCGCCTATGTGGCCGACATTAAGGCCTTCCTGCGCGCCGACAAGAGCAAGAGCGCCGACAAGGATGGCGCCACCTGAATTTGGCGCGCTTGACCCCCGGCGCGGCAGAGCGCTTGACCAAGACGCGGTGGCGCGCCATAAATCCGGCGCTCCGGAGCCCCTTCAAACGGTTTCGGTGCGCCAATTTTCAGTCAGACCAATGTGAATACGGCCAGATGGCCGTTCGGAGCTAGTGGCTATGAATCGGATTTTCTCCGGCGTTCAACCAACCGGCAATTTGCATCTCGGCAATTATCTTGGTGCGATCAAAAACTGGGTTGGCATGCAGGATGATTATGAATGCATTTATTGCATCGTCGATTTGCACGCCATCACCGTTGCCCAGGACCCGACCGAGCTACTTGCCAACACGCGCGAGGTCACAGCCGGCCTGATCGCCTCCGGTATCGATCCCGAGCGCTCGATCATCTTCAATCAAAGCCAGGTTTCGAGCCATGCCGAACTGGCCTGGCTGTTCAATTGCATCACCCCGCTCGGCTGGCTCAACCGTATGACCCAGTTCAAGGAAAAGGCCGGCAAGAAGCGTGAAAATGCGGTACTTGGCCTCTATGCCTATCCGGTACTGATGGCCGCCGATATTCTCCTCTACCACGCGACCCATGTGCCGGTGGGCGAGGATCAGAAGCAGCATTTGGAACTATCGCGCGATATCGCCGGCGCCTTTAACCGGCTCTATGGCCAGGAATACTTTCCCCTGCCGGAGCCGCTTATTCTGGGTGAAGCGAAGCGCGTGATGAGCCTACGTGACGGGCGCGCCAAAATGAGCAAGTCAGAGCCGTCCGGAAATTCGCGTATTAATCTGACCGATGACGCCGAAACAATTCAGCGCAAAATCCGCCGCGCCAAAACCGATTCGGAACCCGGCATGAGCCTCGATGTGGAAAATCGGCCCGAGGCGGCCAATCTGCTCGGCATTTACGCCGCCCTCAATGATGAAAGTACCGATGCCGTGGCGGCGCGTTTTACCGGCAAGGGTTTCGCTGATTTCAAAATTGAACTGGCTGACCTCGCCACCGCCAAGCTTGAGCCAATTGCCGCAGAAATGCGGCGCCTGATGGCCGCGCCCGATCATATCGACGATATTCTGCGCACAGGCGGCGAGCGTGCCGCCGCCATGGCCGAGCCCAATCTGGCCGAAATCAAGAAAATCATCGGCCTGCTCGACCCCTGACGCGCTTTTGTAACAATTATCCTGCCTTAAGAGGCATACTGACGCGATACACGAAGTGCAGCCCTGAAGAAGCGGTGCCACAGAGACGCCACGCAGGCGCGACAGAGGCGCCACAGACGCGACACGCATCATGGAAATTTATCTACCGATCGCGGAAATCTCGACCAACATCTTTTTGTTGCTCGGCCTCGGTGCGGCGATTGGCTTTTTATCCGGCATGTTTGGCGTCGGCGGTGGCTTTTTGATGACGCCATTGCTGATCTTTCTCGGTGTGCCGCCGATTGTCGCGGTCGGCACCGGTACCAATCTCATTGTCGCCTCATCGGTCTCGGGCATGATGGCCCATTGGCGGCGCGGCAATGTTGATTTTCGCATGGGTGCCCTCTTGTTCAGCGGCGGCATCGGTGGATCGTGGCTTGGCGTCTGGCTGTTCAAGGTACTCCGCGAAGCCGGCCAAATCGACCTGGTGATCTCGCTCTTCTATGTGGTGTTCCTGACCACTGTCGGCAGCCTGATGGCGGTCGAGAGCCTTCGCGCCGCCTTGCGACGCGGCTCCAAGCGCCGCCGCAAGGCGCATCAGCACAACTGGTTTCATGGCCTGCCGCTGAAGATGCGTTTCCGCCGCTCGAAGCTCTATGTCAGCGCTTTACCGCCCGTCGTCATCGGCTTTTTGATGGGATTGCTGGCGGCGTTTATGGGCGTCGGCGGTGGCTTTATCATGATCCCGGCCATGATCTATCTGATCGGCATGCCGACCAGTGTTGTTATTGGCACGTCTTTGTTCGCCATCGTCGTGGTCAGCACGGTGTCGCTGCTGGCGCACGCCATACAGAACCACAATGTGGATATTATCCTGGCCTTGTTGCTAGCCGCCGGTGCGGTGATCGGCGCCCAATATGGCACCCGCTTCGGGCTGAAAATTCAGGGTGAATATCTGCGCGGCCTGCTGGCCGTCCTGGTGTTGGCGGTTGGCGGCCGCCTCGTCTACGATCTGGTGGTGCGCCCGGTCGATCTTTTCTCCGTCACCCTGATGGCGGCATTCTGATGGCGCGCCGCATTTTCAAATACGCGCCGATCGTGGCTCTTCTTCTAGCCTTGATGGCCAATTTACCCACCCCTGTGGGCGCCAATGAAACACCGCTGCTGGTCGATATTTCGCCGCAAGTCATCGAGGTCAATTCGAGCTTCAGCGGCACGACGATCATTCTGTTCGGGGTAAAATCCCTGCCCGGCGACATCATCATCACCCTGCGCGGCCCCGAGGCGCCGATCATGGTGCGGCGCAAGCGGCGCGTGGCCGGTATTTGGATCAACCGCGATTCGGTGGCATTTCGCGGCGTACCGCAATTTTACGCCTTGGCCTCCTCGCGGCCGATCAACGTGATATTGGATATCAACGGTCTCAACCGCAATCAGATAGGCAGCGATCATATTCTGCTTAATACCATCTGGAGCCGAACCTCTGAAGAGGTCAGCGCCTTTCGCAAGGCCGTGCGGCGGGCGCGCACAGAAGAAGAACTCTACGCGCCGTTCATTGGCGAAGTCGTGATCATTGATGACAGCCTGTTCCGCGCCACCCTGACATTGCCGGCCAATTTGCCGATTGGTGAATATGTCGCCCAGACCCTATTGGTGCGTGACAATGAAGTATTGAGCCAACGCGAATCCCACCTGACCGTCAAGAAATCCGGCATATCCGCCGAAATTTACAACTTTGCCAAAGGACATGGCGCGCTCTACGGTCTTCTTGCTATCGCCGCTGCGCTGGTGGCAGGATGGGTTGGCGGCGTTGCCTTCCGTAAAAACTGATTGGTGTGTGAGGCTTGCCTGTGGATGATTCCGAAAATACATACGACATGGATATCCCGCGCAGTAACGCGCATGTCGCCGGCCAAATCACTTTTTTGGTTTGTGTAGCGCATGATGCGCATTCTGCCGTGGCCGCCCGATTCGCCGCCATGCGGGCACAGAATTCGGGCGGTGCTGTCGCATTGCTGCATGTGACCCAGCCGCCTGAATTCCAGCATTGGGCCGCCGTTGGCGAGCGCATGCGCGAAGAAACCCGTGAAGAAGCGGAAGAAATGCTGGAGGAAATGGCCGGCAATGTGGAAGCCATGCTCGGGGTCAGGCCTTCGCTTCATCTGCGTGAAGGCGGGATCGGCGAGGAAATTCTTGGCCATATCGAGGAAAGCGATTCGATTGACCTTTTGGTGGTCGGCGCGGCACCGCCCGATGACGGCCACGGCTCGCTGATATCCTGGCTCGCCGGCCAATTGGCCGGGCGTCTCAACATCCCCCTGGTGGTGGTGCCAGGCAACCTCACCGACCAACAGCTTCGCGAGCTGACATAAATCCAGCATTTTTGGCCAATATCTGCCGATTTTTCGGCCAACGGGAAAATGCGCCCCGGCACCGTCAAAAGCGCCGAAACCGGCTAAATGGCAACCGGCGCAAATGAGCCGATTTTCTTAACTATATATTTACCTTCACAACCAATGGCTTCCGCTCAGCACTTGATTCCCACGGCACTCTGCACCACATTCCCGGTGTAAATTTGGGCGGTCAATTAATAATCGCCGAACAATACAGGTAGAAGACAGAATGTTCATTCAAACTGAACAGACCCCGAATCCGGCCACTTTAAAGTTCCTTCCGGGACAAACGGTGCTGGCTGAGGGTACGGCAGATATTCGTGACGCGGAAGAAGCACAGCGCTCGCCATTGGCGGCACGGCTGTTTCTTATTGACGAGGTCACAGCTGTCTTTTTTGGTCATGACTTCGTAACCATAACCAAGGCGGATGACGCTGACTGGCAAATGTTGAAGCCAGTTATTCTTGGCATCATCATGGAGCATTTCGTTTCGGGGCAACCCGTGATGTTGGCTCCGGTCGGTGGCGATGGTGCGGACATGCCTGTGGATGACGCTGCGGATGGCCCCGACGCGGAGATTATCACCCAGATTAAAGAATTGCTGGATACCAGAGTACGCCCGGCGGTTGCCCAGGATGGCGGCGATATCGTGTATAGGGGTTTCCAGAACGGCGTTGTCATGGTGCAGTTGCAAGGCGCGTGTCAGGGCTGTCCCAGCTCAACAGCGACCTTGAAAATAGGCATCGAAAATATGCTACGCCACTACATTCCCGAAGTTGTCGAGGTGCGCGCGGTTTAGCCGCGTACGCAGCGATTTTTCGAGCATAAATTGAGACCGTGCAACGTTTGCTGGAAGGGATGTACGGAAACGGTCGTGCGGGCGACTTTTCGAATAAGTGATTTGGTTTGCGGGTACTTTAGTGATGGATTTAGTGAGCAAAAAGCAAGATTGTTCGGACTATGCAAAAGAGCCTGCGCTGCCGTGGGCGCATGTGCCGCTTTTCGTGCCAGCGCTGGCGGTTTTTGCGTGTACGGCGGTCGCTATTTCCGCTCTTGCGCTGTTTAATTCTTCAGATGTTGCGCCGGTCCATGAGGTAAGCGATGCCCCCGTTTTCAAGGTGTATTTTGCTGCCCTTTCGCCGACCACCACATCGCCGGTATTTGCCAACACAACCGCGCTTGAGATCGAT
>Ga0114999_10004446_pt1 | contig 16964 bp, 16 predicted proteins | sample ArcticOcean_MG_C_3_FD_89820 | JGI IMG/M metagenome (GOLD analysis project Ga0114999, IMG submission 89820) | Marine microbial communities from western Arctic Ocean - ArcticOcean_MG_CB8_126 | ecosystem: Environmental > Aquatic > Marine > Oceanic | place: Arctic Ocean: Canada Basin | collected...
AAGGCAGGGGTGTAGCTGCAGGGTTCTGGGGCAACGGCACCGGCCCCGCCAGTGCTACCGCCAGCGTCAACCCAGACGGAACGATAAGCCTGGTTGAGGGATCGCCGGACGTCGGAGGCTCCAGGGCATCCGCGGCAATGCATGTTGCTGAAGTCCTCGGCATTAGGGCAGAGGACATCAAGCCATCGATAGGGGACACGGACTCCATCGGGTTCACATCCAACACCGGCGGAAGCTCTGTGACCTTCAAGACTGGCTGGGCAGCATACACAGCGGCCCAAGACATCAAACAACAGATGATAGAACGGTTTGCCAAGGTTTGGGACGTGTCACCCGACGACGTGGAGTATGAAGGTGGCGTTCTAAAGCACAAATCTGACAACGCTCTAACCAAGACCTTCCAGGAGATGGCGGCCCAACTGAATGCCACAGGTGGCCCAATTGTTGGGAACGCCACAGTGAACCCACGTGGTCAGGGCGCATCCTTCGCCGTTCATGTAGTGGATGTTGAGGTGGATTCGGAGACGGGCAAGGTCACCATCTTGCGTTATACAGCCGCTCAGGACGTTGGTCAGCCTATCCATCCCAGCTACGTTGAAGGACAGATACAGGGTGCAGTAGTGCAGGGTATTGGCTGGGCATTGAACGAAGAGTACGTGCTTGATGGCGATGGCAAGATGCTGAACACCAGCTTCCTTGACTACCGAATGCCCATTTCCCTTGATGTGCCAGAGATTGAGACGTTGCTGGTGAAAGTTCCCAGTCCCGGCCACCCCTACGGAGCACGTGGCGTGGGCGAGGTGCCAGTGGTGCCGCCAATGGCCGCAATTGCCAATGCAATCTATGCTGCGACGGGCGTGAGGATGAACGAGTTGCCGATGTCTCCGGGGCGATTGCAGAAGGCCATGTCTGAGCTGGGTGTAGCCGCGCGTTAGAGCGTTAGGGACATCCCGCCGTCAACAACGATGACTTGGCCCCGTATCATGCCAGCGTCTTCGCTACAGAGGAAGGCTACGGTCTTGGCCAGGTCTTCCGGGGTGAGGAGTTGATTACCTGGGGTCTTTGACCGGGCGATATCAAGCATATCGTCTCGGTTGGGGAAATGCTCAAGCGCCTCGGTAGCCACGTAGCCACCGGAGACTGCGTTGACGGTAATACCCAGTGGCGCTAGCTCCACTGCAAGATACCTGGTCACTGCTTCTAATCCTGCCTTTGATACACCCACTGACAAGTAATAGGGCAGCACACGGCCAGCACCCAAGCTACTGATGTTCACTACTCTGCCGCCCTCTGACATCAGGGGAACGGCTTCTTTTGTGCAGAGCCACGGGGCCTTGGTGTTGATGTTCATGGTCCAATCCCAGTGCTTCTCCTCAAGCTCCATCGCTGAACGCTGGACTCCTGATGCGGCGTTGTTAATCAGGATATCCAAGTGTCCAAACTCATCTTTGACTGCTTTGAAGAGTTTCTGCACTTGGACTGCCTCTGCAAGGTGGGCGGTAACGCGTATACAGCGGACGCCTATAGCTTCAATCTCTGCCTGAGCGTTACGCGCTTCCTTGTGGTTGCGGAAATAGTTAATGATGATGTCCGCGCCCCGGGACGCAAGCTCACAGGCTATGGCTCGACCAATTCCTCTAGAGCCTCCGGTAACCAGCGCGACTTTACCAGCAAGGGGTTTTTTGCTTTGAGAAGTAGTCATGAGAATGTTAGGAAATCACCAGGCCACCATCAACGGCGATGGCTTGGCCCGTGACATAACTTGCAGCGTCTGATGCAATGAAACCTACCATTGCAGCAATCTCTTCAGGAAAACCAAATCGGCCGATAGGAACCCTGTCCATGATGGATTGTTTAACTCCAGGAAGCAGGTCTTCAACAATGTCCGTCTCTACATAGCCGGGAGCTACACAATTCACGGTAATGTTGCGGGATCCAACCTCTTTGGCGATGCTCTGCGTAAACCCGACCATTCCCGCCTTTGCTGCGGCATAGTTTGCCTGGCCGGAATTGCCGCGGAGTCCAACAACGGAACCAATGTTGATGACTCGTCCCCACCGGCTCCTGAGCATGGTGCGGATTGCTTCTCTAGTGCAGAGGAAGATGCTACGAAGGTCAAGGTCAATCACAGAGTCCCAATCTTCATCAGACATGCGCATGAGAAGGGAATCACTGATGATTCTGGCGTTGTTTACCAATATTTCAACTGCCCCAAGGGCTTCCGTCGTCTCAGCAAAGATGCGTTCAACATCGACGAGTTGCGTCACATCACCTTGTACAGCCACGGCAGAGCTGCCAGCGGCCTCAATGAGATTCACCACTTCGTCGGCAGCGGCCTTGTTGCTAATGTAGTTCACTGCGACCCTGATACTTTGGTTAGCAAACTGCAATGCTATTGCCTTGCCGATGCCTCGCGAGCCACCGGTGACTAGGGCTACTCGTCCGTCTGATGCCAAGATGGTATCTCCAAAACATATTTGGAACACATTACAAAGAGACTATACCGTAACACTGGCGCGAATGGCCGCTAATTCTTCTGCCATCTTGGCATTGAGAGAAAGCTCACCAAGTCGTTTAGCTGTGGCAATTGCCCCTGAAATCCCCGGTGCGCGTGCACGCCCGTGTCCCACAATGACATTACCCTTGATGCCGAATAAGGGGCCTCCGCCGGTATGTTCAGTCCTGTTTAGCAGGGCATAAACGTCCTGACTGACCGCAGTGGCGTCAGCTTCTGAGATCAGCCCACTCAGGCGCTCCTTTATATATGCTGCCATGGTGACGCCTACCCCTTCCAGGGTCTTTAGCAGGATGTTGCCAACAAAGCCATCGCAGATCACAACGTCCGCAGTGTTCACCGATAGGTCATGGCCCTCTACGTTGCCAATAAAATTAAGGTCGCTCTGTTGGAACACTGGGAACGCCTCTTTGGTCTGCTTGTTTCCCTTTGTATCCTCTGAGCCAACGCTTAGCAATGCAACCCGAGGGTTGGGGACTTCCAGGTAGGTTCTAGCGAACGCTACGCCAAGGGCCGCAAAGTTAATAAGCTGTGACGGGCGGCAATCTATGCTACTCCCCATTTCTATCAGGACAGTTTTGGGGGCTAATCCATACATTGGGCCACCAAGGCCGGGCCGTTCAATGCCTGGCATCATACCAAGCCCAAACGCACTGGCAGCCATCGCCGCGCCGGTAGAACCCATAGTGACAAAGGCGTCAGCTAATTCTTGCTTCACAAGCCCAACACCAACTATCGCTGAAGCCTTGGGTTTTGCACGAAGAGCTTGGAGCGGGGATTCGCCGTCTCTGATGACGTCCTCTGAGGCGACGATTGTGAGGGGTAGATTCTGGGCGGACTGCCGGTCAATCTCCGCTTGTATCTCCGCCGGGTCACCTACCAGCAAAACGTGTATACCGCCAGCGGCAACCGCTATGACAGCTCCGGCTACCGTTTCTGAGGGGCCAAAATCTCCACCCATAGCATCCAGGGCGACGCGAAAGGGTGGCGTGGATGCGCTGGTCATAAAATCCCTCCCCGTGGCTAGTAGGCCTACGCCTACGGCAGACATATGTGATTATACGGATTTACATACGGGGAAATCAAGGAAATCAGCCACAATACTGGCGTGGTTTTATACAGCTTCCATTGCTTCCTGCGTAACGACACCCATAGTCCGTACACGATGGCTGGTCAGAGCCACTACCAAGGCGAACATGGCAACGGCGACGCCACCCAGGGCGATAGCAAACTGAGGACTTACCCAGTCAGCAATAAGACCTGCCTGAAGAGCCCCTAATGGAAGGAGGCTCCAGGTTAGGCTGTAGATACTGAACACCCGTCCTCTCAAGTGGTCCGGCACCAACGCTTGCAGTGTGGTTTGTACCATCACCATGTAGAAGGTGGCGGCAGCTCCGCCCATAAATAGCATGGTAAGGGACCAGTAATAATGAGTGGAGTAGGCGAACAGAATAAGCGAGAGGCCAAAAACCACTGCTCCAGCAATGAGGAACAGCCCTTTGCGACGAGATTTGCTGAGAATCGCAGCGGCCACGGCCATGATGACGGCACCCACTCCACTGGCAGCGTGCATTTGTCCTAACCCCTCAGATCCCACGTTGAGGATGTCTGTGGCGTAAATGGGCAGCAAGAAGATGTAGGACATTCCGAAAAAACTGTTGAGGAAAGTCATACCTATAAGGAAGGTGAAGATGCGGTTGTGCGCAACAAATCCAATTCCTTCTCCCATGCTCTGTAAGACACTGCCTGCCTTGGCCCTTGTTATGGGAGGAACGTTTATCGCAATCATGGCCACTACCATGCACGCGAAGCCGGTGGCTGCAACGTAGAGGGCAATCCCCGCACCCACGGTGGCTATGAGTGCGCCCGCAACCAGGGGGCCAATGATGCGTGTCCCCTGCCAAACAATGGCGTTTAAGGCTACAGCGTTCATCAAGTCCTTACGGTCTATGAGGTGAGGGTAGAGGGCTTGGCGGGCCGGGTTGTCAAAGGACTGAACCCCGGCTATCAGGAATGAGAGCACCAAGATGTGCCACAGGCCCGCAATGTCAAAATAAACCAGGGTGGCAAGTATAGCCAGGAGAACGCCAATAGTGCCCTGAACAATCATGATGAGGTATCGCTGGTCAAAGCGGTCAGCAACCACGCCACCGAACAAGTTGAGGATAACAGTGGGCGTGGCCATGACGCCGCCAAGGAACGCCAGGGATGACGCATTGCCGGTGATGTCCCAGACCAGCCAACCCTGGATAACCATGAGCATCTGGAAGCCGGTAACGGAGATGAGGAGTCCAAAGAAATATAGACGGTAGTTACGGTGTTTTAGGGCAGAAGCGGCAGTAGAGAAACGGTGTTTTACGCCTAACAAAATTGCAAATATGCGTTGGCGCAATGTGAGCTTGGTATCTATAGGAGTTTGTGTGTCCATATACGCCCCGTTACGCCTTAAGGCTACTGAGGGTCAGACGATATCTCTTCCGGCTCCGATGTATCGGCATCAGTAGGTTGGTAGACACCATGATATTCCTTGGGCATAAGGTCGGCAATGCGACCCATGACCGTTCCCATCATCGCCTTGAGTTGCTCCGCACCCATTTTTCCCTTCACATCTGGGAGGATAAAGGGCTTTCCAATGTTGACGCTGAGGTTTCCTGTGGGGAACATCACTCGCCAAAGCGGCCCTAAGCCTTCCGTACCGGTGAGGCCTACCGGCAATATGGGGGTCTGGGTCTTGGCAGCAAGCAACGCTACGCCGGAGACTGCTTCTTGCATTCCAACGTATGGATTGCGATGGGATTCTGGGAAGATAACAACCGCTCTGTTCTGGCGCAGAAGTTGGCGCATCCAAAGCATGGCCTGGATGTCCTTCCCTTCCTCATCTGCATTCAAAGCAAATGCTCCGTAGGCTTTAAGGAACCATCGTATTCCGGGTTTAAATATCCCGCGTTTAGCAATGAAATTAACCCTTCTGGGTATGCTAGCGGCTATTATCGGCGGATCAATGTTACTCATGTGATTAGATACAATCAGGAGGGGGCCATCAAGGGGTACATTCTCTTGCCCTGTTACCTTCCAGTTGCTGAAGGCCCGTAGGGCTCCGCGCATCGCAGTATTGCAAATTCCGTATGTTATATCTGACATGCTAACTCCGTGCCGTTACTAGCTTAAGAATTTCTGCAACTACCTGCTCTATGGACAGACCATCTGTCATGATGATGTGGGCGTCTTCAGCGGGCCGCAAGGGTGACGCTGCACGCTGGGAATCCTGGAGGTCACGAGCTTCCAGGTTTGTTTGGACTGCCCCCACTGATGGCTTGTCATCGGCACCTGGCTGCTCTCGTTGTCGCCGTTTCGCACGTTCTCCCGCACTGGCTTGCAGGTATACCTTAACGTCCGCATCGGCCAAGACAACGGTCCCGATGTCTCTGCCTGCCATAATTATGGCGCCATCCTCAGCGATGGCACGTTGTTTGGCCACCAGCACTGCTCTCACCCCGGCGATAGCTGAAACAAGAGAGACCGCAGCTTCCACTTCAGGGTCACGCAGGGAATCTGTCACGTCTTGATTGTTAAGGAACACGCGTGTTCCCTGTGGGGTGTCGGTCACGGTAATCTGTGTTGTAGACGCAAGCGCAGTTAATGCAACGTCGTTAGAGAGTGGAGTGGAGTGCTGAATTGCAGCTAGGGTAATAGCCCGATACATCAAACCTGTATCTAGAAACTGGAACCCTAGTTGGAGTGCAAGTTGACGGCCAACTACGGTTTTACCAGACGCAGCGGGACCATCTATTGCAATTGTGGAGACCTTTGGCACCGCTCCCCTTCTCTATGAGCACGGGGTCTACTGGCAGATGTGCTTCCTATAAGCTAGTTGGCCGCATCTTCAAATTGCGCTTTGACTTCGTCATAATCGAGGGCAAGCAAGCGCACAACCACGTTGAACACGGCTACTCCGCTAGCGCCCATGACGAAAGCGAACCAAACAGTGAGGCCACCGCGCATCTCATCGGCGCCAATTGTAGCGTCTACAACACCAGGGATGAATCCCAGGGCGACCAAAATGGACAGGTTTACTACCGTCCATCGAAGTGGAGATCCTGGGCTGTCATGCAGCCAACGATGGAATCTGTAGCGCCAGCTCACAGGGCCTCCTTTATGGTTACGGCAAGGTGTGTCCAGTGTTCTCTAAACCGGGCCTTCTTCGGTATAGTAGCATACCTGAGCAGATGTAATTGGGCAAGCAAGAAAAACATCTTTTGCAGGGGTTTTCAGGTTACGCTTGGCTCTGTTGACACCTATTCATTGTCTGCGTACCATCGAACAACCCCACTTGGAGGTTTCTTATGTCCCTTGACTCTTCATTGTTCCGTACTGCGTTGTATCCAAATCATATTGCCGCCAATGGCAGGATGGTTCCTTTTGCTGGCTGGGAAATGCCTGTGCAATACGAGGGCGTTCTGGCCGAGGTCAAGGCAGTCCGAGGCAATGTGGGTATCTTTGACGTTTCCCATATGGGCCGTCTGTATATAGAGGGTGATGGCAGTGGCGATTTTCTGGAAAGGGTCCTGACCTTTTATGTGAAGAGCCTGAAGCCCGGACGAGCGCGGTACGGGTTCATCCTCACTGAGGATGGCGGCGTTATTGACGATACTGTGGTGTATCAGCAGTCAGCGGGGGACGGCTCCAACGAGCGTTACTTGCTCATCTGCAACGCTTCAAACCGGGATACAGTCACCTCATGGTTCAACCAACACATGAAAGCATTCCCTGGAGTGTCTATGACAGATTTCACAACGGAATCGATCATGATGGCAGTGCAGGGCCCAGTGGCAGTGGCGCTTGTGGACGGTCTCTGTGCCGGGGAGGAAAGACCATCGTCTCTGCGGTCATTCGGTTCCATGACCCAGCCAATGAAGCTGGATGGAGAGACTGTACTGGTAGAAGTGTTTATCGGTCGAACGGGATACACGGGCGAGGATGGGTTTGAGTTGATTGCTGACGCCAAGGACGGTCCTGCGCTGTGGGCTGCCGTGGTAGAAGCCGGCGCAACGCCATGTGGGTTAGGTTCCAGGGATGTGCTTCGGCTTGAGGCGGGTCTCAGACTCCATGGTTCTGACATGGACACAGCAACATCTCCCCTAGAGGCGGGTCTGGATCGCTTTGTGAACATGGAGAAGGGCTCGTTCATCGGAAAAAAAGCCCTAACGGAGCAAAGCACGCAGGGGCTTAGTCGCAAACTGGTTGGGTTCCGAATGCTAGAGGCCGGTATTCCCAGGCATGAATGTCTGCTTCATAAAGACGCAATTCAAATAGGGGTTGTGACCAGCGGCACCTACTCAGCCAGCCTTGACACAGGTATAGGCATGGGCTATGTTTCCTTGGAGCACTCCGCACTTGGCTACCATGTTCAAGTTGACCTTCGTGGCCGGGCTGTGGAAGCAGAAATTGTGGAACTACCCTTCTATCACCGCGCCAAATGATAATGACGAAATTCAGGAGCAGATACCAATGAGTGAGCATCCAAGCGACCTGCGATATACCAAAGAGCATGAGTGGGTACGTGTGGAAGATGATGGTACGGCTACCATTGGTATCACGTTTTTTGCACAAGACCAATTGGGTGACGTTGTCTATCTGTTGTTGCCTAAGGTGGGATCTGCAATTGAGCAAGACCGTAAGATGGGCGAGGTTGAGTCCGTTAAGTCTATATCTGACTTATTTGGGCCGTTGAGCGGAGAGGTTCTAGAGATTAACAAGGATGTCATTGACCACCCTGAACGTGTTAATGAGGACCCCCACGAGGCGGGATGGCTGATCAAAGTCAAACCTTCCAATAAGGATGAATTTACCAAGCTATTGTCCACCGAGGAATACGGCCAGGCCATTGCTAGTTAGGCGTTTCACTACTTATGACTGAATCATTTCCTCATTCCTATTTTCCCCATACAGAATCTCAACGCAGAGAGATGCTAGCGGTTGTTGGCGTGGACTCTGTAGACGCGTTATTCGCGGATATACCTCAACAGTTCCGCAACCCGGATTTCGTTCTACCACCAGCGTTGACTGAACTTGAGCTTGGGCGAGAGCTAGGCGCATTGGCCCGAAAGAATGCAGTCCCCGGAGAGTACGCAAGCTTCTTGGGCGCTGGGGTCTATCGCCATTTCATTCCGAGTGTTGTGCCCGCGATGATTTCTCGCGGCGAATTCCTGACTTCCTACACCCCCTACCAGCCTGAAGTCAGTCAAGGCACGCTTCAAGCTACCTATGAATTTCAATCCTTGATTTGCCTCCTAACCGGCATGGAGGCTGCAAACGCCGGTATGTACGATGGCGCCAGCGCTATGGCAGAAGCCGCATTAATGGCGTGCAGGGTTACGGACAGGGACAGAGTGTTGGTGCTAGACACAGTTAATCCGCGCTATCGCGCAGTGCTGGACACCTATCTGCTCCCTCAAGGAATCACGATAACCACCGTTGCGCCGGACAAAGTGTCAGTGAACGACACAACTGCATGCGTCCTTGCCCAGTACCCGAATTTCAACGGTGGTATTGAGGCCTTGGGAGATTTGGCTGATAGTGCCCACCAGGTTGGGGCATTACTGGCGGTGAGCGCAAACCCCGTGGCATTGGGGATGTTCAAAGCCCCTGGGGATTGTGGAGCGGACATTGTTACCGGAGAAACGCAACCGGTTGGTGTATCAATGAGCTTTGGTGGCCCGTTCGTAGGCTACTTCACGTGTAAGAACGACTACATTCGTCAGATGCCTGGCCGCATCGTCGGTCGCACTGTGGATCATGACGACAGGATTGGCTACGTGCTGACTCTTCAAACGCGCGAGCAGCACATTCGTCGAGAGCGCGCTACCTCTAACATCTGTACATCAGAGGCGTTGATAGCCACGGGAACGGCTGTGTGTCTTGCTGCGCTGGGGCCTGGTGGACTTCGGCAAATGGCGGAGTTGAGCTACCAGAAAGCCCACTACGCTGCCACCGTCATTGGTGCGATCTCTGGCTATGAAGTGCTCAACGACGGCACATGGTTCCACGAGTTTGTGGTGAAGTGCCCTAAACCTCCGAATGAAACCACACAGGGGTTATTGGAGCGCGGGATTATAGGCGGCCTGGATATTAGCAGCAGCGTACCCAACGGGATGCTTTTCTGTGTCACAGAGATGAATACCCGTTCAGAGATAGACGCCCTCGCGGAGGCCCTTGGGCAGATTGCGAAGGCGGTGTAACCATGTCGACAGAATCAGTTGCAGTTAAAGCACAACAAGCCCTTAAGGTCCACCAGACCCTTTGGGATATCAGTGTTCCCGGACGTTCTGGCGTACGGCTTCCGGATTCAGACGTACCCACGCAGCCTATGCCGGATGCTGCTCTTCTGCGGAGCGAACTACCACTTCCGGAGCTATCGGAGCTGGACGTGGTCAGGCACTTCACGCGACTGTCACAGAAAAACTTCTCCGTTGACACTAACTTCTACCCCCTGGGTTCCTGCACTATGAAGTACAACCCCAAGATCAACGACGTAATAGCATCAATGCCCGGGTTCTCTGGGATCCACCCGCTCCAACCAGAATCAACGGTTCAAGGTGCGTTGGAGCTGATGTACAACCTCCAGGGAATCCTGCAAGAAATCACCGGGATGCCAGCCAGTACTCTTGCACCCTTGGCAGGAGCTCATGGAGAGCTTTCCGGCGTGCTGATGATTCGTGCGTATCACGAGCGTAACGGCAACCCTGAACGCAAAGTGATGCTCATTCCAGATAGCGCCCATGGTACAAATCCGGCATCGGCATCAATGGCGGGATTTGATGTGGTCACGGTGCCATCCGACGCCCAGGGGAACATGGATCTGAAGGCGCTTGAAGCCGTTGCCGACGATAAGCTGGCAGGGCTGATGATCACGCTTCCCAGCACGATAGGGTTATTTGACCCCGGCATTGTGGAAGTATGCGAGATTGTGCACAAAGCCGGAGGCTTGGTCTACGGCGATGGCGCAAATATGAACGCACTGCTGGGCAGGGTAAAACTGAACGACTTGGGGTTTGACGTTGTCCACCTTAACCTGCACAAGACCACGAGCACTCCCCACGGAGGGGGCGGCCCGGGCGCAGGACCCATCTGTGTTGGCGAGAAGCTAATCCCGTTCATGCCATCGCCTGTTGTCGAACGACACGGTGAGGACGAACAGACAAACTTCAAGCTGACATCTCCGCCGAACACCATAGGAACGCTCTCGGCAGGCCACGGCAACTTTGGGGTGTTGGTACGTTCCTACGCATACCTGCGAGCGCTAGGCATTGATGGGCTTCGACAGGCCAGCGGAGATGCTGTCCTGAACGCTAACTACCTATTGAAGCGACTGCAACACCTCTACTACCTGCCTTATGACCGCATGTGCATGCATGAGGTCGTGTTCTCCGGTCGGTGGCAGAAGGCGCAGGGTGTGAAGGCGCTGGATATCTCCAAGCGGCTTATTGATTACGGCGTGCATCCTCCGACAATGTACTTCCCCATGATTGTGGAAGAAGCGTTGATGATTGAGCCTACAGAGACGGAAAGCAAAGAAACATTGGATGTCTTTGTTGCTGCCATGGAAACCATTGCAGAAGAGTCCAGCCAGACGCCTGAAGTGCTGACGGAAGCCCCTCACCACACACCCGTGGGCAGGCTTGATGAAGCACGAGCATCCAGGCAGCCTAATGTGCGCTGGCGCCCGTTAGAGACGCAGCAGTCCTAGCAGGACTCACAGACGTATGGTTCATTGACACTCGTTTAACGACGCACCTAGAATGGTACTGTCCGCGGGCGTAGCTCAGTGGTAGAGCGCTTGCTTCCCAAGCAAGTTGTCGTGGGTTCGACTCCCATCGCCCGCTCCACTCAAACTCCATATCGTGACTCAGCTATGAGTCACGACGCCCAAATCCCCTGGTCGAAATTCCAGAACACTCATTGTTTTGACAATTATTCTGACAATAAAATGAGACAATATGGACTCCGAAAGACAAAACTGGCAAAGAACAATCCCGCTTTCGCCGAAATGCTTTTCTGAAACCCGGGGCAATTGTTCCACTGGGATTTAGCACTTCACATAAAAGGTTTATCTTTGCCATAATATCGATTAATGGAGTAATTTATGGCAAGGCTCTTGAAGATGAAGTAACAGACTAGGAGAGTACCATGAAAACAATGGGCATGAACCACATTCAAATAAACGTCTCTAATCTAGAACAATCACTGAGCTTCTACAAGGGATTACTCGGCATGAGGGAGACGGCTCGCCACGGATCTCTGGTGTTCCTTCAAAGTTCTCAAGGAAACGATGTCTTAACTTTGCACCAGACTAGTGAGCCCGTAGATGGCTCTGCAGGGGGGCTTCAGCACTTCGGTTTTCCGGTTCCCAAAGAAGACCATGCTGCGGCTGTGGAGGAGGCCCGAAAATTCGGTTGTGAGGTACTAGGTGTAGGACAGCACAGCGAGGATGTCCTGTATGCGTACATCAAAGACCCTGACGGCTACATCATCGAGATAGAGGGCTAAGAGTGCTATGCCGATATCAGTTACCAGTGCAGTTAATTCGGCCTCCCGCGTTCTGAATGTTATCAGGGCAACTTATCAGAAATATATCGCAGCTTAATTTAGCTAGCGGTCTATCTTAATCACGGCCCGGGCTGTTTGGATTTAATCCCGTTTAGTGTGATAAGTGCCAAGCAAAGACATCCTGTAAGCCAGAGCACTGCCGCAATTTGCCCTAACCCAAGTGTGACGGAAATTATACCCCAAGAAAATGGTCCAGCCACGGCAGAAAGACGTCCTGACATACTATTTAGACCAAAATATTCCCCAACTCGACCGGGTTGAGCTATAGAAAGAACAAATGGTCTTTCAGCTACATAAACTCCCGCGACCGCTATGCCACTTAAAATACCTACTATTCCCCAAATCCAACTGGGTAGATTTAACAGGGGAATCAAAGCAGTAACGCAAAGTAAAATAAATAAACTTACTACACCAGTTTTGAGAATGGCCAATGGACCAATGGTATCCACTAGTTTTCCCCATATAACGCCGCTAGGAACTCCAGATATGATCCCAAGTAGCAAGATAATATGTACTTGCTGTTGAGTTAGCCTTAATGTTTCGATGCCGTATAGGACAACAAATGAACCAGCGGCATTGATAGCCCACATATACCAGAATCTTGCAACTAAGAATCTTGCCCATGTGGGTTCCGTTCGGAGCGTTCTAATGGCGGTTATTAATCTATGTATAAAGAGATAAGCGAACGAGGCTATACTAAATTTCTCAGTTGGGTGTTCACCGGGTTTATTCTTGCCGACCAACATCAAGGGTAGAGTGAGTATGAGCATTAAAATGCTCAGTATTCGAATCACGTTTAAATGGCCTAAAGTTTCCATCCACATAAACGAAATCAGCACAGCGGCTATAGCACCAAGGTACCCGAGGCCTACACCTAACCCAGCTACTAAACCCATGTTATTAGGGTTGCTCACGTCTTCTAATAAAGCATTATAAAACATATCTGCCATATGGATTGCTACTACTCCGAGGGCGAAACATGCAATGGAAATCCCCAAACTTGAAATGCCTATGAGCAACCCTGAAACAATAAAGAGAAGCGTAAAAACTACTAAGAACGACTTGCGATTACCAGTTTGATCTGAAACCGTTCCTAAGACAGGGGAAATAATGAATACAATAGCCATCGCTGCTGCTAGAGTGAAACCTAAAGTGGCATCGTCTCCACCCATCACTTTTGTTAACCAGAGTGGAAATAGAAGGCCCATTACGCCGGTAAAAAACACAGTATTGCCTGTATCGTAGGTAACCCAGGCTATTACCGGAATATTTTGAGGCTTGAGAAACGGTAACCTAAGTCTCATACGGAGATGATATACCTAAGGTCAATTGAGGCACCTTCTGTATATGGGCCCGAAGGGCGATCAAACGAATATACTGGTGGCGCTTAATATCCGTGACGTATGTGGAGGTGGAAATTATGGCTGCAAACAAAGTGAGATTGGAGATTGATAAACGGGAGCCTTTTGCCGGTGGAGGTACGTTCGGTGACGTAGGTGCGTACGAGAGACTTCTCGGTAAGGCGTACTTTGCCATCGATCCGAACGAGAAGGGGTTACCGTCGATCATTGACTTGGAATTGGCACCGCGGAATTCGGATGGCCTCGTCGAGTTCTCGGCAACGCTGGACATCGTTAAGCCAGTCGACCTAGATAAAGGAAACCGACGTGTCTTCTACGAGTTCTCCAATCGTGGTGGTCGAGGCCTTGCGAGCTTCAACTATGGAACTGGCCTTGATATGACTGCACCAGAGTATGCCGGTGACGGCTTCCTCATGCGGCAGGGCTATACGTTGGTGTGGTCGGGCTGGCAAGGTGACCTTATCGATAGAGGAACCAACGTGATGGCTAACCTTCCCTTCGCCATGCAGGACGGCAAGCACATACGTGGGCGAGTACGCCAGGAGTTCAACCCCATGGCAGAAAACATCCTCTCGGTCGGTGTGAGCGCTGGCGCTGAACGGGGACCTGACGTGCAGCCGTATCCTGTTATTACCCGTGAAACTGCTACTTTAACCATGCGTCAGAACGAAACGGATCCTCGTGTGCCAGTGGCAGAATCAGATTGGGATCTGGCCAAGGCCAAGGTGGTGGAAGGCAAGGTAGAACTGACGCCATCTGACATAGACCTCTACATTAAGGGAGGCTTCAAGCCTGGCTGGATCTATGAATTTATCTACGACACAGAAGGCTCTCGCGTGATGAATCTTGGGTTCTTGGGTATTCGTGACCTTCTTTCGATGATTCGGAACGAGGATCAGGATGACGCAGGGAACCTGAACCCGCTGGCAGGACATGTGGACATGGTCTACGGCACCGGTGGCTCTTTGAGCGGACGTGTCATACGCGAGTACGTTTACGAGGGCTGGAATGAGGACGTTGAGGGGCGGAAGGTCTTTGATGCTGTGCACACGCACACTGGAAGCGGACGATTACTGATGAACCAGCGTTTTGCCCAGGTCGGCCGCTATCCACGGCAACACGAGGAACATTCATGGCCGTCAGAATACTATCCGTTCACGTTCAATGCTGTTCCCGATCCCTTTACGGAACGTAACGAAGGGCTATGGCAACGACCTGCGACAGATCCGTTGGTCATCCATCTCCACACAGAAGGCGACTACTGGGTTCGGCACGTATCGACATCGCACACCAACCCACTGGATGCCAGCGACGTCGATATTCCTGAGAATGCACGCATGTACCACCTCACCGGTGCACCGCATATGGTTCGTGCCATCGATGACCCTGATTGGATTGGGCAGCTGACCCCCAACGCCATCTCAGCGATACCCTTCCGGCGTGCAGTGCTAACGATGCTTGATAAGTGGGCAACAGACGGTGAAGCTCCTCCCAAGTCGCTTTTACCAATGACGGGTGAGGGTACGCTGGTCAAGGCCGAAGAAGTCCTGGCTACCTATCCTAAGCTCTCAGGTGTGAACCTTCCCAAAGGTCCGAGTCGACTACCTCGATACAACTACGGTCCAGAGTATGAGACGCGTGGCATCATGAGTGTGTTTCCGCCGGAACCGATTCCAGGCGAGGAGTACCCGCTGCGGGTGCCGCAGATTGATGCTGACGGTAATTCCCTTGCCGGTTTGTTTTACCCGGACATCGCGGTACCTCTTGGCACGTACAACGGCTGGTCGCTCCGTAAGGAGGGTTTTGCAGCAGGTGAGCAGTGGATGAACACCGGTAGTTTTGTCCCTTTCGCCCGAACCAAGACCGAGCGCGAGGCCAACGGTGATTCACGACTGTCCATCGAAGAGCGCTATGCAAGCCACGGGGCATATGTTGCAGCAGTGCAGCAGGTATGTGATGCGCGTCTGAGTGAAGGCCTGATGATCCAAGAGGATGCTGAGCGATTCAATGCTGCGGCACAGAAGAACAACCCCCTAGACCCTTCGGTTCCTCTTGAGCCGCTGGTGCAGGCTGGAGCATTTAGAGGAGTCTAGTCGACTCGATACTATGGCTTTCCTGGTTCTAGATTATAAGACTTGGCCGATGACGACGACAGCGTGGTTATCGGCCATAGTGCAACTGGACTAATGTGTCCAGGCAAGGGGATTGACGTGGCTGAACCGTCATGGTCTTAGAACATACGGATCAGGACGCCAAAAGATTTTCATTTTCTGTGGCGGGCGGGAGTTCGCCACCTCGGATCTGGTGGTTCCGAGAGCGATTGTGGCGTACTCCCGCCCGCTCAAGTCCAACATGGTAGTGGTCCCCTAGTTGAGCAGCCAAGCTAAATCCCCTTTACTGAGAATCAAGGAAATCGGTTTCGCAACCAATAGTTGCTACTTAGCCTTGAGATTAGGCTGGCCCAACAAATACATCATCGCCTTCAACACGTGTCGAATATGGTTGCAACCCAAAAGCTGCTGGGCCCTGTATCACCTCTCCAGTTTTTACATCAAAGATACTGCCATGATACGGGCACTGAGCCTCATTTCCATCCAATGTCCCTTTGTCATCCAAAATGGAAAGTTCGGCATGGGGGCAGGTGTTCCCTACAGCGAAGTACTCCCCATTTACGTTGCTAAGTAGCACTGGATTTAACCCCACCTCTACCCTTACCATTTCCCCTGGCTGCAAGTCTCCCACCTTAATCACCTTTTCAAAGCCCGCCATGACGCCCCCTTTAGTATCAATGTTCTTTTAACTGCCAACCTTTACGAAAACCCCATGACCTATAACGCGTACCTAGCGTTTGCTCTTGAGTACTTTGGCACATTTGGTGTTGCTATGATAGATATTATATGCACGGAGATGGTTCACGAAAATTAAAAACGGTTGCTCTACTTACCCTTTAGATTTTTTGCTTTTTCGTAGTCAGCCTCAGCCTCAGAGCTCTTACCAAGTGCCTTATAAGCATCACCTCGATATTGATAGCTTAAGGGGTCTTGAGGATCTATACGTATCGCTTCGGTATAGGCGGTAACTGCGTAATCATTGTACCCAAGATTCTCATAGGTAACACCGGTGTTAAAGAATGCAACGTCGGTTATCGGGCTAATGGATTTCCCATTAACATCAAAAGACATTTCATGGATATCCATAGGGAGTGTTGTTAGTCTTTCAGGAACTTCAGGGATGCTATATGGACCAAGGGCATCCGGGTCTAAATTGCTGGATTCCAGTTTCTCGTCCATGGCCTCCAACGCCTCTGGACTCCATATGTCCCTTAGCGTTGCCTTCTCTAACTGCTGCACCTGGTCCCCCTTCTTGTCTTTACCCTGAATGATGTAAGCGTGTTTTGCGTGCATAAAAAAATCGCCCTGGCTGTCCGCCGGGCGATTGGTGGTTCCTAAGTCTTACCTGAGTTACGCTTTACGCGCTAAGAA
>Ga0114999_10004448_pt1 | contig 16956 bp, 13 predicted proteins | sample ArcticOcean_MG_C_3_FD_89820 | JGI IMG/M metagenome (GOLD analysis project Ga0114999, IMG submission 89820) | Marine microbial communities from western Arctic Ocean - ArcticOcean_MG_CB8_126 | ecosystem: Environmental > Aquatic > Marine > Oceanic | place: Arctic Ocean: Canada Basin | collected...
AGAAGCCCGCGATGGGCTTGCGGGCTGAGCAAGCGCTGGCTTTCAAATTGGCCATGGACTTCCGCCAGGAGTTCGGCGATTTCCTTGAGCAACGACACGCTGACCCGTTGATCGTTGATAAAGGCCCGGGATTTCCCCTCTGCTGTCAGAACTCGGCGTAGGATCATGTCATCTTCGTCTGCGTCCACCCCATGGGAGTCCAAGCGCGTATAAATTTCATGATCAGAAGGGACGTCAAATACAGCAGTTACAACCGCCTGTGCCGCGCCTTGGCGTACCAGCCGGGAATCTGCCCGGGTGCCAAGTGCCAGACCCAAAGCATCCAATAAAATTGATTTTCCAGCCCCGGTTTCGCCCGTCAACACGCACAACCCGGACTGGAAGTTCAGGTCCAACCGACCGATAAGAACGACGTTTCGGATCGACAGGGTTCTCAGCATACAGCCGACCCGGTTACCATAGTTTGTACCAGGGCTTAGAGGAGTTTTTTTCGTCCTTTTGTGGTTTACCGGTCTTTTTAGGCTTAACCGGCTTTTTCGGCTTAACCGGCTTTTTCGGCTTAACGACTTCAGCGGTCACGGACCCACCCAACAGCTCATACGTATCTGAATACCACTCATTGCCGGGATAATTGTGGCCAAGGACAGCCGCAACCTTTTTCGCTTCATGGCGAAGCCCCAACGCTAAATAGGATTCAACCAAGCGGTGCAATGCTTCCGGCACATGGGTTGTTCGTTGAAATTTATCTGCTACCAGTTTGAAACGATTGATCGCCGCTAAATACTGCTTCCGGCTCTGGTAATACCGGCCAATGTTCATTTCCTTGCCCGCAAGGTGGTCCACTGTCAGGTCGATCTTCAATTTGGAATCCCGCGCATATTTGGTCTTGGGAAAGCGCGCCACAATTTCGCGAAGACTTGTTAGGGCCATTCGCGTCATTTGCTGGTCGCGTCCGACATCAGAAATTTGTTCGTAGTAGCTCAAACCCTTCAGATAATAGGCATAGGGCGTATCTTTGTGCGCCGGATGCAATTGGATAAATCGTTCCAAGCCACTAATAGCTTCAGGATAAGAATTGCCGGAATAATACGCATAGGCCGACATCAACTGGGCCTTGGTTGCCCACGAGGAATAGGGATGTTGGCGCTCAACCTCATCGAACTCGGCCGCTGCGGCCTTGTACTCCCTGAGTTTCAAAAATTCGAGGGCGTTATTGTAAATTCGATCCATGGAACGTTCCACGTAGACGGTCTTTTCCTCATCTCCGGCAGAGCACCCGCCCAACACACTTAGTACAGCCGCCAGGATAATCCAATTCGACAAACAGTCACGTCGTAACATTAAGTCATTTCCTAATAGAATTTGCACCAGCCAATTAATTCACGACTCTAGCAAGGCTTGGGGATTATATCACGCTTGGGTGGCTGCGACGCAACTCAAATGAAGCTAATTCTTTTAAGCCCGAGATATAAAAAAAGCCCCGGAAAGGCCCGAGGCTACTAAACTCAAAATTTACAATTAAGGGTATTAAACAGCGACCGCTGCAACTTCAGCAACTGGCTCAGTCCAAATCCGACTTATTGGCGGCTTTTGCGATAGGACTTCGGGCTCTGCTGCTTCGTAACACCATGCATCTTTATCAGCGAACAAGGCTCGCAAAATTTGGTTATTCGCTGCATGACCGGAGCATACGCCACTGAATTGGCCCAAGATTGCGCCCCCTGCCAAATAAAGATCGCCGATGGCATCCAGGACCTTATGGCGAACAAATTCGTTATCAAAGCGCAGTCCCTCTTCGTTCAGCACTTTATCGCCACTGACGACAACCGCATTATCCAACGAGCCGCCTTTCGCCAGACCGGCAGCACGAAGCTGTTCTACTTCGTGCAAGAAACCAAACGTCCGGGCACGGGCCAGTTCGTTCTTGAAAGTCCCATTCACCAAGCCAATTGAAATAGACTGGCTCGCAACCACGACACTGTTGAAATCAATGGAAAAATCTAATGAAAAAACATTGCTTGGGTTTAAAGTCGCAACCTTATTACCGTCTGTGACTGTAACGGGTTTCAACACACGAATAACCCGGCGGCGTTCACTCTGTTGAACCACCCCGGCACATTCGACAAGAAATACGAAAGGTGCAGCGCTACCGTCCATGATCGGAACTTCAGGTCCACTGAGTTCAACGATCGCGTTGTCGATGCCGCAACCGGACAACGCCGCCATAAGATGTTCAATAGTGCTGACGGTCACGCCATCGTCATTGCCAATGGTGGTGCACAATCTGGTATCGACCACCCGGTCCCAGGTCGCCGGTATCACAGCCCCATTGCCTTCAATATCGGTGCGCTTAAAAACAATCCCGCTGTTTTTATCAGCAGGATTCAATGTCATGGAAACTTTTTTACCGGAATGAAGACCAACGCCAGTGCACGAAATCGCCGTCTTCAAAGTTGTCTGAAGCGAAAATTGGATCGCTTGAGCTTCGGATCCAGTTGTTATCGTGTTAACGAGTGCGTCCATAGTCCCCAAGTCTTATTTTTAATAATTCAAAAACGCCGTTTCGTAAACTTTAACTCTGATCCGATACCTCCCGAAACATCACCCCCGTTTGAGCGGCACCCCGAGGGAGTTTGTAGCAATCCCCCCCGAGGCGCACAAATCAATCATTGTTACCAATTGTTACGTTTCATCAATGCCTTAGACTTAGTTTGCCTGTCGCCTGAGAAACGCCGGAATATCCAACAACTCGTCTTCTTCCCGTGTCGTTTGTGGCTGTTCCGATAGATCCAATTCGGTATCGTTGTTCATCTCAGCAGACGGTGCATGGGTCCCTGGCGCATCGCTAGCTGCTGAGTTCACAAGCGGATCTATGCGTTGCTGTGTCGGGGCTTCATTTGATCGCGTACCGCTACAGCCAACACCTGTAATACGCTCGAAAAGCGATGGCGATGCTGACTTCGGTTTCTTCGCTTCAGTTTTTACTTTCTGGTGGTTTACACCATTAACCATCGCCGCTGCGGCAAAGGGATCAGGTTCATGCGCCACTTCCCCATTCTTTGGGTCGGCAGGAACGGGAGGAATAAAGGCATCTTCCGCCGTTATTGAGGGCATTGCCGACGGCATCGCCGCAGCGGATTGGGTAAGTTCCGGCTCTGGCTTTGGCTCATCGAGTTGCTCCTGCTCCATTTCCAGTTCTTCGACTTCTTCGGTCAACCTAATTGAAGGCCGAATATCGACGATTGTGTTTTCGGCTGCCTCTGGTTCGAATTCTGCTACGGGCTCAATGACGGGCTCAAGGTTCTCTTCCAGCTCTGCTTCGGGAATGACAATATGAGCAGGCTGAGGCCGATCAACAACATTCAACAAACGAGGCCTTGGGAGGGCACCTGCTTCCACATTTATGCCGGTGGCGACAACAGAAACCCTGATCCGCCCTTCCAAGGATTCATCAAACGTGGACCCGAAGATGATATAGGCCTCTGGATCGACTTCATCGCGCACGCGGTTTGCGGCTTCATCGACTTCGAACAACGTCATATCGGTACCGCCGGTGATGTTGATCAACATGCCTTTGGCCCCCTTCATGGAAATATCATCCAAGAGAGGATTGGAAATGGCGGCTTCAGCTGCATCCAAGGCGCGGCGCTCGCCCTCGGATTCACCTGTCCCCATCATCGCCTTACCCATTTCGCTCATAACCGAACGGATATCGGCAAAGTCCAAGTTAATCAGGCCCGGCATTACCATCAGATCGGTCACGCCACGAACACCTGAGTGCAGGACCTCGTCCGCCATATTGAAGGCATCGGCAAAGGTTGTCTTTTCGTTGGCGACCCTGAACAAGTTCTGATTGGGAATAACGATCAGGGTATCGACAAATTGTTCAAGCTCCTCAATCCCGGCTTCGGCCAACCGCATCCGATGAGTGCCTTCGAATTGGAACGGCTTGGTGACGACACCAACAGTGAGAACGCCAAGTTCGCGGGCTGCCTTGGCAATGACGGGGGCACCCCCAGTGCCCGTGCCACCGCCCATGCCGGCTGCGATAAACGCCATGTGTGACCCCTTAAGGTGCTCAAGGACTTCTTCCATGGCTTCTTCGGCTGCGGCTCTGCCGACTTCGGGGCGTGAGCCTGATCCGAGACCCTGGGTGGTCGAGAGCCCCAACTGAATGCGACGATCAGCGCGGGACAATCCCAACGCTTGCGCGTCGGTATTGGCGACCACAAAGTCGACGCCCTCCAGTTCGGACTCGATCATATTGTTGACCGCGTTGCCGCCGGCACCACCGACGCCGATAACGGTAATCCGGGGTTTAAGTTCTTGTGAAGTGGCTTGCCTTGGTACGCTAAGATTGATGCTCATCATAGGCCTCCGGTTAAAGATCGAATTGATTTGGAACACTCAAAGGATTGACGGCGGCTCCCCACCTCGGGGAACGCCGGGACGAAGGCAGGTTGATCCTGCCATTTATTTGAATCAGACTTAAAAATTCTCACGCATCCACTGACCGATGCGGCCTAAACGGCCGTTCGGCTCCTCACTTAGGCGGCGTCCTCCTTTAAGGACGTCCGCTGGGTTATTTTCGGCGTACTTCAATAGTCCCAGACACGTGGCGAAGGCGGGACCTGAAACTGCCTCAGGCAAGCCTTGCAGCGATTTCGGTCGGGCCAGGCGTACTTGTTTATCCAGCGCACTGGCGGCGAATTCTCTCAAACCAGGTAACTGACTGGCGCCGCCAGACAACACCACATGACGTCCGGCAACGGTTGCAAAGCCGGATGCCGCCAGACGGTCCCTGGCCATTTCAAAAATTTCTTCAAGCCTGGGCCTGATAATTCCGATCACCATCGACAACGGCACTTGGCTCATTTCACCACCTTCTTCTTCACCGATCACCGGAACTTCAATAATTTCCTGATCATCAGACGAAGACGGCAGAGCGCTGCCGAACATGGTCTTGATACGTTCAGCGTGGTTCATCGGTGTCGATAGGCCGCGCGCGATATCGTTTGTGACGTGAATGCCGCCTAAAGGAATGTTGTCGGTATGAACCAGTTCATTGTCAAAAAAGACCGCGATTGACGTCGTGCCGCCCCCCATATCCATATAGGTAACGCCGAGCTGTTTCTCGTCTTCGGAAAGGCACGCCAATGCCGATGCGTATGGCGATATGATTTTTCCTTTCAGCCCCAAGTGACAACGAGCAACCGACATTTCAAGATTCCGCATGCTGCCGGCAGGGGCGCTGACCATGTGCATATTCACACCCAAGCATTGGCCAAACAGTCCCTTTGGATCGCGCACGCCTCTGTTGCCATCGACACTAAAGCCAACCGGAATTGCATGGATCAATTCATGTTCCTTGGGCAATTCCTTAAACAGCGATGCCGGATCGAGCACGCGGCGCATATCGGCCTCGCCAATTTCATGGCCGCCAATTGAAATTTCGTAGGCGATGAGCCGCGACTTAGGCTGGCCGGCGGAAAAGTTAACGAACACTTCGCAAATATTTTCACCGGCCATTTGTTCGGCTGCTTCAACAGTCGCACGAATGGTATCTTCGGCATTGTCCATATCGATAATGGTGCCGCACTGAAGGCCCTTCGAAATGCGATATCCAACGCCAATAATTTCCGGTTTGCCTTCCGCATTCATGCGCGCGATGAAACAGGACGCCTTTGTGGTGCCCACATCCAGAGCCGCAATTAAGCCGGTCCTATTTTTAAGCTGAGAACTCCGCTTTCCCATCTTTTTTCCTAAACTCCCACCAAAATTTTAGGCACATCCCACTCACGTTTCGTGCCCCTTCAAAAATTCCTCTTGATCCTTAGAACGATGCCGCCGGACGATCAGTCGGTCGGCTTGTCGCATGTCCAAGATTTTGATATCGCCCGCCAGCAATTTGTGTTTGCTTTCGAATTCAGCAAGCCGGGTCCAGGCCTTCACCGGGTCCTGTTCCGGCAAGCGGATATCAATGCCGCCAGCCATACGAATGTTCCAACGTCGACCACCAACACGTACCGCTGCCTTAACCAAACTTTGTAGATGCGGCTGAGTCTCCATAATTTTGATCAGATCGGCGGTATGATCCGGTGCTCCCTTGCCGACCACGGCCAACAGATTGGAGAACCGGCCCAAGCTTTTTTTCAGGATGACTTTTCCATCAGTATCAATCAGCGCGAACTGCCCTTTATGCTGCCAAATGGCCATGGGCCTGCGTTCTTCAACACGCAGCAAAATGGTGTTCGGCAACATGCGTTCTAGCGATGTTTTGGTGATCCAAGGCAACGCCTCAACCCGATCCTTTGCAGCGTTTAGATCGAACGCCAAGATTGGCGCACCCCGGACCAATCCAATGGCAGAGAATATTTCACGCCGCGTGGTTTCACGACGGCCAACAACAAGAATGTCTTTGACCTTGAATCCCATCTCACCGGACCAAGCGATCATTTTCCATTTCGCTTGGGATGTTGTGCGACCGATCAAGCCGTCCTGCCACAACCACCATCCGCCACCAATACCGGTCAAAACAACCATCAAAGCAGCAATGGCAATTAGCGGGCGACGGCGCCATAACGGAATTGCATTGCGCCGAGGTTTGCCGCGTTTTGTACTCGAAACTTTATCGGTATTTTTCATCGATCGCACTCCGCGTTTTCGACCATCCACGTGACCAATTCGTTAAACGTAATTCCAACATGGGCGGCTTGTTCCGGCACCAGGGACGTCGGCGTCATTCCCGGTTGGGTGTTAATTTCGAGCAAATAGGGGGTATCACCATCCAACCTAAAATCGGCTCGGGACACGCCCCGACATCCCAAGGTTTGATGGGCCAGCCCGGCGAGTTCTAAAATTCGTTTTGTAACACTTTCATCAAGCCGCGCAGGGATCGTGTGTTTCGATCCACCATCGACGTACTTGGCGTCGTAATCGTAAAATTCATGGTCGGTTTCGATCTCGGTTACAGCTAAGGACCGGTCGCCCATAACAGCGACGCACAGCTCCTTTCCGGGGATATATTTCTCTATCATCACCTGGGTGCCGTACGGCCAATTATCACCGGTGATGGCATCCAAATCTTGGGCATCCCTGATAATGACAACGCCGACGCTTGAGCCTTCGTTCAGGGGTTTGATGACATACGGCGGGGCCATCACATCCCCGGCCAAAGCTTCTTCCCGATTGACAATCTTATGTTCAGCAACAGGAATTCCGACTTCGGCAAAAAGGCGCTTGGCCATGGGCTTATCCATGGCGAGTGCGGACGCAAGCAATCCCGAATGGGTATAAGGAATTTCCAGAATATCCATCAGACCCTGCACGCACCCATCCTCACCAAAGCGTCCGTGCAATGCGTTAAATAGCGCATCAGGCCGCGGATAAAGCCGAGTCATCAACGCCCCCATATCGCGTTGCACATCAATGGATGTCACGCTATTGCCGCTGTCGGTTAGGCTTTGGCTGACAGCCGCACCACTGACCAAAGAGACTTCGCGTTCGGCGGACCAACCGCCCATAAGAACTGCAACATGGTGTGTCATGTGTCGTCCTCCATATTTCCCGTCCCTGGCGTACTGCCCATCGCTGGTGCCACGCCAACGATTGGCGCTTCCGGTCGGCCAATGCAGCGGATTTCCCACTCCAATTTTTTACCTGATTTTTCAAACACACGGCGGCGGACTTCTTCGCCTAAACCTTCAAGGTCTGCTGCCGTAGCAGTGCCCGTATTAATCAGGAAATTACAGTGCTTGTTTGATACCTGTGCGCCGCCTCGGATCAATCCACGACACCCGGCTTCGTCAATCAGCAGCCATGCTTTAGCCGATGGTGGGTTCTTGAAAGTAGAGCCGCCGGTCGGCGTGCGCATAGGTTGGTTAAGTTCCCGTTCACCCCGAATTTCATCCATGCGACGGGCGATATCTGCGGTTATACCTTGTTGTCCTCTCAGCAGTGCTGAGACAAAAATCCAATCCTTTGGCACTGCGGAATGGCGATAGCTGAAGCCCAGATCATCCGGGTCCAATTCATGAATATTTCCCGCTGGATCGATGGCTTTGGCATTGACTGTGATGTCGGCCATTTCCGCCCCGAAGGCACCGCCATTCATGCGAAGTGCGCCGCCAATCGATCCTGGAATACCGCTCAAAAATTCTAAACCCGTGATGCCAGCGTTGCGGGCTACATTAGCGGCATTAACGTCGCTGGCGCCTGCTCCAGCCAAAACGTCCAGGCCGTTGCTGGTTACTTTTGCAAACTCGCGGCCGAGGCGTATCACGACCCCAGGAATGCCACCGTCCCGAACCAATAAGTTGGAACCGATGCCTAGAATGGTTACGGAAATATCGTCTGGCTTGCCTACTAGGAAGCTGGCTAAATCAACTTTATCGACAGGTTTAAACAACACTTCTGCCGGTCCGCCAACACGGAACCACGTCGCCTTGTTCAAAGGCGCGTTTGCAGCATAGCTGCCCCGAACCATCGGCAAGCGTTCGATCAGATGAGATGTTTCAAACCCTGCGACCATCATCCTGCTGCCCCCGAATTGGAAGCATTGTCGTTCGTGGAACCGCGGAGCCGCCCGATTTCTTTTGGCAGCGCATTGGCCCACTGAGTAATGTTGCCAGCGCCCAAACAGATGATCATGTCACCCGGTTGCGCCAACGTTCCGACGATCCCTGCCAGCCCTTCCGGTTTTTCCAAAGGCAGGACGGAACGATGGCCTCGGGTCCGCAATCCCTCGACCAACGAGTCCCTATCAAATCCTTGGATGGCGTCTTCGCCTGCGGCATATACGTCGGCCACAACAACCACGTCCGCATCGTTGAAGCAGCCGCAGAATTCTTCGAACAGATCGCGGAGCCGAGTATACCTGTGCGGTTGCACCACGGCGATGACTTGACCTTCTGTCGCCGTTCGTGCCGCCCCTAAAACTGCTGCAATTTCAACAGGGTGGTGGCCATAATCATCAATGATCGTGATGCCATCAACTTCGCCGGTTTTTGTGAAGCGCCGTTTTACGCCCTCAAACGCTACCATGCCGTGACGAATGATATCGTCGTCCACTTGCATCTGAGTGGCGATAGTAACGGCGGCCAAGGCATTCTGAACATTGTGAACCCCATGCATGGGAAGGCTGATGGCTTCCAAGGTCCGCGTGGTTTCCGCCTTACGGTCGGTGATGGTCACGTCGAACTTAACCCCGGTGGGATCGGACTCCATATTGACCGCCCGCACATCGGCTTGCGGGCTGAACCCGTAAGTCACAACCCGTCGGTCAGACACCCGTGGGATCATCGCCTGCACTTCTGCGTGGTCGATACAAAGGGCGGCAAAACCATAAAAAGGAATGTTCTCGACGAACGCATCAAATGCATCTCGCAACGCATCGAACGAGCCGTAATGGTCCAGGTGTTCTGGGTCCATGTTTGTGACAACGGCAATTGTCGCAGGCAACTTCAGGAAGGTGCCATCGGATTCGTCGGCTTCCGCCACCATCCATTCGCCATCGCCCAACCGGGCATTCGTGCCCCAAGCATTGATTATGCCGCCGTTGATGACTGTGGGGTCTAAATCTGCGGCGTCCAGCAACGCTGCAATTAAGGATGTCGTTGTGGTTTTACCGTGGGTGCCACCAACCGCAATCGACCACTTGAGGCGCATTAACTCGCCCAACATTTCGGCGCGGCGGACCACAGGGATCAAACGCTTGCGGGCTTCTTCGACCTCTGGATTATCCGACTTCACTGCTGTTGAAACGACGATGACTTGGGCTTCACCCAAGTTGCCAGCATCATGGCCAACTACAACAGGAATTCCCATATCACGCAGGCGTTGGACGTTGGCGTTGTCGCTGATGTCGCTGCCTTGAACCGTGTAGCCAAGATTATGCAGCACCTCTGCGATGCCACTCATGCCGATCCCGCCGATGCCGATAAAATGAAGCGTGCCGATGTTGAGGGGGAGCGCTCTCATGCTGCCTGCCTCCACAATTCATTGCCGCCATTACCAGGTAATAGTCCTAAAACCGTGTCGGCTAATTGGTGCGCAGCATCGGCACGACCTGCGGTCTTGGCGCAAGATGCCGACTTTTCCAGGGTCGCTGGCATGGAGAACAATTCGCTTAAACGTACCGCCAGATATTCAGATGTAAAGGCGTCTTCAGGGATCAGCCAGCCGCCCCCAACTTCATCAACTGCATGAGCGTTCTCTGATTGATGATCGTCAATCGCGTGAGGATAGGGGACGAGAATAGAAGGCCGTCCAACCGTGACCGCTTCGGCAACCGTGGAGGCCCCTGAACGTCCAATCAATAAGTGTGTAGCGGCCAGGCGTTCAGGAATATCGTCGAAGAACGAGGCGACGTCTGCACGGACCCCAATGGTTTCATAGACGGCGCGGGTGCGCTCAACATCTTCGGTCCGGCATTGTTGGGTTATCTTTAGACGTGCTCGTAGATCATTTGATAATTTAACGATGGCTTCTGGCAAGACATCGCTAAGAACCCGCGCCCCTTGGCTTCCGCCCATGATCAACAAATTTATTTCACTTGTCGGATTTAAATCAGGATATTTTGCATCGTGCATCGCTAGGATCGCCGGTCGCACGGGCATACCTGTATGGACCACCTTGTCCGCCGCATCACTTGGAATGCTTTTTGTGGCCTTAAATGATGTTGCGATCCTGGCAACCCGGAAGGCTAACAACCGATTGGCGCGGCCAAGCACCGCGTTCTGTTCATGAAGAACTGTCGGGAACTTCGCCAAAGTCGCTGCCACCATTGTCGGCACGGAGGCATATCCACCGAACCCGACAACTGCCGCGGGCCGAAGCCGTTTCAACAAACGGCGCGCTTGTAAGGTTCCAATCCCCAATTCAATGAGCGAACTAATTTTCGCAATAGGTCCCTTACCGGCAATGCCGCCCGCCAAGATGTGATGGGTTTCGATCTCGCCCAACGATCCGCCATAAGCGTCTCCCCGTCGGTCGGTCACGAGTGCCAGTCTGCATCCTCGGCTCAACAATTCAGATGCCAGTGAGTCCGCTGGGAACACATGTCCACCAGTACCGCCAGCAGCAAGCACGATTAGGGGGGCGTCAGATGTCGTCATTGACGCTCCCCCCAATCACCGGGCCGTTCACGTGTTAGTGCCAAAACCATGCCCATACCGTAGGCCAGCGCGATGGTTGATGATCCGCCATACGAAATAAACGGCAACGTCATGCCTTTGGGCGGAATAAGATGAATGGCCGAAGCCATGTTGATGATGGCCTGCAATCCAAACTGCACCAGCAACCCGGCCACAACCAAAAGAACAAACAAGTCCTTACCTTTGAATACACGGGAGAACCCCCGCACGATGATAAAGATAAATAGCGCCACGATGATCAGACATGCGATCAAGCCGAATTCTTCTCCAGCCACTGCAAAAATAAAATCGGCATGGGCGTCGGGCAGAACTTCCTTCACCCGACCCTCACCCGGGCCGCGTCCGAATAGGCCGCCATTGCGGAAGGCTTCAAGGCCGCGCATGACTTGATAATTCTCGCCGATTGCTGGATCTAGAAATCGATCAATTCGAGATTGCACGTGGCTGAAGGTAAAGTAGGCCCCAACCCCGCACGCTAGAAAGAAAACGCCAATTGCGCCGACCAAGAACAGCGGCAATCCGGCTAAGAAAAACTGCACACCCCACACCGCCGCAATCACCATCGTCATGCCCACATCGGGCTGCAAGAGAAGTAACGCGGCAACCAACACAAACAACGAAATCGCAATCGCGTTTCCGGCGCGGTATTCGCCTAATCTATGCATGGAAAACAACCACGCGAAAACAACCGTAAGGCTGGGTTTGATAAATTCGGACGGCTGTAAGGAGAGCCCTGCAAAATGCAACCAGCGCGTTGCGCCCTTGATCTCGGCACCAACCAAAAGAGTCAATGCCGTTAGGGCGAGCGATACGCCAAGACAGACAACTGCGACCCGCCGCACGCCCCGAGGTGACATCAGCGATACCGCCGACATCAAGAAAACAGCAACGACCAAAAATACAAACTGGCGACGCGCAAAATAAAATGTATCGAGCCCAATTCTTTCTGCGACCGGTGGCGATGCCGCCATGGTCATGACCGCGCCTACCGCTGCCAAACTGAACAATGCCAGCAAGGTCCATCGGTCCACTGTCCACCACCAGCGGCCAAGTAGGCTTGTATCTGTGCGGGCGAAGGTGCTCACCTCAGTGCGCCTCCTTGAGACTCATGTTGATCAGCAGACCCATGTTGACCGGGCAAGCCCTGGACCAAGGCTTTGAAAACATCGCCCCGTTGTTCGAAGTTATCGAACTGATCAAATGACGCGCATGCCGGGGACAACAACACCACGCAGCCGGGCGATTTTTCTTCTTGGGCTCTTTGGTGCGCCTGTTCAACGGCCTTTGCTAAGGTGTCTGATTTCGTGACCGGTACCCGGTCTGCCAGCACAGCCGCGAACGCGTCTTGTGCTTCACCAATCAGGAAGGCATGTACCACTTTGTTCAAGTAAGGCGCGATGGGGTCAATGCCACCTTCTTTGGATTGTCCGCCTGCTATCCAGCAAATCGCTTCGTAGCATCCCAGCGCCCGGGCCGCCGCATCGGCATTGGTCGCTTTGCTGTCATTGATATAAGCAACGCCGTCAATGACTTCGACATGTTCTTGGCGATGGGCCAAGCCTGGATAGGTTTTGACGGCATCAGAAATTTCCTGCCAATCTAAACCAGCTGATCGGGTCACCGCATAAGCAGCCGCAGCATTTTGTGCATTATGAGCCCCTGGCAAAGCTGGTGCGTCCGCCAAATCTAGAATTGGACGCAGATCACCATCTAATGAATCAAACAAAATCCCGTCCATGGCGAAGACGCCTTTTTCTAACGCGCGTACACCTGAGATGGGGATGGCCCTGCCTAGGCGGTCTGCACGTAGGCTTTTAAAAACCTCCCGCGAATAGTCGTCATCTATTCCGATAATCATTGTTGAGTCAGCGGTCTGATTTCGGAACATCATTTTTTTTGCTTCGACATATTCGTCCATGCCGCCATGCCGACCCAGATGGTCTGGGCTGATATTCAAAAGCACACTGAAGTCGCAAGAAATAGACGGCGTTAAATCTAATTGAAAGGACGACATCTCAAGCACATATATGCCACCATCGCCCATCGGAAGAAGCTCCAGGACAGGTGTCCCTAAATTTCCACCGACTTGGATGGTGCGGCCTGCTTTTTCCAAAATATGCGCGATTAAAGAAGTCGTCGTCGATTTTCCATTGGTGCCCGTAATGCCGACGTAAGCGGCTTCTGGTTGGCTTCCCATTAGAAGCTCCATATCGCCGATAATCGGGCAGCCCGCATCCTTGGCACGCTTGGCAATTGGATGGGGGCTTGGATGCGTGTGCGGAATTCCGGGGCTCATGATCAATGCCGACATTTTGCGCCAGTTCGCGAGACCTGGATCCCGTACTGAAATTCCAACCGCTTCGGCTTCGGCGCGGGCACCGGCGTTGTCGTCCCATGCCCAAACATCGGCATCGGATTCCATCATCGCACGGGCGGCGGCTAGGCCACTGAGACCTAAACCCAAAACGGCGACTGATTTACCTACGTACCCTGGAATTTGAATCATTACGTCAACTTTCCTATCTAAGCTTTAGCGTGGACAAACCGATCAACGCTAAGATCGCGGCGATGATCCAGAATCGGATAACGATGGTTGGTTCGGACCAACCCTTCTGTTCAAAATGATGATGCAGCGGCGCCATGCGAAAGACGCGCTTGCCGGTCAGCTTGAACGATGCGACCTGGACAATGACCGAAACTGTTTCCAGCACGAACAAACCACCCACGATGGCCAGAACCAGTTCGTGCTTTGTAATAACCGCGATGGTTCCGAGTGCACCGCCCAGCGCTAACGATCCTGTATCCCCCATAAACAACTTCGCGGGCGGCGCGTTGAACCAGAGGAAGCCCAAACTTCCACCCACTAACGCACCACAGAAAACGGCCAGTTCGCCGGTTCCGGGAACGTGATGAATTTGTAGATAATTAGAAAATACGACGTTGCCGACTAAGTATGCGATCAAGGCAAAAACGCCCGTGGCAATCATCACCGGTACAATGGCAAGGCCGTCCAAACCGTCGGTCAGGTTCACGGAATTGGACGATCCAACCATGACGAACACAGCCGTGACCGGGAATACCCAGCCGAGATCTAGAAGAAGATTTTTGAAGAATGGCACCGCAATTGTGGAACTTAAGGGCTCCGGCAGCAGGTGGATAATCCACATCGTTGCAGAGAGCGCGAACACTGTCTGAAGCAGTAATTTAAGCTTACCCGGCAGCCCCCCACTTTTGCGGCGACTGACCTTGATATAGTCGTCAATAAATCCAATTGCGCCATAACCAATGGTGACACCCAGGGCGGCCCAGACATAACCGTTGGTTAAATCTGCCCATAATAATGTCGCCACTGTCAGTGCTAACAAGATCATAAAGCCGCCCATGGTGGGCGTGCCTTTTTTTGTCAGCAAGTGACTTTCCGGTCCGTCATCCCGAATGGGCTGCCCGCCACCCTGGCGACTGGCCAAGACACGGATTAGTGCCGGCCCAATCAAAAAGCTGAGGATCAACGCCGTCATAACGGCACCACCGGTGCGGAAGGTGATGTAACGAAAAACGTTAAACACCGAAATCTGATCGGCCAGGGGATAGAGAAAATTATAGAGCATCCTTACAAGCCCCCGTTCACAGCTAAAGGGGCATTGCCCACATTGTTTGCATCCAGGGCCAAGAGCGCCTGAACAACCACATTCATTTTACTGCCTGCTGACCCCTTGATCGAAACCGCATCACCAGCCCTAACGGCGGACCGAACGACGGGAGCCAACTGTTCCGAATTGTCTGCGTGTCCGCCTTGCATTTCACCGGGTAAAATGTCCGAAAGTGCGGCCATGTCAGCACCCGCCGTAAACACCAGATCGATTTTGTTTTCTCTTAACGGTACGCTAAGGCTTTGGTGCCGATGAACCGAGTCAGCGCCCAGTTCCAGCATGTCGCCCAATACGGCAATGCGGCGTCCGTTTGCACCGACGCCAACCCGCCCGAGGACCGACAACGCTGCCGCTACAGAGACCGGGCTCGCATTGTAACTGTCATCGATGAGCGTGAACTCACCATTGGCAAGTTGGACTTTACAAGCCCGACCCCGCCCCCTTGGTGGACTTAAATTATTGAGGACTGTTGCCGCCGCCACTATGTCTCCCCCGACAGCGGCAACGCTCCCCAGTACTCCCAAGCTATTCTTCACCCAGTGTTGCCCAGGAATACTTATTCGATATTCAAATGTCTCTTCCGCGAATTTAGCCGTCACGTGAGACGAGTCCGCCTCCGCTTCAAAATACAATACCCTAAAATCAGCCGCCGCGTCGGCGCCAAACGAAATAATATTTTTGACGCCCATTGATTTTGCTCGGGCTGCCAAGTGCGAAAATTGAGAATTATCTCGGTTCAAGATAGCCACGCCGTCCGCCTCCAACCCCAAGAAAATCTCAGCTTTGGCATCGGCAATGTCTTCGATGCTGTCAAAATGTGCGCTGTGAACGGCTTCTATGGTGGTAATCAATGCGACATGTGGACGCGCCAATTTAACCAACGGTTCGATCTCTCCCGGGTGGTTCATGCCCAATTCAAAGACACCAAATTTTGCTGTGCGCGGTAGTCGTACCAGACTCAGCGGCAGGCCCCAATGATTGTTTAGGCTGCCTTCCGTGGCATAGGTTTCACCTTGCGCTGCAAGCACTTCTTTCAGCGCTTCTTTGGTTCCGGTTTTGCCGATACTGCCAGTTACCGCAATTATTTTTGCGGTCGAGCGCGCGCGCGATGCAGCAGCTAAATCTTCTAATGCCTTTAAGGTATCTTCGACAATTAGCAGGGATGCTTCAGAATTCTGCGGGTCCCGCACTCTACTGACAACAGCTGCCACAGCACCTTTAGCCAAGGCATCATCAACGAATTTGTGACCGTCAAAATTGGGGCCTTCAATAGCGACAAACAGGTCGCCGGGCACCAGGGTACGGGTATCGATGGAGACCCCTGTAGCGACCCAGTCATGCGTCACCTTGCCACCCGTTGCAGCCTCCGCTTCCGATGAAATCCATAACGCCACCGTCATGATCCAAGCTCCTTTAGCGCAGCTTCGGTCACGTCGACATCGCTGAAGGGAATTATCTTGTCACCAATGATTTGATTTTCCTCATGGCCTTTGCCCGCAATGATCAGCAGATCATCAGCTTCAAGTTCGGCGGCGGCTGTGGCAATTGCTTCGGCGCGGCCTCCGATCTCTTGGGCTTGCGGGCAAGCGCTTAGAATTTGATGGCGAATTTCGCTGGGGTCTTCACTGCGGGGATTGTCGTCCGTGATAATAATTTTGTCAGCAAGAGCGTGGGCAACCAGTCCCATTTCCGCCCGCTTCCCAGTGTCTCGATCACCACCACAGCCAAAGACGACGGACAGTTTTCCCTTGGTATGAGGACGAAGGGCGCGAAGCACACTCGCCAAAGCCTCTGGCGTATGCGCGTAATCAATAAAAATTTCGGCCCCCGTTGGGTGTCCCTTAATTCGTTGCAGCCTGCCAGAAGCCCCCTCAAGAACACTTAACGTTTGCAGGACGGCATTGGCATCTTCGCCACCAGCGAGAACAAGACCCACCGCACACAAGACGTTTAATATTTGGAAGTTTCCGATCAGCGGCAGCGCCACGTCTGCGCGCGCACCTTGGGCATTAATTTCCAAACGAAACCCTGTTTGCGTGGCAACTATAGAGTCGCAACGAATATCGCCTTGCTTCAACCCGTAGGAAAAAATTTTGTGTCCTTGGGTTAAACAAATTTTCGTCAAGGTTGCGAACTCTGGCGCATCCGCATTC
>Ga0114999_10004449_pt1 | contig 16953 bp, 13 predicted proteins | sample ArcticOcean_MG_C_3_FD_89820 | JGI IMG/M metagenome (GOLD analysis project Ga0114999, IMG submission 89820) | Marine microbial communities from western Arctic Ocean - ArcticOcean_MG_CB8_126 | ecosystem: Environmental > Aquatic > Marine > Oceanic | place: Arctic Ocean: Canada Basin | collected...
ATATCTATATCTTCTTTAGTGTTATAAACACCTATAGACGCTCTAGCTGTTGCTAACAAATTTAATCTAGCGTGAAGAATTTGGCAACAATGATGTCCCGCTCTAATAGCAACCCCCTCCTCATCAACAATCGTTGAAATATCATGTGGGTGAATTCCTTTAATAGTAAATGATATAACTCCTGCCTTTTCTTTTGGGTTTCCTACTAAATTTACAGAATTAATTCTTTTTAATTTTTCTAAAGCATAATTGGTAAGTTCTTTTTCATGTTTTATTAAATTATCAATTCCAACAGACTCCATAAACTTAATAGATTCATTAAAAGCTACTATTTCAGCAGTAGCCATAGTTCCAGCTTCGTACTTTTCAGGAAGGCCAGCATATGTAATTTTATCTTTTTTAACTTCACTAATCATACCTCCACCACCAATATAAGGAGGTAATTTCTCTAACCATTTTTTTTTCGCATATAAGACACCAACACCAGTTGGACCATAAACTTTATGGCCTGATATTGCATAAAAATCACAATCTAAATCTTTAACGTCAATTTTTAAATGCGGAGCACTTTGACAGCCATCGACTAAAACTGGAATATTTTTTTTTCTAGCTATCTCTACAATTTCTTTTATAGGAACTATTGTGCCAGTTACATTTGATAAATGAGTAATTGCTATTATCTTTGTTTTTGATGTAATTAACTCTTTTAACTTATCAAGAATAATGTCACCATCATCATTGATGGGAGCAAACTTTATAATAGCTCCCTTATTTTCTCTTAAGTAATGCCACGGAACATAATTGGAGTGATGTTCTAATTCTGTTATTAAAATCTCATCTCCTTTATTAATATATTGCTGCCCAAAAGTACTAGCAACTAAATTAATAGCCTCTGTTGCATTTTTAGTAAAAATAATTTCATCTTTAGAGGATGCATTGATAAAATTTTTTATACTCATTCTTGTTTCTTCAAATTTATTTGTAGCGTTCACAGCTAATGCATGAATGCTTCTACCTACATTTGAAAATTCATTTTTATAAAAATTATCAAGACAAGTTATTACATTGATGGGTTTCTGAGCTGAGTTTGAGCTATCAAGGTATACAAGTGATTTGCCATTTACTTTTTTAGAAAAAATTGGAAATTGATTCTTAATGTTATTAATGTCCATTAATTTGTTCCTCAAACTTGTTTTCAATAAATTTTTTAACTGAGGGGTTTTTAATATAATCAACTACATCATTTAGAAAACCTTTTATTAAAAGTTTAATTGAATCATTTTTAGTTAATCCTCTTGTCATTAAATAATGAAGAGCATCCTCATCAATATTTCCTGATGTAGATCCGTGAGAACATTTTACATCATCAGCATAAATTTCTAACTCTGGTTTTGAATTAAACTCCGCTTCATCATTTAATAGCAAAGCTTTACTTAATTGGTAAGCATCTGTTTTTTGAGCAATATCTTTAACAAAAATTTTACCCTGAAATACACCTTTGCTTTCTTCACTTAAGACATTTTTAACTTTTTGATAACTTTTACAATTTGGAGCTAAATGATTAATACAAGTTTTAATTTCCTGATGTTCATTTTTTTTTAAAAATAAAGCTGATAGTATATTACATTCACAGTTTTCATTAATAAGATCACATTCTATATCTATTTTATTAAATTTTAATCCTGATGAAAAAATTAAGTTCAAATAATTTGAATTAAGCAATAATTTACACTTTAAAAATTTGTGAAAAAATCCATCACTTTTATTTTTTTGAATAGTTAAGTTTTTAAGCTTTGAATTTTTTTCTAAAATTATATTCTCATATACATTATTTATAAATTTAGATTTAGATTCATTGATCGTATATTCTATTGTGTGTAGTTCAGAATTTTCATTTAGTTTAATTCTATTTTTATTATTTAAGATTATATTTTTTAAATCTTTTGTAAAAAGATTATAAATAACTAAAACTTTTTTAAATTTGTAATTTTTAGCTATTTCTAAAGAATAGCCATTTTCAGCTAATGCATGATTTAAGTTTACTAAAGAGTTGCTAGTTGTTTTATAATCAGTACTTTTATCAAATGAATTTATTATAATTTTACTTTTTTCTTCATAATTAAAATTACTTGACTGCAAATTACCGTCTACAAGTAAAATATAATTATGTTCGAAGTCACTAATTAAATCTATATTTTGTTGATTAAATGAAGTTTCTTTTATTTTAAGTTCATTGAAATTACTATCAACAATGTATTTAAAGTCTGAGAATTTCCAATCTTCAAGTTTTTTATTAGGAAATCCGGAGGCCTTGAAGAGTTCTAGATTTTTTATCCTAAAATCTTTTTCATCTGAAGTTATTTTTTTAATTTTATCAATCTGATTAGAATTGACTTCAAAGTTTTGCATCATTTTAGTTTAATTTTGTATATCCGGTTTTTTCTAACTCTTCAGCTAATTCACCATGACCAGTTTTTATAATCCTACCACCAGATAGCACGTGAACAAAATCTGGTTTTATATAATCCAAGAGTCTCTGATAGTGAGTTATAACTAAAAATGATTTTTTTTTATCTCTCGATAAATTAACTCCCTTAGCTATGATTTTTAAAGCATCAATATCTAATCCAGAATCTGTTTCGTCTAAAATAGAAAGGATAGGATCTAAAATTTTCATTTGCAAAATTTCATTTTTTTTCTTTTCTCCTCCTGAAAATCCAACATTTAATTGTCTTGATAAAAATTTTTCATCTATTCCAAGTTCTAAAGATTTTTCTTTAACTAATTTTAAAAAAGATAAAGTATCTACCTCTTTTTTTCCATTTGCTTTTAAAACAGAATTTAAAGATGTTTTTAAAAAATTGTTTGTATTTACACCTGGTATTTCTAAAGGGTATTGAAAAGCTAAAAAAATTCCCTTTTGTGCTCTTTCTTCTACAGGAACTCCTTTTAGATTTTTTCCTTCAAAATTTATCTGACCCGAAACTTCATATCCACTTTTGCCAGATAAAACATTAGCTAACGTACTTTTACCTGATCCATTTGGTCCCATTATTGCATGTAATTCTCCTGGTTTAATACTTAAATTTAAACCATTTAAAATCTGCTTACTATTAATCGATACTTGTAAATTTTTAATTTCCAACATTAACCAACGCTTCCTTCTAAGCTAATACCAACCAATTTTTGAGCTTCAACAGCAAACTCCATTGGTAATTGTTGCAATACTTCCTTGCAAAAACCGTTAACTATTAGTCCTACAGCTTCTTCTTGATTTAATCCTCTTTGGTTGCAATAATATAATTGATCTTCATTAATTTTTGAAGTTGTGGCCTCATGCTCAACAATTGAAGAAGAATTTTTACTTTTAATATATGGCACTGTATGCGCTCCACATTTATTTCCCATTAAAAGTGAGTCACATTGAGTATAATTTCTAGAATTTAGCGCTTTTTTACTAATTGAAACTAAACCTCTATAAGTATTATCAGCTTTACCAGCAGATATCCCTTTTGAAATAATTTTGCTTTTAGTATTTTTTCCTAAATGAATCATCTTTGTTCCAGTATCAGCTTTCTGATGATTGTTAGTAATTGCTATTGAATAAAACTCTCCTACTGAGTTATCACCTTGTAAAATACAGCTGGGATACTTCCATGTAATAGCAGATCCTGTTTCTACCTGGGTCCAAGAAATTTTAGAATTTTTTCCTCTACATGCTCCACTTTTCGTTACAAAGTTATAAATCCCACCCTTTCCATCTTTATCTCCTGGATACCAATTTTGAACTGTAGAATATTTTATTTCAGCATCATCTAAAGCAATTAATTCAACATTAGCTGCGTGAAGTTGATTTTCATCTCTCATGGGCGCTGTGCATCCTTCTAGATAACTTACATAACTCCCTTTATCTGCAATAATTAATGTTCTTTCAAATTGGCCTGTTTGAGCTGCATTAATTCTAAAATAAGTTGATAATTCCATTGGGCATCTCACTCCTTCAGGAATATATACAAATGATCCATCTGTAAAAACTGCAGAATTTAAAGTTGCAAAATAATGATCTGTAATTGGAATTACAGAACCTAAATATTTCTTAACTAATTCTGGATGTTTCTGAATTGCTTCTGATATTGGGCAAAAAATAATTCCTTTTTCTGCCAATTTTCCTTTAAAACTTGTGGCAACTGAAACTGAATCAAAAACTGCATCTACAGCTACTCCACTCAATCTTTCTTGTTCTTTAAGAGGAATTCCTAATTTTTCATATGTTTCTAATAGTTTAGGATCTACTTCGTCAAGACTTTTTGGTTTATCTACAACACTTTTTGGAGCAGAATAATAATATAAATCTTGATAATCAATTTTTGGATATTTTGGTTTTTGCCAGTTTGGTTCTTTTACTTTTTTTAACCTATCAAAAGCTTTAAGCCTCCAATCTAACATCCATTTTGGTTCTTTCTTTGCTCTAGATATAAATTTAATAACTTCTTCACTTAATCCTTTTGGTGCTCTGATACTTTCAATATCTGTAGTAAATCCATATTTATATTCTTTTGTATTTTCTAATTCTTGCTGCTTCATAGGTTTAAAATTCCTTATTGATTTTTTTTACCTTATAAATAATATCTCCAAGTGTGTTTTTTTCAAAAAAACTATTTATATGATCTTCTAGTTCATCCCATAGATCATGAGCAATACACTTTATTGACTTACCATTGCATCCCTTTTTAGATTCTTTTTTACACCCAACGGTTTTTACTTTTTCTATAGAATTTATGATGCTTGATAATTTAATATTTTCAGGAGGTTTTGATAGTAAATATCCTCCAAGAGGGCCTCTAGAGCTTTGAACGAGATTATTTTTTTTTAGTTGTAAAAAAATTTGTTCTAAAAAAAATATTGAAATACCCTGTCTTAACGAAATCTCAGTTAAACTTGTTGGACAATTAGCATTATTTTTTGCTAAATCAGCCATTGCCATTACTGCGTAACGTCCTTTACTCGTTAATTTCATAAGAAAAGCCTTTAAATTATAATGTTTTTAAAGAATCCTACCAAAAAGGTCAAGTATAGAAAAAAATAAAATTGTCACACTATAAACGTGTTATAAATCATCCTCATTTTTGAAAATAATAATCAATATTAAGTATTTATGATAAATAAAAATAAAGAAGTCTTTATTCCAGGCCCAAGTGGAAGAATACAAGCAAAATATTCAAAAAGTGAGCAACAAGGATCTCCCGTTGCTTTAGTTTTATCTCCACATCCTCAGTATGGAGGAACAATGAATAATAAAATTGTGTATGAATCTTATAACTGCTTTTACAAAAATAATTTTTCAGTAATTAGAATAAATTTTAGGGGTGTGGGAAAAAGTGAAGGTATATTTGATAATGGTCAAGGTGAATTATCAGATGCTGCAGCGGCACTTGATTGGATAGAAAAAGAAAATCCAGATTATAGTCAGTGTTGGGTATCAGGATTTTCGTTTGGAGCATTAATTTGTATGCAATTAATAATGAGAAGACCGGAGGTCCACAAGTTTATTACAATATCTCCTCAACCTAATTTGTATGATTTTACTTTTTTGTCACCTTGTCCAATTTCGGGAATAATAATATCAGGGAAAAATGATGAATTGGTTCAACCAGATAGTATATTAGCTTTAAAAAAAAAATTGAGTCTTCAAAAAAATATTGATGTAAAATTTAATTCTATCCAAGGGGCAAATCATTTTTTTAAAAACAAAGAAGAAGAATTAAGCAATACAATAAATCAATATATAAAAGAAAAAATTACCATAATTTAAATTTTATAAATTGTTCCTCCTAAAGATGGAAATCTGACTCCAGTTGTTTCTGGCATTGTAATAATTTTTTTTAAATAGGATCTTATTGCCAAGTATGCAAAAGCTTGTGATTCAATATAATCTCCATTAAAATTAAAATGATCCACCAAGTAAATTGGTTTTTTTATTATTTTTTTTATATTATTTATAATATATTTATTTTTTCTACCTCCTCCTGAAAATAATATTTTATTTGGAGTTTGTTTAAAATTATTTATTGCATTACAAATTGTTTTAGCTGTTAGCATTGATAAAGTAGCACTTCCGTCTTCTAAACGTATTTTTTTTAAAATGTCTAGATTAAAATATTTAGTATCCAAAGTTTTTGGGAATTTTCTTTTGTAATATGGATCTTTTAATAATTTTTTTAATATTTTATTATTTGGTTTACCTGATGCTGCAAGCCTTCCATCGGGGTCAAATTCCATTTTTGTATTAATTTTAATCCACTTATCAATTAAACAATTACCTGGGCCAGTATCAAAGCTAATTAATTTTTTTTTTTTATTAAGATATGTAATATTTGAAATGCCACCAATATTTATTAGAGCTAACGGTAAAGCTGATTTAATTTTGTCCAAAATAAGTTTATGATACAATGGGGTGAGGGGAGCTCCCTGACCTCCATTTAAAATATCATTTTCTCTAAAGTTATATACAACTTTTGTTTTTGTCATTATTGATAGTAATTTTGGATTCCCTATTTGTATTGAATAACCTTCATCAGGTTTATGTATAATTGTTTGTCCATGAAAACCTATTAAATCTATTTTAATATCTTTATTTCTTTTTATAATTAATTTGCATGCATTTAAATGGTGTATTGTTATATCTTTTTCTATATTTTTAATATTCTTATCAAATTTGTTTAAACTTTCTCCTGATGTACATTTTTCAATTGTTTTGATAATCTTTAACTTGAGTGACTTACTATATTTTAAGTATAAATCGTCGATTATTTCAACAAAGTCTTCTCCATTAGATTTAATAATCGAAGCATCTACGCCATCTATTGATGTACCACTCATTAAACCTAGACTATAAAAATTTTTGTTCATAAATTATATTTAATTTAAATCAAAACTTGTATATTACTCTTCTAATTAAGGTTAAAAACGCATGCAAGAAACATTTCTAAAAGAGTTCCAAAAAAGAGGTTACTTTCATCAATGTACTGATTTGGAGCAGCTTAATAATGAACTTAATACTAGCAAAATTAAAGCCTATATAGGATTTGATTGTACTGCACCAAGTTTACATGTTGGGAGCTTAATTCAAATTATGTGTCTGCGTTTACTTCAAAAGTATGGACACCAACCAATTGTGTTATTAGGTGGAGGAACAACACTTATCGGTGATCCATCAGGGAAAGAAGAAACTAGAAAAATTCTTGATAAAAGTATTATTAATAAAAATATAAAGAGTATTAAAAATATTTTTAGTATTTTTTTAAATTCTAAAAATAAAAAAACAAAACCTATTTTTGTAAATAATTACACTTGGCTTGGAAAATTAAACTACATAAACTTTTTAAGAGAAATTGGAAAACATTTCACTGTAAATAAAATGTTAAGCTTTGATAGTGTCAAGCTACGCTTAGAGAGAGAACAGTCTTTAAGTTATATGGAATTTAATTATATGATGCTCCAAGCGTATGATTTTTTTGAACTAAATAAAAAGTATAAATGTATTTTACAAATTGGTGGTTCTGATCAGTGGGGAAATATAGTTAATGGGATTGATTTAATTAAAAGAAAAGAAAAAAAACAAACATTCGGTCTGACAACTCCATTATTAACAATATCCTCTGGAGAAAAAATGGGAAAAACTGAAAAAGAAGCTATTTGGCTAAATCACAAAATGCTTTCAGCATATGACTACTGGCAATTTTGGAGAAATACAGACGATGATGATGTTGTAAAATTTTTAAAACTTTTTACCGACATAGACATTCATCAAATAACTGATTTGGAAAATAAGAATGAAGATATTAATAAATTAAAAGTTTTACTTGCTAACGAAACTACAAAAATGCTTCATGGAATTAAAGCAGCAGCAGAATCTGAATCAACTGCACAAAAAACTTTTAAAGATAAATCTATAGGAAAAAGCCTACCTGTTATAAAACTTAAAAAAAAAATTATTGTTAATGGTGTTAATATTTTAAACTTAGTTATTCATACTAAACTTGCAAACTCAAAGAGTGAAATAAGAAGAATGATTAAAAATAGTGGCTTAAGAATTAATAATGAAATTGTAACTGATGATACAAAAATAATTAATGAAAGTAACTTTGATGATAAAAATAGTATGAAAGTATCTCATGGTAAAAAACAACATGTAATTGTAAAAATTATTTAACTCCTTGCTTTTTCTTTTTTTTCATATTTTCAATTGCTCTAACAATAAATCTTGGAGTTAATGTTTTAATAGGATTTATTGTAGTTTTAATATCTTTGGGAGTACCTTTCATTTTAAAACTTACACCAACAACACCTTCTCCAGATTTTTTTCCAACTAAAATATCTCCAATAATTGGAATGGATGCTATTATTGAATTAAGCTTCGTTGCTGGGACTAAAGTTCCTCGTAAACTTACTAAATTTCCTTTGTTAACATATCCTTCTAACAAAATTGATATTGCTGGTCCCATAGCTAAAGCATCTTCTATATTTAATATATTATTTTTAGAATTAGACTTCATTTCAAAAGAGTCAAAACGTATTCCTTCTCCAGTTAATGTATCAGCAATACCTTGAAGGGAAGCTAAGGTTAATAGTTTAGCTAGAGCAGGCACTCTTGATACTTTAAAATCCGTAATTACCAAATTTGAATTAGAAAACTCTTTTGTTATAATTGATTCATAATTTAATTTTCCACCTTCAAATCCTTCTATAAAATCAAAATTTTTTATAAAGGGCCTTGCTCTGTCAGAAATTATTTGAAGTGTTTTTTGTTTATTGTTAATTTGATAAATGGACATTTCAATTATCTCATTTTCTGAAAAATTTCCTTTTAAACTTAATTTATCATAAGAACCTTTGTTAATAGATGCAATCATACTAAGGTCATTAACAACATCATTTGTCCCCGTGATAGCTTTTTTAAAATTAATTTTAATTTCACTGGTAACATTTTTACTTAATATTTCTTTATCACTTTTTTTATAGAGAGATTTAAGCAACGGTTGAGCATCAAATATTTCACCTAAAAAGGTAATTTTTTTATTTTTTTTAGCTGAAAAATCATTATTTTTAAACCCTTTTTTAAAAGTTTTAATTTTTAACTCTTTAAAGTCATTTACTTGAAAATTTTTATTTAATTTTATATTTGATAAATAAATTTTAGTTTTACCAGACGTAAGATTAAGTTGATTTATATTATAAAATTTATTTGGAATAAAATTTAAATCAAAGGTCATTTTAGATTTTTCACCCTGATTTTTTATATAATTAAGTTTAGAAATGTTAACTGTAGTATCAGATAAATCAACAATGGCATTAATATTAAAATCTTTTTTATTGTAGTTGTAAGTTTCTTTTAATTTAATGCTATTGAACTCATTATTCAATTTTATAAATCCATTTAATTCAATTGTGTTGTTATATTTTGTATTAATAAGTTTAATATCAGAATCTTTAAGTATTATTTTTTCATTAAAATTAGGTAAATATGTTATTATATTTTGACTTCTTTTGGTAACTATTTGAAGATAAGGAATATTTCCTTCTACATAATAATCTAAATTTTTTAATTTAAGTTTTCTACCTAATTTAAAACTAATATCTGTTTTTATGTCACCAGTTCCATTTATATCAATAAAATTGTTAGTATTAAAACCAAATAAAGTTGATATTTTTTTAATTTGAGAAAATTTAAACTTTCCTTTTGTTTTTAATAAACTTTTTATTTTTATTTCCTGATTCTCATGTTTAATATTTATTGTACTATCTTTTAAGTTTATATCATAGATGGATCCTTTGCTAATTAGTACATCAAAAAGATCTTTAATATCATTTTTTGAATGAGTGATTTCTGCTGTTAGATTTTCAATGCGAAATTCTTTTGTTAAATTAATTGTTGCATCAATTACTTTAGCAGAAAATTTATATTTTTCTCCTATCGTTCCATCATGCTTAAATGGAATGGTAAATTTTCCTTCTAAGATTCCTTTATCAAATATTTTTTTAATTTTTTTATTTATAATTTTTGGAACAAAGATATTGGTAATTTTAGTTAAATCTTTAATATCATTTTTAGCAAAAGCTATTTCTGCTTTTTTTAATAAAAAATCTGATCCAAAAAATGATTTTAAAGACACAAAAAAAGTAAAGTTTGATAAATCAATTTTATTACTTCTAATTAAAATATATGGATTTTGTAATTTTACAATAAGATCTAATTCGATGGGGTTTAGATGTATTTTTGTTTTTTTAAATTTTAATTTTAAATTTTGATTTACCTCGTTAGTTTTTTTTATAATTAAATCATCAAATTTATCAGTCGTAATACCAAAATAGGTAAGATAAATTATTGATATAAAAAAAATTACTAATAGAAAAATAAATGGTTTTAAAAAAAATCTCCACATACTTATTTTATTTTTTTCTTTGTTTTGTAAAGTGCCGCTTCAAGAAAACTGTCTATATCACCATCCAAAACGCTTTCTGGGTCTGTATTTTCTAAATTATTTCTTAAATCTTTTACTAATTGATAGGGTTGTAACACATAAGATCTTATTTGATGACCCCAACCAATATCAGTTTTAGTTTTTGCTAAATTTTCTGAAGCTGCTTCTTTTTTTTGTATCTCGTAATTATATAAACGTGCTTTAAGCATATTGAAACAAGTTTCTTTATTTTTATGTTGAGATCTTTGGTTTTGACATTGAACAACAATATTACTTGGTAAATGAGTTATTCTTACAGCGCTATCTGTTGTATTAACATGCTGACCACCGGCCCCACTTGATCTATATGTATCTATTCTAATATCTTTTTCTTGAATATCTACTTTTATACTATCGTCAACAACAGGATAAACCCAAACACTTGCAAAACTCGTGTGTCTTCTTGCGCCTGAATCAAAAGGTGAAATTCTAACTAGCCTATGAACACCAGACTCAGACTTTAACCACCCATGCATATAAGGACCTGAAATCTTTAATATAGTTGATTTTATTCCAGCTTCTTCTCCACGATGTTCACTAATAATCTCAAATTTATTATTATTTTTTTCTATCCACTTGCAGTACATCCTTCTTAATACTTGCGCCCAGTCTTGACTTTCTGTACCTCCAGCACCGGCATGTATTTCTAGATAAGCATCAAGATGATCGTTTTCTTCAGATAAAAAGCAAGAAACTTCAATCTTTTTAATTTTATTTAATAATAAAAATATTTTTTTTTCACAGTCTTTTATTACTTCAATTTCATTCTCTTTTAAAGCCAACTCAAAAAGTTGATCTAAATTTTGCAATTCATTTACGGTGAAATTAAAATCATTTAAAATGTCTAAAAAAAATTTTTTTTCTTTTAAAATTTTTTGTGCAAGAACTTTGTTTTCCCAAAAATTTTCTTTTTCTATTTTTTTATCAAATTCCAGTATTTTTTCTTTAATTTTATTTTCATCAAAGATACCCCCTAACGTTATCAATTATTTTTTTTGTTTCAAAAATTGTAGCTTTTATATCTTTCATAATTAATAAAATTTTAAAGTATTTCTTTCTTTTTTTGAATCATATAACTCAAATGTATTCTTATTAAGATTTTTTTCAAGGACAACTGTAAGAAAGTCCTCTGGTTTAAAAGACTCATATATTATTTTTTTTGTTTTTGAATCTGGTTGAAGTCCAGTTTCGGCATCAACCATAACTAAATTTATACTTTTTGGAACTCTGAAAGGTAAAGCCTCTTTTTTTTTAACTACACTTTTAACAAATTTTTTAAAAATAGGGAGAGCTGCTCTTGATCCAGTTTCATATTTACCTAAAGTTTTAGGTTCATCAAAACCAACGTATACACCAATAACTAGTTTAGATGTAAATCCTAAAAACCATGCATCCATATTTTTATTTGTTGTACCGGTTTTTCCTGCCAGTGGAATTTTTAAATCTCTTAAATTTCTTCCAGTTCCTCTTTGAATAACCCCTTCTAACATCGATGTAATTTGATAAGCAGTTTCAGCAGAAATAATTTGTTTTCTGTTATCTTCTATAGATGGTATTTCTTCTTTTAAATACGAAATGTCTTCACATCCTTTACATTTCCTTTTATCGGCATTAAAAATTGTTTTTCCTCTTCTATCTTGAATCCTATCAATAAAAATTGGTGTAACTTTTTTTCCACCATTAGCAAATGTAGAGTAAGCATTTGTGAGTTGAATCAAAGTTGTTTCAGCAGATCCTAAAGAAACGGAAAGCAATTCTGGAACATCGCTGTATATTTCAAGATTGCTTGTAATTTTAGAAATTTCATTAAAACCTACTTTTTGAGCAACTCGAACAGTCATTAAATTTCTAGATTTTTCTATCCCTACTCGGAGAGTTGAGGGTCCATAAAACTTTTTTCCATAATTTTCTGGTTTCCAAGTTTTTAAACCCTCGCCTTGGTCAAATACTAACGGAGCATCTAAAACTAGGGTTGAGGGATTAAAGCCATTTTCTAACGCAGCTGCATACACAAATGGTTTAAAAGCAGAACCAGGTTGCCTTTTAGCTTGGGTAGCTCTATTAAATTCACTTAATTTAAAACTAAAACCTCCTACCATTGCAAGAACTCTACCCGTAAAAGGATCCATAACTACAATAGCTCCATTTATCTTGGGCAATTGTTTTAAATCCCATTTATTTTTTTTTATTTTTTTTACGTAAATAATATCATTTATTTTTAAAAAATCTTCAAAACTTTTTTTTCTAGTCCATAAAACATTTTTAAAATCTATAAATCCAATTTCTTTATTTTTCGTTTTAATTTTAATTAATAAATTATTTACATCAATTACTTTAGCTAGCTCCCAATTTAAACTTTTATCAGGAATAAATTTTTCTACACTTTCTTCCCAATTTTCTTTTTTTAAATTTATTATTACTCCTCTCCAACCATGTCTTTTATCATATTCCTCCAAACCATTTCTTAAAGATTTTAAAGCCTCTATTTGATAATTGGAAGTTAAGGGAGTTCTAATTGAAAGACCCCCTTTATATAAGTTATCATAACCATATTTACTGCTAATTATTCTCCTTACTTCTTCAGAGTAAAAATTTGCTTCTTCAAAAAGTTTTATTTGCCTTTTTTGTGTTTTTATTTTTTTTTTTCTTAAATTTTCATACTCAAAATTATTAATATATGAATTTTCGTATAAATTTTTTAAAACAAAGTTTCTCCTTTTTTTTGCTATTTCAATAGATTTATATGGATTATACTTGCTTGGTGCTTTAGGTAAGGCAGCCAAAAGAGCTGCCTCATCATAGGTTAAATCGGCAACTGCTTTGTCAAAATATTCCAAACTGGCTGCTGCTATGCCATATGTACCTTGTCCCAAATAAATTTGATTTAAATATAATTCCATAATTCTTTCTTTTGTGTAAGCTCTTTCAATTCTAAAAGCTAAAATAGCTTCTTTTATTTTTCTTTTTAAGGAAACTTCACTAGTCAAAAGAAAATTTTTGGCAACTTGCTGTGTTATGGTTGAAGCGCCCTCTAGCCTCTTTTCTGAAAAATAATTTTTTACATTTTTAATTATAGCTCTAGTAATACTTTTCGCATCAACTCCAGGATGTGAGAAAAAATTCTTATCTTCGGCAGATAAAAATGAATAAATAACTTTTTTTGGAATAGAATCATAAGGAACAAATAGTCTTTTTTGTAGAGCATACTCAGCTATCAATTGACCCTCACCAGAATGAACCCTGCTTGAAATAGGAGGCTTATAATTTGCTAATATTTTATAGTCCGGAAGATCTGATGAAAAGTACCAAAGAGTAGAAAATAAAAAAAACAACCCTAATATAAAAATGGTTGCTACTAATTTTATAGACTTTTTAAAAAAAATTATCATAGAATTAAGAAAATGAATTAATTCTGGCTATCTTAAGGCATTTTTACACTTAATGTATAAGTTGAAAAAAAAACATATATATTTGTTGATAAAATTAAGGTATAAATATTGAAAAAAATAACAAAATTCTAAACTATGAAAAAAACAACACACACAAACAGGATTATATCTTTATGGAAAAAGATTTATACATTGATGCCTCGCATCCAGATGAAACTAGAGTTGTACTTAAATCAAAAAATCATATTGAAGAATATGAGTACGAAAACAAAAATAAACTTTATTTAAAAAATAATATTTATTTAGGAAAAGTCAGTAGAATAGAACCTTCTTTACAAGCTGCTTTCGTTTATTATGGAAAGCAAAAACATGGTTTTTTAGCTTTTAATGATATCCAGTCAGATTATTACCAAATACCACAGGAAGATAAAGTTAAACTTAAAAAAGACGAAGAAAATCTAAGAATAGAGCTTAAAGAAAAAAGCAACAATGTTGAAGAAAACGAAAAAAAAGAAATTAAGACTGTTGAAGAAAACTCATCAAATGGGAATAAAATAGAGAATAATCCTAGAAATGAAAAAACGGACCAGTTTAATGATTTAAAAAGAAGATACGGAATACGTAGATATAAAATCCAGGAAGTTATTAAGCCAGATCAGATAATTTTAATTCAAATACTTAAAGACGAGAGAGGTCAAAAAGGTGCAGCCTTAACAACTTTTGTTTCCTTGGCTGGAAAATATAGTGTTTTAATGCCAAACACATCAAAAGGAGGTGGTATTTCTAGAAAAATAGTGAATTCTGATGAAAGAAAAAAAATAAGAACTATTCTTCAAGAAATTAAAATTCCTGAAACTATGGGTGTAATCGTACGAACCGCAGGTTTAAATAAAACAAAAGATGAACTTAATAAAGATATTATGAATACCATATCAACATGGGAGGAAATTAAGGCAAAAGCAGTTTCCTCTATAGCTCCCAGTTTAGTTCATGAAGAGGGTGACGTCATTAAAAGAGCTTTACGAGATATATATGATAGTCATACAAACAATATCATTATTGATGGTAATGAAGGTTATCAAAAAGCTAAAAAAATTATGAAAATATTAATGCCTGAAAATGTAAAAAAAATAAAAAAATATAGAGGAAAAATACCTCTTTTTCATGATGCTGGTATTGAAAAAAGTTTAAATAGAATATATGAGCCAACAATAAAGTTAGAATCTGGTGGGTATATAGTTATCAACCCTACGGAAGCATTAGTTTCAATAGATGTTAACTCAGGACAATCAATAAAAGAAGTTAATATAGAAAAAACTGCTTTAAAAACTAATTTGGAAGCTGCAGAAGAAATTTCTAGACAAATTAAAATTAGAGATCTTTCTGGATTAGTTGTAATCGACTTTATTGATATGTTTAATTTTCATAATAGAAAATCTGTTGAAAGAAAGTTAAGAGAAAAATTAAAAGACGATAGAGCTAGAATGCAGTTTGGAAGAATAAGTACTTTTGGTTTGCTGGAAATGACAAGGCAAAGATTAAGAGAAAGTTCGGTAAAATGGAACATGGTATTATCACTTGATTCATTTGCTCTAAAAATTGTAAAAAAAGGTGAAGAATTAGCTTTTACAAATAAAGCCAAAATTGTAAACATTAATATTCCTTTAAAAGTAAAAAGTTTTATAGAGAAAAATTTATCTAAAGAGCTGCAACATTTTCAAGATAAATATAAATTAAAATTTAATATAATTTCCGATAGTAGTTTGGTTATACCTGAATATAAAATAGAACTATTAAATAAAAATAATAAAACGATAAATAAGATTGAGAATATTGAAAAAATGGAAAATATCACTTTTCAAAATAAATATCCTGCTAAAACTTTTAAAATAAGAAAGTTTAATAAAAAATTTAAACATCCAGACAAATTTAAAAAAGCACCTAAAAATGTCAATAGTTTCTCAAAGAAAACTGGAATTAAAAAATCTTTGTAATTATTATTTTTCAAATTAAATTATTTTGTGGTGAAGAAGCGCTACCAAAACTTCTTTTTTTCATTCTACCAGCTTTAAAAGCTTTTCTTCCAGAAATAACTGCATACTTCATAGACTCAGCCATTAAAATTGGATTTTTTGCTTCTGCAATTGCAGTATTTAATAAAACACCATCACACCCTAATTCCATTGCGATAGTAGCATCTGAAGCAGTTCCAACTCCCGCATCAACAATTACAGGCACTGATGATTGTTCTTTGATTAATGTAATATTTGTTTTATTTTGTATACCCATTCCTGAGCCAATTGGGGCTCCTAAAGGCATAATTGCACATGCCCCAACATCTTCTAACTTTTTTGTCATAATTGGATCATCAGTACAATAAACCATAACTTCAAAGCCTTCTTTAACTAAAACTTCTGTTGATTTAATTGTTTCAATCATATTTGGGTATAATGTTTTTTTATCTCCTAAAACTTCTAATTTTACTAATCTCCATCCACCCATTTCTCTAGCAAGTCTAAGTGTTCTTAGAGCTTCTTTTGACGAATAACATCCTGCGGTATTTGGAAGATAAGTAATAGATTTGGGATCTAAATAATCCATTAATAAAGGTTGATCTTTATCTAAAATATTTACTCTTCTCACGGCAACTGTAACTATATCGGCTCCAGAGGCTTTAACAGCTTTTGCAGTTTCTTCAAAACTTTTATACTTTCCTGTTCCAACAATTAATCGTGAATTAAAATTTTTATTGGCTATAGTAAAAACATCTTCCATAAAACCTACCCTCCCCCAATAAACTTTACTATCTCTACTTTGTCGCCTTTATTTAAAATTAAATTTGGATATTTATTTTTTTCTACAATTTCACCATTTACTTCTATAGCTACTTTATTTTTCTTTATTTTAAGCGTATTTAATAGTTCATTTAAATTAGTTCCATTATTTATTTCATAAGGATCCCCATTTAATTGTATTTTTGCCACATTTAAGTTATTCATTAGAATTATTTTAACTTATTTAAATGACAAAAAAAATACTAATAA
>Ga0114999_10004450_pt1 | contig 16951 bp, 15 predicted proteins | sample ArcticOcean_MG_C_3_FD_89820 | JGI IMG/M metagenome (GOLD analysis project Ga0114999, IMG submission 89820) | Marine microbial communities from western Arctic Ocean - ArcticOcean_MG_CB8_126 | ecosystem: Environmental > Aquatic > Marine > Oceanic | place: Arctic Ocean: Canada Basin | collected...
AGTAACAAAAATTAACGAAACATCATTTTCACAATTTGACAAAGTTTTCATAGCAACTCTAGGTTCATCCGACGCCTCAGCGTATTCTTCAAACTTCAACATAGAAAACGACAAACTTATAACATTTACTTTAGACGGTAAGCCGCAAGTGAATAAAAATGATTAAAAATTGGTCAATAATAAAAATTCAGCATTCATTGTCTGATTCCATAGACCTAGATCTTAAAAATAAACAATTCAATATATATAATCCCAAAATCAAACAATCCAAATCTTTATCTACAGTCTCTCTTCAGCCAATATTTCCAGGATATATGTTTGTTCAAATAGATTTATCAGAACAAAATATATCTGCGGTGACTAAATCTCAAGGAGTGTATGGCTTCCTTACTTATGACAATGCACCTGCGGTAATTGAAGATGATTTCATGGAACAACTAAGGTCGAAAATAAACTACATTAATGCTGAAGAAGGTGTGTGGCGCATGTATCAAGAAGGAGATAAAGTCCTGCTTGAATCGCCTACTCTGACAGCAATAGGTACAGTCTTAGACCACGCAGTTGCCAATAAAAGTAGAGTGAAAATCTTGATCGACTTTATGGGAAGAGAAATCAAAGCTGAAGTTGATTGGTTTCATTTAAAGCCTTATAACACTAACCCTCATATGAATAAAATCAAAAGGAGGACAAGAGGAAAAAACAGACCAATAAAAATACCACATAGTTACTAATTAAAGAAATGAATAACCGCAATACTACAATCGATTATCGTAGTAGCGTAAGCTCCGAAGTCGAAAATAAAATCGCTCTATGCCAGCAAATGGCGGAGCTTGCAAAAAAATAAGTTGAATAATTATTTAAAACATAAAATAAACAGCAAAGAAGCTTTAATAACTGTTATCGGAGCAGGTTACGTAGGATTACCTCTTGCTATAGCATTCGCTTCATCAGGATTCAACGTACTTAATATTGACAATGATCAATACAAAGTAGATAAAATAAATTCTGGAGAATCCTATATCGGTGATATACCATCATCTGTTTTAAAATCATTGTCTCCTGTTTCAAATTCCTCAGGATCACTTTCTGCTACAACTGAATATTCTACAATTGCTGGAGCAGATATAGTGATAATTTGTGTGCCAACACCGGTCAGTAAAACCAAGGATCCTGATCTTTCATACATTGTCAGCGCTACTCAATCTATATCAGAATATATACATGAGAACATGTTAATAATCCTTGAAAGCACTACCTATCCTGGCACCACAGAAGAATTAATAGTTCCAATATTAGAAAATGTAAACGACGGTGCATTCAAAGTAGGAGACAATATATACGTTGCCTTTTCTCCTGAAAGAATTGATCCCAGCAACCAGGAATGGACTGTTATGGACACACCTAAGGTAATTGGAGGGATAACTGAGAGTTGCTCAGAGATATCTGCACTACTATACAGTTCTGCAATTCGAACAATCGTTCCAGTCTCATCCACCAAAGTAGCAGAAATGGTCAAATTATTAGAAAATACATATAGAGCAACCAACATAGGATTAGTCAATGAGATAGCAATTATGTGTGATCACTTGAATATTGATGTTTGGGAAGTTATAGACGCAGCTGCTACCAAACCTTTCGGATTTACTCCATTTTATCCTGGCCCGGGTCTTGGAGGCCATTGTATTCCTGTAGACCCTCAGTTTTTGGCATGGAAACTAAAAACGCTCAATTACAATGCAAGGTTCATACAATTGGCAACAGAGATCAATAGCAGTATGCCCGCATACGTAGTGTCTAAAACCATGGACATACTAAATAATCAAAACAAATCATTGAATGGTTCTAATATTTTGGTATTAGGAATAGCATACAAACCTAATGTTTCAGATTTCCGTGAATCCCCATCCTTAGATATCATAGATCTATTAAAACAGAAAGGTGCTTTAGTATCATACAATGACCCTCTTATACCATTATTGAATTTTGAACATTTCAATATGGTTAGCCTAGAATTGACTGTGCCAATGTTAAATGCCTTTGACTGCATAATAATTGCCACTCATCACAGTGATTATGATTGGGATTGGATATGTCAAAATAGTAATGCTATTTTGGACACCCGTAACGCCACTGGATTCCTAAAAAACAAATATCATAATGTGGTGAAGCTATAATGGCAAGATATTTAATTACTGGCGTTGCAGGATTCGTTGGAACTACCGTTTCTAAGTTATTAATGGATGATGAGAACGAAATAATTGGCCTAGATTCTATAAATGACTCATACGATCCAGCCATAAAACATGTCCGGTTAGAACATCTAACATCTTGTGACTTATTTACATTCTTAAATTTAGATATATGCGACCCTGGGCAGTTTAAAAAAATTGCGGACACCAAATTCGATGGTGTCATACATTTGGCAGCACGGGCCGGAGTTAGGCAATCTATATTAAATCCTCAAGAGTACTTACAAACCAATATAATGGGGACACTGAATGTTTTAGATTTCTGCAAAAATACTGACATTAAGAAAATGGTGTTAGCCTCTACATCTAGTTTATACGGCGAAACAAACTCCCGCTTAATATCTGAAAGCAATCAAACAGATTTTCCGTTAACTCCATATTCTGTGTCAAAAAAATCAGCAGAACTACTTTGTTATTCATATCATTATCAATACGGGATTGACATCAGCATCAATAGATTCTTTACCGTTTACGGCCAATTTGGTAGACCAGATATGAGCATTTTTAAATTCATAAAATTAATCAGTGAGAAAAAACCCATAACAATATTTGGAGATGGAACTCAAACGCGTGATTTTACGCATGTTGAGGATGTTGCTCGAGGAACTATAGCAAGCCTGTAAAATGTACAGTATGACATTTTCAATCTTGGATCCAACAGACCTGTTTCTGTTAACAAAGTTGTAGAGTTGATTGAAGATATCTTAGGAATGAAAGCAATTAAAGAATTTTTACCTAAAAATAATGCTGACGTTAGCTCTACCAACGCAGACGTTAGTAAAGCAAGAAAAATCCTCAACTGGCAACCTCAACTGTCTTTTTATGAAGGTCTAAAAAAAACTATTGACTGGTACATGGCAAACAGATCATGGTTGAAATCTATAAACATTGACCAATAGGAGCTTGTATTGAAAATTGCAGCTATTATTCCAGCACGCATGGGCTCAAGTAGATTCCCAGGTAAACCACTAGCAAACATTCTAGGCATACCAATGGTTGAACATGTTAGGCTCCGAGTCGCAATGTCAAAAATGTTATCAGACGTATATGTCGCGACTTGTGACCAAGAAATCTATGATGCAGTTACCGCACATGGCGGCAAAGTCATAATGACATCTTCTGAGCATCAAAGAGCAAGTGACCGCACGGCTGAAGCTGCTACGAAATTAGATGCTGATATTGTAGTAATGGTACAAGGTGATGAACCTATGACATATCCAGACATGATTGATATTGCAATCTCTCCCATGATTAATGACAGTTCAATAATCTGCACCAATTTAACCAAGCGTATCATGAATTATGACGAATATTCAGACCCTAACACCATTAAGGTGGTGATGAACTCAAACATGGACGCAATGTACATGTCGAGAGAAAAAATTCCTTACTCTGATAGCATTGAAGATTTTGAGAGAATCAAGGCGTTTAAACAAGTCTGTATAATACCTTTTACTAGTAAAGGATTGGAACTCTACTCACAATTAAAGCCAACCCTATTAGAAATATCAGAATCCGTTGACATGAATCGATTCCTGGAACATGGGTACAAAGTGAAAATGGTTGAAAGTACTTACGACAGCCACGCAGTGGATAATATTCAAGATTTAGCGCTAGTCACTGACTTAATGAAAAATGATCCATTGACTCAACAATATATTTCATAATACAAACACAATGACAAAACAAATATTGATATCAGCTCCCTATTTTCAGCCAGTGCTGGACACATACATGCCATTTTTTGAAAAACATAGCTTGACTGTATTAGTGCCTGAAGTAAATGAACGTTTGGAAGAATTAGAGTTAATACCCCTGGTAGCAGAGATATCTGGGGCAATTTGTGGTGATGACAGATTTACCAAAAAAGTGTTGAATGAAGCCAAAAAACTCAAAGTGATTTCCAAATGGGGAACTGGGATTGATTCTATAGATGTAACATACGCTAAACAAATAGGTGTGCACGTTTTCAACACTCCAAATGCTTTTACAGATCCAGTAGCAGACACAGTCCTAGGATACATATTGTCATTTGCGAGGCAATTACACCAGATGGATAAAGACGTAAAAAACAAAATTTGGAAAAAACGGAATTTATTATCTCTTTATGAATGCACTTTAGGAGTTGTAGGAGTAGGCAACATAGGGAAAGCGATAATTGAGAGAGCTCATAGCTTCAGAATCAAAATACTAGCATGCGATATAGTTTCCCCAAATCAACAGTTCTTACAAAAATATGACGTCCAAATGGTATCTAAAGAACAATTATTATCTGAATCTAATTTCATTACATTAAATTGTGATCTTAATACTTCTACTAACCATTTTCTGTCTGACTCGGAATTCGAACTAATGCAAAATAAGCCATTTATTATAAATGCTGCAAGAGGACCTCTCATAGACGAAACAGCCTTATGCAATGCACTTTCATCTGGCAAAATTAGTGGAGCAGCACTGGATGTTTTTGAATATGAACCATTGCCTTCAACTAGCATGTTGCGCCAATTTGACCAAGTAGTTTTAGCTCCCCACAACGCAAATAGCAGCCAAATTTCATGGGGTAAAGTTCATGAAAACACATTAAATAATTTACTAATTGGGTTAGGGATCCATAATGACAACTAACCAAACTAATCCAATATCTGTAATAATTCGTACTTACAATGAGTCTAATTATATTGAAAATTTGCTGATAGCATTGAAATCGCAAACCTTAGAGAATGTAGAGATCATATTAGTAGATTCTGAATCCACAGATGATACAGTTCAGATTGCTCAAAAATATTGCGACCATATTGTTAATATAAAAAAAGCGGACTTCACATTTGGATATTCCCTGAATAAAGGTATAGAAAACGCGACAAATAACCACTTAGTTTTAATTTCAGCACATACTATTCCTTGCGATAACACGTACCTGGAAAACCTAACCAAACCATTGTCTGACTTATCTGTAGCCATGGTATACGGAAAGCAAGTCGGTGATTTAGACTCTAGATTTCCAGAGTACCAAGATTTATTAAGAACTTTTGGAGACCAACCACATATATTAAAAGCTCCTAATTATTTTTCTCACAATGCCAATTCCAGTTTACGTAAAACCGCTTGGCATGCACATAAATTTAATGAATTATTACCGGGACAGGAAGACATAGAATGGGCAAAATACTGGATGGAAAGAGGGCTAACTGTACATTATGAACCTTCTGCAAAAATAATTCACAGTCACAAAGAATCATGGAAGCAAATAAGAAATCGATTTCGCAGAGAATCCTTAGCGATGAAAAGAATAGGAATGCTCAGATTCAGTTCAATAATAACTATGCTTTTTTCTGAAATCTCAAGATTAGGGTTGGACTTGTTGAGTATTCATAAAACCGGCAGATTTCAAAACCCTATAAAAGATATAATATTATACAGGCTGAATAAGTTTTTAGGATCTGCCCAGGGACTAATACAGAAATAATGAAAACAGTTTTATTCATATTTCGAGAGTTCAATGATTTAGACCATATGGTACCCATAATATATAAATCTCTACAACTAAACAAATACAACGTCATAGTCAGTTGTATTAATCCTAATTTTAATACCATGGAAGATTTTCGATTAAACTATATTAAAAATAAATTTGGCATCGATATAAAATATATCCACCAGCTCCACGTACCATCTATCATGCACTGGGTTTTAATAATATTAGTATTCAAATTAACCCGCATAAGATTCCTAAATTCATTTTCGCTGTTGTCACTCATTTCAGCGAAACTGAAGAATATAGCATATAACTCTTCTATAAGAAAACGGCTTTACAATCAGACATGGGTAGAACGTCTATGTGTTAGTCATAATGTGGATGCCATACTCGTAGATTTCGGTTCCATAAAAAAATTTATTTACCAAGAAATAAAATCTGCGGCTGATGTTTTATCTCTACCAATAATTGGAGTCCCACATGGATACGACACTGCTGCCAACGACTTTTGGACTAATTCTGAACAAGTTACACAAAACAGTAATCGCATGGAAGAAAATTGGGGTTGGGTTGATAATTTAATCGTTGCTTCCGTAGGCGTAAAAAACAAGTACACCAAACTAGGGTTAAAAGAAAATAAAATAAAAGTAATAGGCAGCGCTAGATATTGCAAGGAATGGAGTCACATTTACTTTGCTATGCTAGGTGAAAATCCCTTAATGCATAACAAAACTAACCATTTAAAAATAGTTTTTTTCGACCTCTCAATTATCTATCGAAGTAACCCGGATGCAATATTTGACACATTGCTTGCAATCGACAATTTACCGTTTATAGATTTAATCATCAAACCCCATACTCGTATGAACCTTTCTGATGACAGATTTTATGACATAGGCACAATATCTAATGAACATTCTACCCATTTAATCGAATCATCAGATGTAGTTATAAATTATATATCAAGTATTGTAATAGATGCTTATTATTTTAATAAAATATTTATATACCCAGATTATTTTAATCAAAACATTATGCGTTGGGAACTTTATAATGCATGTTGGACGGTGAAGTCCAAATCAGAAATGATTAGCACATTGAGCAATATATATAACAAAGGGTCCGCAACTCCTTATGGAACCAATGAAATTAATCATTTCCTCACTCAAGAGATACACGGAGGCACTAAAAATGCTGATGTGTTGTCAGATTATGTTGAACATATCAGCAATGTAGCTATGGGACAGGCCTATTAATGATATATAGACATCTACTAAACTTAACTTTAATCCATAAAAGTAAAGTGGGCCAATTGGTCATGTTAAATTTCCTGATACCTCCGTTAGAATTGGCTCTATTAGGATTAGTATTCCTCATCCTCACTGCTTCTAAAGTGCCCCAAATACCAGAGTTTTTCAATGACTATATCACCATAGTACCTAGCCTCATACAGTACATCTTAATCCTAGCTGTTCTAACTTTTGCATTAGTTTTGTTTTGGGCATTTCTCAGACTGTATAGAACAAGAATTCAAGCTATCACTAGATATAATATTTATAGTGATCAAGCCAATCAAGTAAGTAAAGCGTATTTCAACATATCTGGAGATGCTGAATTATCTGAAAAGAATGAGGAAGTCGCTAATTTAATCATACATCTGTCTGGCGGAGCATCGGCTCTTTATATGGCATGGATTGGATGTTTATCAGCAGTTTTCGGAGTGATTATATTAGCAACCACTGTGTTACTCAATTCATTCGCCTTAGCAATCATTGCATCTATAATCGGACTGTTTTCAGTTTTTATAAATTTTAAAAACTTTTCTCAAATGGAAAGCATCGGACAAACTAAAATCGCTACTCATGAACAAGTTTTGTTCGAAGTTAACCAAAATATTAGAAGCTTCCAATTAATTAAATTCGACAACCTAATATCCCACATCACGAATAAATTAAAACTTGTCATTCAAAAAGATTGGCAATGGAGAGTTGATAAACGCCGAGCAGTTGAAAAAATTAAAGTATTATCTGATAGCTTTGGAATATTGTCTCTCCTAATAATAGTAACCGCTTCATCAATTTTTTTAAAAATACCTGCAGAACAATTAGTTATACTTCTCCTAATATTCAATCGATTAAGAAGCTATTTTTCTGAAGCACAAACTCACTGGGTCAATATCAGAGAAAATAAACCAGCCACTATTGAATTACTCAGCTGTCTGTCTAGATTTATGAAATATTCAACTATAGACAATGCCGCAATCAGTAATCTTCATAGAATAGAGTTAAAGAATGTAGGTTTTTCATATTCGAATACTCCGATAATAAATAGTGTTTCTACCTTGATAACCAAAGGAGATAGAATACTACTTAAGGGACCTTCAGGAGAAGGTAAATCCACACTTTTAAAATTAATTGCAGGCTACTACAAGCCAACCACAGGGCAAATAATATTCAACAATTTACAAAAACAAAAACCTGATATTCAATCTATAGTGGGAGGAATTTTTTATTCAGCTAATGATATGTATATGCCAAATATACCACTACGTGAAATAGTAGACCCCTTAAACGTTCTAACCCAAAACCAACTAGAAAAAATATTAAAAAATGTATGCTTATACGACTTATTAAATGAACCAAACATATTAAATGCATCTGTAGGTGATAATGGCAGCTACTTATCACTCGGGCAACGTCAGCGCTTACTCCTTTCCAGAATATATCTAATGGAACCTTCTATGGTCATTTTAGATGAAGCTACTTCCAATCTAGATTCAGACACTGAAAACGAAGTACTGAAAAATCTAATGGACCATGCCGGTGAAGAAGCCATTATAATTTTTGCATCCCATCATGCACCATCACATTTTACTTTCAATAAAGCATTCACAGTATCTTCTGGAACAGTAATTCAAGATAAAATTACCTCAAAAAGGAGTCAATAATTGGTATATAAACGAGTTATAAATAAACTACGTAAAATAGTTTTGCCGACTCCTAATGTATCTACATCACTCAACCATTTACATGGTTTACAATCCGCTGTCGACTACGCTAATTCACAATCAGAATCGTCTGGCACTTCGTACTCAGATTATTTGATTCTATATACGCACATTAAAGAGACTAAACCAAAGTACGTATTAGAATGTGGAACAGGAAAATCAACCTTCGTTATTGCACAAGCAATGTTAGAAAACCAATTAGAAAATCCAAACACAACTGAGTTTGATAAAATGAAATTAATATCAATGGAAGATAAATATGAATGGTACGAAAAATCCGTTAATATAATCCCAGAAAAGTTTCAAGAATTCGTTGAAATCCATCACTCAGAGCTAACGTCTTATAGTTATTCATTATTAAACGGGATAATTTATAAAGATATACCCGACTTGCCTTACGATTTTGTCTTTATAGATGGACCTGACCAAAGTGGTGGGACAGGTGTAACAGCATGTGACATAGATTTCATAAAAATCGTTAAAAACTCTAATAACCCAGTAAGTGCTCTAATTGATAATCGGAAGCATACTATTTTGGCCTGCACTTTAGCATTTGGGCAAGACAAAGTCTCTTTTTATCCGGAGCTGGCTCTAGGCTATGTGAAGCCAGTTACTCAATTTGACTTGATAATAGCCGATAAAATGGCAATTCGAGCAACTTGGTTTAAAAACGGGCTTATTTCTTTAAAGAAAGGGAAACACATAAATTATTTATGACTTCTTCAGAAAATCCTCAATTTTTATTTTTGGTCGGTGCCCCCAGATCTGCTAACAGTGCGGTACATGCGCTATTAGATAGTCATCCAGACATACTTACATGGCCAGTAGAATGCCACTTTTTTACCGTTTTCAAACAAGTAGCAGGTGAATCCAAAACCGCACCTGTAAAAGAACTAAATAAAAGATTTATAGAGCATTTTGTTAATCGATTTCGCGAGAGATTAAGCCTCAATACTGTGCAACTCAACGACAATGTATTTCAAATTTCAAACATGTTTTCAGGTTTTGACATTCCGAAATTTATAAAAGAATTGGAATCAAATGCTAGTGACCAAATGACTGCATTAGAATATCTTACTTTTGTATTTTCTTCCTTTCATCAATGCAGTAATCAATATAAAAATACAAAAGTAAGATATTATTCAATGTTATTGACTTCACGCGGATTCGATTGGACCAATCCTGATGTACTTAAACATTCTCGGCTAATATTTCCATACAGACCTTCTATAGAAAGTTATGGTTCATTAAGGGAAAACTATTTAAAGACGATTACTCCTAATGAATTTTTCCACATCAATGCGAAAAAGGGAATGTTCTATTGGATGAACATATATAAAAAAATATCCGACTATGCAAACAAATATAATAATCATTCAAATTTCCACGTTCTCAAAGTATCAGATCTACGGACAAATCAAGAAAAAACAGTAAACCAATTATACAAATTCTTAAATATCAAACAACATAACTCTATGAACACCATGACCATTTTAGGATTACCGTACGGAGGCAACGCTAGGGATGCTTCTCTAAATACTGGCCGCATTGCAAAAAAACCCAGCACCCTTCTATATCCTATATCAAGATTTGAACGACATTGCTTCCAAAAAATCAAATTGCACGATTTCGATAATGATCAAACAATATTCATTCCTCACTCAACAATCAAAATGTTATCATTAGCTATTTACTCAAGCCTATGGGAAATAAAGGGGAAATTCAAAGAAAATCATTACAATACTTCTTCTCGTTTAAAATTTATACACTGGAGGATTAAACTTTTAATTAAGTTCCTTAAAATACAAAAAATTCTACAAAAGCAAGATGTTCTAAAGTCATTCTCTGATAAACATGGTACTCCCATGGATTCTTTCGAATAACTCAAATTGATGGCAGCAAACATTAAAAATAATGTTAGTTTAGTTGTGTTAGATTGCTCCAGAGGAAATCGACGTTTAGATCAAAGACAAAGTCACCCTACAGCTTTAACCCATATAAAAGATGAATCGACAATTTTAGATTGGACTAAACATTTTATTAATGTAAATGGTATTCATCATGTCACTTACATTGGTGGATACCAAATTCAGAAAGTAATGGAAACCTATTCAGACTTCCATTTTATATACCATAAATTTTGGGAAAGCACGGGGGAAATACGTGGATTGGATCTACTGCCAGAAGACGATGACAAAGACTTAATCATTTTAAGAGCATCAAGTATTATAGTACCTGAAGCATTAACAGCATTAACAATTGAGACCAACAAAATTTGTATTGGTAACAATACCGGTTTAGAGGCTGGGGACAATTTCAGCGGAGTACTTTACATACCGCAAACATTGCGCAATGCATTTCAGAAACAAATCACAAAAATATCTTCAAAAGGTTCTTCATATAATTTAGAGGATTTATTACACACCTTACCTGAAACTCTACCTTGTTACACTAAATCGTTAAACTCACTAGTCGCTCCCATTGACAGCCCAATTGATCTAAGCAGAACCATTTTCCAAGGCAAAGCACAAACTTTAGAACAGGTAGGTCCTTTATTGAAGTCCTCGTCTGTTCTAAAACAATACCGGTTTTCTCACAAAACATGGATCGACCATCCCCAAAAAGTGATCTTAAGTATTTTAACCGATTTTCCTGAACAATCAGTGATCATCCGAAGTACTTCCCAATCCGAAGATACTTTGATGAATTCCAATGCTGGTATATTCAAAACAGTTTTGAACATACCATCTGATGACAGTTTATTGCTCAAGAACGCTATAGAAGAAGTCTTCGCCAGTTATGCTATAACTGATTTGATCAAGCCATCCGATGAGATATTTATACAGGAATACCAAAGTAATTTATCTTCTAGTGGTGTTATTTTTACTAGGGATTTAGAATCTTCTGCTCCCTATATTCTAATAAATATAGATAGAACAAGCGGGAAATCTGACACAGTTACCGCTGGCACTGCTGGTGAAATAGAAACAATTTTTATCAGTAAAAATAAACTTCATACTCAAACAGATTTTCAGGATCTAGAAATCAATGCCTGTGTGGCATTGATTTCAGAGCTAGAATACCTCACTAACATGACAGATTTAGATATCGAATTCGGAATAGATAGCAACAATACGATGTACTTGTTCCAAGTGCGTCCAATTTCAACCAAGGCAAGAAAATATATATTACAAGACTCAGATCTATTTGACCAAATTGCGAATATTCAAGAGTTCATCAATGCCTTACCCATAATAAATCATGAAACTTTGGGTAAACATGCTCTTTTAGGAGCAATGACTGATTGGAATCCCATTGAAATGCTTGGAGCTACTCCAAGACCGCTTGCGTTATCTCTTTACCAAAAACTAATAGGGCGGCAAGCCTGGTCTATGGCGAGAGAACAATTAGGATATCAAAAAGTAGGCAAAAACCAACTAATACATTCATTAGGTGGAATACCATATGTAAACATCCAACTGAGCCTCAATTCATTTTTACCAAATGGAATTGACCGCGATACTGGAGAAAAATGGATTAACCATTGTTTAGACAAACTTCAAAAAAACCCGGAACTCCATGACAAAGTAGAATTTGAGATAACTCCTACCTGTATGGATTTAAATTTCGACAAGTATCTGGAGGAGCTTACTAGCCTCAATTTAACCAAATTACAAATTGCTAATTTTAAAATCTCAATGCAAAAATTGACTAATAATATACTTGCTGAAAAAGTAATAAACTTAAACGAAGAATTATCAGCCCTAAAAGTATTAGAACATAAATTGGAACCTTGGGGTACCTTACATCCCCACACCATACCCGAATTAAGCGCTAAGATTACACATCTAACTACAATATGCGAAGAAATGGGTATTTTACCTTTTGCCAAACTCGCAAGATGTGCGTTCATATCAATATCAATACTGAATTCTTTGGTAGAACTGAAAATTATAACCGATGCAGAACTATCTGAAATTTACAAAAATATACCAACTGTTGCTACTGACCTAACAGTTCACATGGGTCTCTACCAATCCGGAAAATTAACATTACAACAATTCCTAAACCAATACGGTCACTTAAGACCAAGTTCTTATGATATAACTTCTCCCAATTATGCAAATGGGCATGAGCAATATTTTAAAACAGGATCGGCTCCCCAATTAGAACAAAAATACAATAGTGCTGACAAATGCAGTGCAATATTAAGTAGTCATTCAAAAAAAATAGACGAACGTTTATTAGAGTCAGGCCTAACAATAAATACTGATACGCTAATCAAATTCATAATAAAAAGTATACAAGGTAGAGAACAAGCTAAGTTTGAATTCATGAAAATTGTGGACAACATTCTTGAGTCTATAACTAAATTGGGACATCTCTTAGATCTAGACAGGGATCAAATGTCATTTTTAAACATCGAAGAATTGGAAAGACTTTCTTCAGAAAGCGCGAGCCCCGCAATAAAATCAGAATTATTAAGAATAACAGAACATAATGAAAAAAAATGGAACCTTACTTGTCATACTAAATTACCTCATTTAATAACTCCTAAAACGGATATTGGGTATTTTGAATACTCAAAGACAGCTCCAAATTTTATATCCAATTCACGTATCATATCTAATTCACTCTATTTAGAAAATAATCAGGTTGAATCTCAGCTGTCCGGAAAAATCATTCTAATCTCATCTGCTGACCCCGGATATGACTGGATATTCGGGCATGGTATAACAGGTTTAATCACAGAATATGGTGGTGCAGCATCTCACATGTCAATTAGGGCCGCAGAATTCGGAATACCAGCAGCAATCGGATGCGGGAAATTATTATTTGACAAATTAAAAAACCAATCAGTTATTGAATTAGATTGCCTAAATAAAGTACTGCGAGGAATTTCATGTTAATAGCCGTTTCGATGCGCGTAACTGAAAATCATACGTACGTTGAACAACGTGATAGCCTTAGCCACGACTGGGCTCAACTATTTAATGCGATATCAGTGACACCAATACTAATACCTAATTTAATTGAAGATCCTACAAAATATTTAAAAGATCTTCCAATATCTGGATTAATACTGACCGGAGGAGAATCCGTAATAGAGAATGACACTTCAAACCAAGTCACTGCCTATAAAAAACGAGATGCCACAGAACTTAACCTTTTAAGTTATGCAAGTGAAAATAAAATCCCGATTTTGGGCACTTGCAGAGGCCTTCAATTAATAAACAGATTTTTTAATGGTAAAAATAGTTCAAGAATAAACCAAACTCATAATCACACCGTAGCATGCAATCATGATATAACAATTCTGACTAATTCAATTATTCCTGATATGTCTAAGCAAATAATTTCTGTAAACTCTTACCACGAAGACGGTGTTTTAATAGAAGAAATAAGTTCAGAGCTTAGAGTGTTTGCAACTTGGAATAACGAAACAGTGGAAGGAATATATCATCCCGAATTACCCATTTTGGCCATACAATGGCATCCTGAAAGAAATTCTGAAATAACTTCATTAGACGAGAAAATAATTAATCACTGGGTCGAATTATGCAGTTGATAATATTAGCTGCAGGCATGGGGTCCAGGCTTAAACCCATAACAGATAATGTTCCTAAGGGATTAGTACAAGTTAACGGCAAATCAATACTAGAGTGGCAGGTTGATATAGCCCGACAGTTGGGTATAACCGACATATGCATCGTAACTGGATATAAATTTGAATGCATTGATATACCTGAAACAACGACGATTCATAACCCTCAGTACAATACCACAAACATGACACATTCTTTATTTTGTGCTCAAGAGTATTTTAAAGATGAATTCGTATTATCATATGGAGACATTATTTATTCTAAAAAAATTATGGAGAAATTATTAAATTCAAATGCACCAATATCCATAGTTGTTGATGACAATTGGAGATCATATTGGGAAGACAGATTCGATAATCCACTAGATGACGCAGAAAGTTTAACAATAGCTAACAACCAGATAACATCTATAGGGCAAAAACCAACTAGTTTAAACGATATAGAATCACAATATATAGGATTAATGTCTTTTAAAAACACAGGAGTTGCCTCATTAGTAGACTCTCATTCTGAGATCCGCAGACATAATCCTTCTATTGCTCAACACATGTACATGACCGACTTACTACAATATATGATAAACAAAGAAATCAATCTCACTCCAGTCCATATTTCTAGTGGCTGGATTGAAATTGATTCATTAAAAGACCTTGAATTAGCTAAAATTTTGTTACCTCAAATAATTTTGTCATGAAAAAAGTTTACAGATCTGAATCCAATATTGATTATTGGAATAGAAGATGGAGTGAATCAGGAACAGATGCTAAGGCATTCTTAGATCCTAACATATACCCTGTAAAATACTCTAATTTAATAGTACAGGATAAAACACAATGTTGTTTAGAAATTGGATCTGGGGTCGGAAGAATATTAAAGCATTACTTCTATCAAGGATTTAACATAACAGGCATTGAGAGAAGCAACATCGGTGTAGATACTATGCTAGCATCCGATAACAATTTACCAGTTCAAATAGGTGATGCTGTAAATTTGCCATACGCAGATTCTACATTCGATAATGTGCTAGCATTTGGAGTCTTTCATAACATTGAAGATGAAGTGGCACTAAAAACTAGTATTTCTCAATGCAGTAGGGTATTAAAGCCGTCCGGAAGGTTTTGTATTTCCATCAGACCTGACAACTTAGAAATGAACTTAAATGAATGGTACTGGAAAATTTCTGGCTATAAAAAACAAAATCATGGGAATGACTCTACTACTTTTCATAGATGGTTGTTCAAAAAAAATGAATTTAAGCGAATCCTATCTAACAACAATTTACACACAGTTAAAGTACATGCAGCTCGCAATGTATCCATACTCTACCGGATAAAATGGCTTAGAACACAAAATAAAGACGAAACCTATCTGCGCTCTAATGGATATAAGTTGAATTTCTTAGGAGCATCAATCGATAGATTGTTAACCTTCATAATGCCTAACCAATTTTGTAATGTGTTTGTTTTCATAGGAGAGAAGCGGCCCCAATGGTGATCTGGATTATTGGGATGCCCGGGGCTGGCAAAACAGCAGTTGGTGCACTACTGTACAAACAAATATCATCTGACTACAAAAATACAGTTTTTATAGATGGTGATGATATACGTAATATCATGCTCAATGACTTAGGGCATACTATAGAAGATCGTAAAATAAATGCTAGCAGAATTCGTAATTTCTGTAAGCATTTAGACAAGCAAAATATAAATATTGTGTGCTCTATAATGTCTATATTCCAAGAAGATCGGGATTGGAATCGCGAAAATTATGAATCATATTACGAAGTATTCTTAAACACTCCTTTGGAAATTTTAATTACCCGAGACCAAAAAGGTCTGTACTCGAAAGCTTATGACAATCAAATTAAAGATGTTGTTGGAGTAGATATACCTTTTAATTCACCTATTAATCCTGACTTGATTATAAACAATGACCCTAAAATTATAAATTTACAACAAATAACTGAAACGATTTATGACGCTATACAAAAACAATTATCAAAATGATTATGTACGTTTATACACTTACTAACATACTAAAAAAGAGACAAGACTACATGTACACTCCCTGGCATGGGAAAGATTTCATAACCGAGTACATCTCGAACAGGAAGTGCGCATTGTCAAAGCTAGAAGACAGTTATCCGACCGCAGCAAGTGAATACGAATTAATCAAAGATATAGAATCAACATTACAAATTCAATCAAGTCAAAAAACTCAAAATATAAACACTACTGCTATGTTGCTGGAATTAATTAACAATAATCTAGAACTCACAGATCATGCATCCGCATTATTTAAAATAGAATCTTTGCTAAAATCATTCGAAGTCAGAAAAAAGATTTACACTAAATACAATGAACTGTTTAAACCTTTGTCTAAAGAGTTCTCAAATTTAGAAAATTATATATTATTTAGTATAGTGTTACTAAAACAATTCACATTAACTAATGAATACAGGTATCTAAACACTATACTAAAGCTCAATGATCTGATTATATCAACAGGACTTGAGTCAGTAACAAAAGCTAACAAGGCATTAATATCATTACTATTAACAAGAGAATTATCTTGTATACAGAAACTCCTACAAGAAAGATCCATCCAATATGAA
>Ga0114999_10004452_pt1 | contig 16947 bp, 15 predicted proteins | sample ArcticOcean_MG_C_3_FD_89820 | JGI IMG/M metagenome (GOLD analysis project Ga0114999, IMG submission 89820) | Marine microbial communities from western Arctic Ocean - ArcticOcean_MG_CB8_126 | ecosystem: Environmental > Aquatic > Marine > Oceanic | place: Arctic Ocean: Canada Basin | collected...
AAGGCAGATATACAGAATTTTATTTTTGAACGTGCCCGTGTAAAAAAACATCATTGGACTAAGGTAGGGAAAAAATCTCTTGTCACAGATAATGAAGACAAAGAATTTTCTGCACTTACAACTCCAGAGGATTTGCTTGTCATCGCAGCTGGTGGTCCTGCTGGGGGGTTTGGTGCCGTCATACCGCCGTGGTTTGGTCATAAATCTCGAGCAGTAACTGCGGGTATTGGTGCTTGTTTTGATTGTTAATTAATAGTGAGGTTTCTAAAATTTTTATCCTAGACCCTACAGCTGAAATAGATATAAAGCCTGTGCGCCTGGCTTCTCGTCTTAAGTCTCCAAATAAAAAAACTATTGGTCTTCTTTCAAATGGTAAGGCAGCTGTGTCACCACTTTTTGATTACCTAGAAACCATGTTGAAAAAAGACTGGCAAACGGAAACTATTTTTCGTTATACAAAAGTTAACTATAGTGCGCCAGCAGGCCCTGATCTAATTCGAGAATTAAGCAGGTGTCACATGATTGTGACTGGTGTGGGTGACTGAGGAAGCTGTTCTTCATGCAGTTTGCATGACGCAATTTCTCTAGAAAAAGCTGGCATCCCGGCGGTAGCTGTTATTACTTCGGAGTTTGTGGATTCAGCAAAAATTATGGCTAAGTGGTGTGGAATTTCCGAGTATGCTTTTGCAATAGTGGGGCATCCTATAAGCAGTGCGAGTGATGCTGAATTAGAGGAGAAGGCTAGGGAGGTGTTGGCTCAATCTGAACAGTTGTTGTTTCAGAGATAATTTAAAAAAAAACCTTTTCTGATGGTAAGCAAGCCTGGTGTTCCTAAGATGTAGAAATCTGTTTTTGTTATTCCATGAATTGTCTATCTGGTCTTAGCCTAGCGGCTAAAACTGCACCCATTAGTAACAATAGTATTGAACCAATAAATGGCATCACCCAGCTACCAGTAATATCAACAAGGTAGCGAAAGCTGGCGGGGGAGGCAAGCCCTGCAAGCCCGAATCATAGGAGCTAATATCCCGATATTAACGCGATCAATATAAAGAAAGAGGTACAGGAGGCAAAGGAGTAGAAGAACGTTTCTAGGTGTACGTGTAGGTAGCGGTGATTCAGAATCACTCGCAGTATTTGCAGTGATGAGCGACTTTTTTATGCAGTGGGTCTGGTCTGCCCTTTTATCTGTGTGCGGTGTAAAACTCGCCGCGTGTCTGGATTAAAGGAATCACGTCTATGCATGGTACAGCGATTATCCCAAAGTACTACATCTCCTACCATCCATTCATGCCCCCAGGCTATTTCTGCCTGTGTCGCATAAGTCCATAGTTCATCTAGTAGTGAATCAGACTCATCTAGTGTCATTCCTTCAATGTAGGCGTTACGTCTGCGTCCAAGATAAAGGACGGAACGATTCGTTTCTGGGTGACTACAAATCAGTGGATGATAAGTTCCCTCAGAGGTTACAGGGTCATTTATTGCTTCTACGCCTTCACGAAGGTAACCACCGCTATTGTAAGTCCCATCGTGTTTCAGTCTTAGTCCATCAATTTTAGTTTTAAGGGAGTTTGGAAGTAACTCAAAGGCTTTATACATATTGCAGAAATAAGTGCTACCTCCCACAGGAGGAATTTCAAGGGCGTATACCATACTAGCTTTCGGAGGCTCTTCTAGGTAAGACATATCGGTATGCCAAACAGCCTCCCCGGCACCAAGACTACCAATTGGTTCGCCGTCTTCAACGACATTTGAGATAACGTAGAGCTCTGGGTAACCCTCAACAAAGCGTCTGCCTGTTTCTTGAATAGGTGCTAAGTCTAAGTCGCCGAAACGTTGACTAAAGGCTATTAAATCTTTATCTGTGAGTTTTTGGTTTCTAAGAAGAATTACGCAGTGGTCAAGCCATGCTTGATGAATAGTCTCAAACTCAGAATCGCTTATATTGGCAAGGTTTATGTTTTGTATCTCAGCGCCAAGAGGTTCGCTTATCGGTGTGATTTTAGGATTTCTTATCATGGTGATTTGCTGGTATTTTGTGGAATAAGTACGTCCGTCAGTCTAGCAGAAAGTCTAGAGAGCACCCAGATTGCTAACAGATAAGCTTAGGTCCACTAGGCCTTATGGTGCGATTGTCTTAATCTGGTGAATTAGAAAATAGCTGTCGACCATCAGGAAGAGTTGCTGCGGAAAGGCTTGCTGTAGGACTGTCATTACGGGCCTGCCAACCTTGAATCTCAAGCACTGTACCAATCGGAAGATCAGCAGGACGCCAACCAAGGCGAATTAAGTTATTAGCCGCTCGAGTTTCTAAAGCCCAGTTAACGACTTCGCCATTGGGATCTTCGACATCAACATAGATCCAGGCGTGTGGGTTAGCCCATTTCATTTCAGTCACAGTGCCGATCAAATTTATGGGCTTTTCTCTATCAAATTCAGCAGCAAATGCGTGGTGAGAAAACGCGTTATTAGAGAAGTTCGTTAGAGAAAAAACAAGAAGTAAAGTTGCTATTTTAGTTAGATTTATCATTTGTATTTATTTAGAAATTTGATTTTTACGATATTCATCTTGGACATCTTTTAGATGTTGAAGATCTAAATTATCCTCCAGGCAGGCTACCTCAAGCAGCTCTTCGTCTTCTTGATTAAAGGGCATTTCGATAGTCCATGGGCGTGTATATGGAATTGGATCCGATACGGTTGCTCGATAAATTATTTGATTTTCATCTACTGGTGTAAATGTTTCGACAACGGTTTGCATATGGCTAACTACATCTCCTACTTCGTTAAGCCATGATTTTCCATTAAAGTTTTTCGATTCAACAATCAGGGTATCTTCCTCCCAATGACCAATAGAGTGACCCTGCCATAGGCGTATCGTATCCGGCAGATAGTGTTGGCTATTTAAAGGAATTCTTCGCCATGACATGCGCTCATGTAGAACGATTATATAACCAGGAGGTTGCAGTATAAAAAATGGCGCTGGTACATAGTGCGATCGCGGTACACCCCCGACAAAACAGTGTGCGGTGGGATCATCATATCCTCGATGCGGTAACTGACGATTTATTCTTTCTGCCCTAGCCCATGTTTGATAGGGAAGCGTCCCATCTACAGGGTCAATAACCTGCCCTCTACTCGGCGGGAGTAGAATTTCTCTATCATGTTTTTCTAATCCATAGTTCGCACCACCCGCATCAGCCATATAGTAGCCACTTATATTTGGAGTGCCATCTGAGAGCCGTGAAATGTCTTTTGTTACTATTGGAAGAGTGAGATCCTCGCCAGCATTGACATCAAATGGTTCGTTATCTATAGGAATTGGAGCTGGATACCACGTGTTCTCATCTCTTTCGAAAGCACCGTTTTGCTCTTCTTTTTCCGCTTGGCACTGATATTCAAGCATACCGTTCATATGTTCCTGACGTTTCAGCTCTAATTTAATAGTCCAAGGGCGTGTAAAAACGTTAGGATCTTCAATAGTTGCTGAATATTCGATGGTGTCGCTATCGATTAGTCGGTAGCGTTCGGTAACGTGTATCTCATTACTATGAAAGTTTCCCGCAGCATCAAGCCATGTCTTATTGTTTTGATCTATAACCTCAACAACCAGAACATCTTCTTCCCAGTGACCGCGAGAATTTCCCATCCACGATTCAATTCCAGCGTAAAGTGGAGGAGATCCGTTTGTGTAGATTAATCTATAGACCTGTTGCCACTCAAAGGTGATGGCAATGTGATTTGTGGTTTGAAATATCTGGAATGGGGATTCCATTGCCATAATTCGTGGTACACCTGGCAAATAACAGTTCTTCAGAGGGTCATCGGAAGAACGATTATTAAAATTTTGTAACTGCTGCTCAGCAGCCCATGGCAGATATGGAATTGTTCCGCCATCAACAACACTCATACCCGCTGGCATGTCATGTCGAGCAACATGATTTTCAAGATCAAACGAGGCGCGGTTAACGGGACGCCAGATTCCTTGTAAATCAGGTTTGCCATCTGAAGCACGAGGAAAGATTTGACCGGATGCCGATCCAGAAACTAACGTCAGAAAAATAAACAAATGTAGTAACACGATTTTTTCCTAAATAATCCGACGGATTTCTTGCAGGAATATAGCAGGCTCGCGCCTGCAGTTATATCGCCGCTTGTTTTATCTAGACTGCTGAGCATTCCTTATGCGATCTCGAATAAAGATGCAGCACCCTGACCACCACCAATACACATTGTGCATACGACATACTTTGCACCACGTCGTTTGCCCTCGATTAAGGCATGGCCAACCATACGGGCACCAGACATACCATAAGGATGTCCGATTGAGATGGCTCCGCCATTGACGTTTAAGCGGTTATTTGGAATGCCTAGCCTGTCCCGACAATAGATTACTTGAACAGCGAAGGCCTCATTTAGCTCCCAAAGATCAATGTCATCCATATTTAGACCGGTCTGCTTGAGCAATTTGGGCACCGCAAAAACCGGACCAATGCCCATTTCATCGGGTTCACATCCAGCCACTGCTGTTCCGCGATAAATTCCCAAAGGGCTCAGGCCCTTTTTTTCGGCCATACGGGCTTCCATAATCACAGTGGCTGATGCGCCATCTGATAGCTGACTAGCATTACCTGCTGTGATAAACCCGTCCTCTATAACAGGGGCAAGTGACGATAGACCATCTATGGTTGTATCGGGTCTGTTTCCCTCATCTTTATCGAGCATTACGTCTTCGAAACTGATTATTTTAGTTTCACGATCCATTACACCCTTGTTTGAAGCTAGAGGCACAATTTCATCAGAAAACTTCCCATGATTTTGACCATTAGCTGTGCGCTGCTGACTCTGCAAGGCATATTCGTCCTGACTATCGCGACTGATGTTGTAACGTTTAGCTACGACCTCAGCCGTGTTGATCATAGGCATATAGATATGTTCATGCTCTGTGAGCAAACGAGCGTCATTGTTTCGATATCTGTTTGCATGTTCGTTTTGTACAAGACTAATCGACTCGATTCCACCGCCAACCATGATATTGCTTTCATTGGCCAATATGGTTTTTGCAGCTAGTGCAATTGCCATCATTCCTGATGAACATTGTCGATCTACAGTCATTCCAGCCGTGGTTACCGATAGTCCAGCGGCGAGTGCAATTTGGCGTGCCGTATTGCAGCTCTGAGTTCCTTCAGGCATGGCGCACCCGAAAATTACATCTTCCACCTCGTCTGGATTTAATCCCGCACGTTTCACTGCATGTTTGACGGCATGTCCACCGAGTGTTGGTGCTTCAGTATTATTAAAAGCACCTCGATATGCTTTGCCAATAGGTGTTCTGGCGGTTGATACGATAACGGCTTCTCTCATTAGGATTCCTTATCTAGGTATTTTTTAATATTCATTGACGTTAAAGTGAAAATCATGAAGTGGCAAGTGCTTCCGTCAACAATAAAAAAACACTTCATGATTATCTAGCACTTGCGTCTTAATTATGTTCCTACTAGGGTTTTACAAAATTGATTTGGTTGTTTCAAGGGAACATAAACATGCAAATACTCCGAACCCCAGATGATCGATTTGATGATCTGTCAGGGTTTCCATACAAACCTAATTATGTAGATTATGCGTATGGCGGAGATAGTCTTCGAGTGCATTATGTAGATGAGGGTCCATTGGATGCAGAGGTGACCTGGTTATGTCTGCACGGTCAGCCAACCTGGAGCTATCTTTACCGAAAGATGATTCCTATTTTTGTTGAAGCTGGGCATAGGGTAATTGCGCCGGATTTTATTGGTTTTGGGCGATCGGATAAACTACAGGATGAATCCCTCTATACTTTTGATTTTCATAGAGAAATGTTGTTATTTTTATTGCATAAATTAGAGCTCCGTAACATCCGTTTGGTCTGTCAGGATTGGGGCGGAATACTTGGACTTACATTGCCAATAAGTGAACCCGACCGTTTTTCAGCATTGCTTGTAATGAATACCATGTTAGCTACTGGTGATATTCCACTCAGCAAAGGGTTTCTAGCGTGGCGGGATTTTGTCCGTACCAAACCGAATTTTAATATCTCCTCATTGATGAGGCGCAGTGTGGGTTTGCTTAGCCATGAGGAGTCAATAGCATATGATGCGCCGTTCCCAGATGTTACATATAAAGCGGGGGTTAGACGTTTTCCAGAATTGGTTCCCGATAACCCTGACGCACCGGGTGCATTGTTGTCGCGGGAAGCGCGTACTTGGTGGGAGACACGTTGGCAAGGACAAAGCGCTATGGTGATTGGTATGCAAGATGTGGTCTTGGGACCTAAAGTTATGAGTAATCTTTGGTCTTCTATACAAAATTGCCCACCTCCGATAGAAGTTTCCGACGCTGGACACTTCGTGCAAGAGTGGGGGGAACCTATTGCGAGAATGGCAGTTGATAGTTTTTAGTGTGTTTTATAGGGCTGTTAAAAGTTTCGTCATTAGCATTTAATTTTTTTAAATATTTTTATGAAAACACGTATTACAGAGATGTTGGGTATTGAGCATCCAATCATTCAAGGCGGGATGCATTATGTTGGTTTTGCAGAGTTGGCGGCAGCTGTTTCAAATGCTGGTGGGCTTGGAATCATTACCGGTCTTACGCAAGGGACCCCTGAGCAGCTAAGAAGTGAGATCGACCGTTGCAAGGAAATGACTGAAAAACCTTTTGGAGTAAATCTAACTTTTCTGCCGTCTTTGACGCCACCAGACTATCCTGGGCTTATACGATCTATCGTTGATAGTGATATTAAAATTGTAGAAACAGCTGGTTATAATCCAGAAAAATACTTGCCGCCGCTTAAGGCAGCAGGAGTTAAAGTGATTCACAAGTGCACCTCTGTTCGGCATGCGTTGAAAGCGCAAGCGATCGGCTGTGATGCTGTCTCGGTGGATGGTTTTGAATGCGGAGGTCATCCGGGTGAAGATGATATTCCAAATTTTATTTTATTGCCGCGCGCAGCTGATGAATTAGAAATACCGTTTGTTGCATCTGGGGGAATGGCTGATGGTCGGTCGCTGGTTGCTTCGTTAGCGATGGGGGCTGAGGGCATCAATATGGGCACGAGATTTATTGCAACAAAAGAAGCGCCTGTACATGAGAATGTTAAACAGGCATTACTCAATGCAACCGAACTTGATACTCGCTTGGTGATGAGGTCCCTTCGAAATACCGAACGAGTTCTCAATAATGCAGCTGTAGAACGTGTACTTAAAAAAGAAAAATCTTTAGGATCGAAGATCGATTTTTCAGCTATACAGTCAGAAGTTGCCGGGGTTTACCCGAAAATTATGTTGGATGGGGAGATGAACTCTGGTGTGTGGTCTTGCGGGTTGGTTACAGGACTGATTAATGACATTCCAACTGTCAAAGAGTTGATTGATAGGATTATGATTGAGGCGGCTGATTTAATTAATCAACGTTTAGCAGCGCTATGCTCATTTGAGAATACTGACAGGAGAGAAATATGATATCGGGCAAACATCTCCAGCTCCCATCATTTTTTATGGTTGCTTTTGCCTTGATGCAATCAGCATTTTCTCAGCTTGAAGATCAGCCGGTGGCAATGGATAAGGCTCCGTTCCATGTGCCGGTCTTCTCTAATGACTACGTCACTATGTTGCGTATTAATATTCCACCTGGGCGTGATACAGGTTTTCATACTCATTACTTCGACTCGGTGTCCGTGAACCTTTCTCCAGCCTTACGTACAAGCCAGTTCTACGAATCGTCTGAGGTAATTGGACCGTTGAGTAGTGAGCCTGTTCCAGGCCGTACATCATTTAACAATGTGACCGAGAATGGGACCTATACGCACAAAGCGGTTAATACGGGGCCTACGTCATTTCGTAATACCTCATTTATTCTAAAAGACCGAAGTGAGGGCGGTCCGAGGGTCTCGGATCGATCAGATATTGATGGCTATACTCAGATTATAGATAACAATCGTATACGGGCATGGCGCGTCATTTTGGTGCCGGGTGAGGCAGTTGCTCAGTTGACTCAAACAGCTCCAGGACTCAGAGTTTATGTGCGTGGTGGCGTCCTAGATGAACTAGCCCCTGGGTCTGCTGCGCGTGGGATGGCACCGTACTCTGGGGAGTTTGTTTGGCAGGATGCTGGACAGACAAGAGAAGTCATTAACACCGGATCTACCATCGTTGAGTTCGTTGAATTTGAATTTAAATAACTCAGGGGGTGGGGAGCGTATTTTTTGCTTTAAAAGCTGTTGAGTTTTTAGATGGTAGGGGGAGCTATATTGGATCGGTCTAAGTTTCTGTTGATTACAAGCCTTTTGGCGACGATTTGTGGTGCTCAGGAAACAGAAGATAATAGTGAGACCTATATTCTAGCGACAGGTAGGCGGCTTCCTTATTTATACGCTATTTCACTTTCTGATGCGGTTAAGCCATCAAACAATAATACTGCGAATGCAATCGTTAGTCGGAATAAAGTAGCACTGGATAGGTTGGATGGTCAGCTGTTGGGAGATCCAGCCAACCTCGTCATAAGTGAGGATGAGAGCACGATCTACGTGGTGAACCATCACGGTAGTATTGATAATACGGAGTTTAGGCAGCATGGCGGCCGCGGGCAGATTGCGATACTCGATGTTGAGGCTGCTCTTGATCCTAGAAATGACAAAACACATAACGCACTTCAACGTCACTTCGACTCTGGTGGCTTTGGAGCAATAGGTGTAGCGATTCTTCCAGATATGTTAGTTATTTCCAATGCTGAGAATAACCTGACAGAAGATGGTGGGAATCGAGTCACCTTTGTAGACCGTCGGACTGGTAGTCTACGTGGTACCGTAGAATTAGCTCTAGGGTCGCCGGGGTTCGACTGTAATTATCCGGTACCGTATGTATCACCTTATGGACCACCTCAGAAATTGCCTATTCTCTCCCCGGATTCTGGTTGGGGATGTTTTCCAGATCCTAATGGTTTGGCTCTGGGCCGGGCTGATAACGGCAGCTCATACGTGTTCACTGCGAATGGCGGCACGGACGATGTGTCAGTTATCGATCTAGCTCGTGCGTTACGAGGCGACCCTGTCGTTGAGATTAATCGTATTGCGATCGATTTTGCGCCATGGGGTATGACGGCTACCCCGAACGGGCGTTACATCATCGTAGCTAGTGGGCGTAGTCAAAAAGATAACTTGGCAGGTAACACGATTTCTATAATTGATGTTGACCGAGCAACGTCCGGTGCTGGTGATGCTGTCGTCGCACGAATTCTAGTTGGTACGGATAATCCACAAGAGCCTACTCTTCCCCTGATACCTTCTGTGACTCCAGATGGCCGGGAAGTGATTCTTCCAAACTTGCTTGCTAATAATGTATCGATTGTGAATCTTGAGCTAGCGCTTGCCGGTAATCCTGACGCGGAAGTCGCAAGAATACCCCTTGTACGGTCTGATAGAGGACCTGCTCGACCGAGGGGTTCGGCGGTCACTGCTGATGGTAGATATGCCGTGATTAGCGGAGGTCCCAGTACACAACCCTTTTCTCGGGAGATTGGTCATGTGTACGTTATAGATCTTAGATTGCGGGATGTCGTTGGCACAGTCACCGGTGTAGGGAACGATCCATATGGTGTAGCAACTGTTCGCAGGTAGAAAAAAATAAGAGTTCGATCAGATGCTCAGTCAGACTCTGCATTGATCAATTTCTCTAAATTACGACGAAACTGTAAAGAGGCCGCGTCCAGTCCTAGGTTGATATGGCGGGTGGTTTCATTGGCAATTCCAGTATGGACTGATTCAAGTACTTCACGATCTTCAAGAAATGCCGTTTTAGCTCCTGAGGCTATCGTGGCAGTTAATGTCTTATTATCGGGATCAGTATTTCGATGTTGAAGCCAATGGTAGCGTGTGTTATTCCCATCAATCGGTGTGAGAAAGTTATAGGAAATCATGACATACGTTAGTTTGTCCATTTGGAGATTCGGACCACCCTTTCCAGCAGGAACATAAATACCTTTGTTAATTGCAGTACACGGATATTGCACTTCATAGTGCTGTAGTCGGTCGCAATTCCCTTTGAATTTAATCAAGGGCGTATAAAAAGGTGGTGGTTTTTTATCATATATCCATCGATGCACGATTAGTCCGTTGTCCGTTTCGGTTATTTCTAATGGAGTGTTGCTCGTGCCCTCTGCTGCAAACGAAGTACGGTGTACCCAACCTACATGGGAAGGGTCCAAAAGGTTATCGGTAAGGTATTGGTAGTTACACTCACAGGTTAGAGAGTCGCCAGTAGTGATTTCCCAAGCTGGATTGTCGTAGTTATCAATATTTAATATCAACCGCTCATCTGAGTGCTCAGGATCTCCCATCCATATCCAGACTAGACCCCACTTATCAGTTACTGGATAGCTTCGAACAGTTGCTGAGGGAGGGATGCGATTTTGTGTTGGTGCTGCGACACAATGACCAGAACGATCGAACTGGAGTCCGTGATAACCACACTCGATATTATCATTCAATAGCCGACCTTTAGATAACGGTAATCGTCTGTGAGGGCAGGAATCTTCCAGAGCAACGGGTTCTCCGTTTTTGGTGCGATAAAACACCATATCCTCACCCAGAATACGGAGTGACGTTAGTGTCTCCTCAATCTCTGAGGAGAGTGCTGCTACATACCAAGTATTTCTAAGGTACATTTATTTTATAGTTAGGTGGTTGAAGTCAGTAGAGCTATTCATAAAAGCCGATAGAGTCGCCATCAGTGGTTACTCCTAACCCATTTAGTAATCGGTTCGAATAATTAAAATAGGCGATTACTTGGTTTACCTCAAGAATTTCACCATCCGTACAATGGTTTTGATGAAGAGCTTCTATATCTGAGGCCTTCATCGCTTCCACATGGGTAGTCAGTTTTTCAGCGTAATGCAGTAGTGCTAACTCTTTTCCTTGAAATTGTGTTTGTGGACTTCCGAACTTCAAGCTTTCCAGAATGTCATCACATCGCTTTTTATCCTTAAGTAATTTTCTAACGTTCATGAAATGATGAGTCAAACTATATTGACAATGATTCTTGATGCTCACGTAAGACGCGATTACTTCTAGAAACCACAGTGGTAACGTGATATCAGCGTGATGTAAGACACTGTGATAAAGAGTCATGTGGCCGTGCATCGTATGAGGTCTCAAGGAATGCACTTTCATTACATTATCAACGTTGCCATGTGGAGTCTTTGCTTCGTCATATAACTTTTTTAAAACGCCAGTTGCTTCGTTTTCTGGAATCATTTTTATCCAAGCTGTCATGAGCTACTCCCAGTACCAATAAGACACGGTCGATAGGGGTTTTTATAGGAGCGATGGTTGGTTGGCGAATACTCGCCTCACCATCGGTTCGAAAAACTCAATCGGTGAGTTTTCCATATCCGGATTAACTGCCGCAATATCATAGTATTCGATAAATTCTGCGGTCCAGTTGAAAAACTTATGCCCTCGCCATTGTTCACGGGCATTCACGAAATCAACACCTTCCATTTTTTCCAGACCTTGGAAGTGTTTTCGTTGGAAAATTTCGTGGTGTTCAAGCATCCAAGCATTCTTCTCAGAAATGAATGGTCTGAGCAGATTAGAAGCAAAGTGACCATGATTTTCGGGACAAACAATAAATCCAATATCATGGAATAGCCCGGTAACAATTGTTTCCTCATCATGGCCATCTTTATGTAGCATCGTTGCGGTCTGGAGACAGTGCTCATAGTTATTTATTAAATAGCCGAATGTGGGTGCGTGTCGTGATGCTAATAAAAGTTCAAGAGCCTGTCTGGCACGTTCCTCGGCCTGGTAGACAGCACGCTGCTGGTTCATAAGGGCCCAGTCTTCTGGAGTATAATCTCCCATATTATGAGGTTTTATATATTGCCAGTCTGATCTCAGGAGTTCATCTCGCACGCCAGCTTTTCGGTGTATGGGTGGCAGATTCGTTTTTTTGTTTGTCACGATCTATATGCCTTTGCGTTGCCGGAATATTCCAAAGCCCAGGTACGCAAGGGTAATGGACAACAATGGATTAATGTAGTTAAAGAATGCCCATGGGGCGTATTCCAGAGGTGATATGGCCAATACACCCAAAATGTAAGCACCCGAAGTCGTCCATGGAATCAGCGATGTACTGCATGTTGCACCTTCTTCCAGACATCGTGACAACATGTGTTTCTCGAGATTATTTTTCTCATAAGAATCTTTGAATATTTGTCCGCCAAAGATAATGGAAAGATACGCTTCACCCATACTCATATTGGCAGCTATGCCTGCACCAATAGTGGTTGTTATCAGACTCGCTGAGCGCGTTATGCGTTTTAGCAGACCGCTCAATAATACCCGTATAAAACCCGCTCGATCGAGAATTCCGCCAAGCGATAAAGCTAGTAGTGCGAGTGACATGGTCCACATCATGCTGACTATCCCGCCACGGCTTAGCAATGTGTCGAGACTTTCAATACCTGTGTCTGCTACATATCCGGTATGTAGGCTGTTCAATACTTCTGCGACTGATCTATCTTGCATTGCTATAGCTAGCGCTACTGCTGTAGCGACACTGCCTAGCATGCTGATTTCAGCGGGTACTCGTCTGATGCTCAGCACGAGTAGCACTATTAGGGGTAGCAAGGTTAGTAGAGTTATATCGAACTCCATTGCTAGGTATTGTTTAAGCTCAAATATTTCTTGAGTTGATAGTGTTTGGTTGCTGTAGTTCAACCCTATCAATGTAAAGATGATTAGGCAGATAACATACGTTGGCACAGTTGTGTACATCATCGATTTGATGTGAGAGTAAAGGTCTGTGTTTGCACTCATAGCTGCGAGATTAGTTGTATCTGAAATGGGGGACATTTTGTCGCCAAAAGTTGCACCAGAAACGATCATGCCAGCTACCAGTGGTAGTGGGATGTCTAAAGTACTACCGAGACCCATTAGAGCGATACCCATCGTGCCTATTGTGCCCCATGCGGTGCCAGTAGCTAGCGACATGAGACTACATAACAATAAACCAGCTGGTAGAAAGATTGTCGGATGCAGTAAGTCCACTCCATAATAGATGAGCCCGCCGATCGTGCCACCTTCGATCAAGGCAGCAATCAAAACGCCGATTAGAAAAAAAATAAAGATTGCACCTAGACCTCTTTCGATACCTACGATCATGGCGGACTTGATTGCCTGGAAAGTGAAACCCAGCGTCATGGAATGACTGGCAACCCAGACGAGTGCAATTAATAGCAGGCTATGTAGACTTATTTCAAGCCAAAGCAACCCAAATATTACTGTCAGGATAACACCGCCAAAACAGACTAAGGATTGCAGAAAACTAGGTTCTTGCGGGCCTCTCATTTATTTATATATAAGAACAGCATCATCCAATAGTAGCGCGAAACCGATTTTTTAGTGTTAATCAGTCGATAGATAAAATAATCAAATAGACTGTTTCTAGATTTATTTACAGTGTGTGGCGTTTGATGTTTGCTGTGCTCAACGAAAATTGTGACTGGATTCCTTAAAAACAATTGATACTGAAGTTTTTCAAACGAGAATTTTCCAGTGGACGTTAGGCTGTTCATTCGGCAAGCTAATCTGAGTGGAAGGTTGATGAAATAACGTCTTTCACGCCTCTGATAAAGTTTAATAACTGTAATAACAACTAAAAAACAGGAATAAGAGCATGAAAGCACGCGCAGCGGTGGCCTGGGAATCAGGTCAGCCTTTGTCTATTGAAGAAATCGAAGTTGCCGGGCCGAAAGATGGAGAGGTGCTTGTGAGGCTGGTAGCAACAGGGGTTTGTCACACGGACGCATATACCTTGTCGGGTGAAGATCCCGAGGGGGCTTTCCCCGTAATTTTGGGGCATGAAGGCGGTGGCGTCATTGAAGAAGTGGGTAAAGGAGTAACAAGCGTTAAGCCAGGAGATCACGTTATTCCTCTGTATACGCCTGAGTGTCGTGAGTGCAAGTTTTGTCTGTCGGGTAAAACGAATCTTTGTCAGAAAATTCGAGTAACCCAAGGACAGGGCGTGATGCCTGATGGCACCAGCCGTTTCTCGGCTAAGGGTAAAAAAATCCTTCACTTTATGGGTACATCCACATTCTCTGAATATACTGTCCTGCCTGAAATCGCCGTCGCGAAGGTTTCACAAAAAGCGCCTTTGGAAAAGGTCTGTCTTCTTGGATGTGGTATCACGACGGGTATCGGCGCAGTGCTGCACACGGCAAAGGTTGAAGCTGGATCCGTCGTGGCAGTATTTGGTCTTGGCGGTGTTGGACTCAGTGTAATACAGGGTGCTGTGATGGCAAAAGCAGAGCGAATTATTGCTATAGATACTAACCTTAATAAGAAGGAAATAGCCTGCCAGCTTGGTGCTACAGATTTCGTCAATCCCAAGGATCATGATCAATCGGTCCAGGATGTCATCGTCGATATGACAAACGGTGGTGTGGATTATTCATTTGAGGCAGTAGGAAACGTCGAACTTATGCAGTCCGCACTCGAGTGCTGTCATAAGGGTTGGGGTGAATCTACAATTATCGGTGTTGCCGGTGCAGGTCAAGAGATCTCAACCAGACCGTTTCAATTGGTGACAGGTCGCGTATGGCGTGGCAGTGCGTTCGGGGGGGTCAAGGGACGCAGTCAGCTACCGGGAATGGTTGATCAGTACATGGCTGGTGAGATTATTGTTGATGAGATGATTACCCATACGATGGGACTTGAAAAGATCAACACAGCGTTTGAGTTCATGCGTGAGGGAGCGAGTATTCGTTCAGTTATTCATTTCTAAGATTCGAGAACTCTTGAATGAGAATGAACAGATATTGTGATTGGAAAAGGGCTTGATTTTTATAAAGCCTAGAAATTATGACGTCGTGATAGTTGGAGCTGGTGCTTTTGGCATTTGGTCAGCCCATAAGTTACATATGGCGGGAAAGCGCGTTGCCGTTGTGGATATGGTGAGCCCCGCCCATAGTCTTGCATCATCGGGGGGAGAGAGTCGCGTCACTCGATGTGGTTATGGTGAGGACGAGACTTATACCGAATGGGCGTTCCGCTCTATAGGTGATTGGCAAACTCTTTCAGCACGTGCTAGAACACCAATCTTCCATCAACTGGGGGTTCTACGGGTACATACAAAGGATGATGAGTTAGTTCAAGCAAGTGCGCGCACGTTCTCTCAATACGATATACCCTTCACTACGTTATCGGCCAGCAATCTAAGAAGTAAGTTTCCAGTGATGCAAGTCAGAGATGATGAAGCTGGTTTTCTTGAGCCTCAAGGTGGGGCGCTGATGGCTAAAAAATCCATTCAACTGCTAGCCGCTGATTTGGCTGAAGCTGGTGTGACCTTCCTCGATGGCTTGGTATTACCGGTTAAACAGGAACAAGCTGACCAGCGAGCATTACCTGCGGTGACGACGATTTGCGGTCAGAGACTTGAGGCGGAACAGTTTGTTTTTGCGTGTGGTCCTTGGTTAGATAAAGTCTGCCCAGATGCAATGTCCGGACGCTTATTTATCACGCGACAAGAAGTTTTCTTTTTTGCTATAGGTGCTGATGCTACAGGAGCTCTGCCTGTTTGGAGCGATCTACCGTTCTATGGTTTTCCAAGTCTTGAAGGTCTCGGATTTAAAGTAGCAAACGATACGCATGGACCTTTTATCGATCCGGATGCCGGGGACCGACTGGCTAGTAGTCAGGGTGAAGCAGAAGCTAGGGCCTTTCTTCGTAATCGGTTTCCTGCATTTTCTGATGCTCCTTTGAGCGAAACCAGAGTCTGTCAGTACGAGAATAGCTCAGATGGTCATTTCCTTATTGATAGACATCCAGGGCTCGACAACGTCTTGCTTGTGGGTTGCGGTTCCGGGCACGGCTTCAAGCATGCCCCAGCGGTTGGTTCTCATGTAGTTGATCTCGTCAACGGCACAATGCGGCCACGAGCACCTTTCCTATTAAATTTAAAAAAAATGCAACAGGATCGCGCCGTTCTTTGAGTAGAGCTGCTCTCACAATAAGAAGGTTTGATCACGATTTTTGTCTTCTTTTGTTTGCCAAAAAATGAAGTAAATTATGATTTTTATTGGAGGTTTTAGATTGCTGATTTTTGTCTTCTGACGGAAATATGGGACAGTTGGATGTTGCCCAATATGTTACGATCGACTGACAATAACAGATCCCATTAGGGTTGTTTTCCACACATAATTTTATTTTTTAAGCCTGACATTGGAGAGGAACATCATGAGGCATGGCATTTTAGTTTCATTGTTTATACTCGCCTGCTCGTTGACGCAATCGATATTCGCTCAGAGTGAAGATTGGCCAATTGCTATGGATGAGGCGCCGTTTCATGTTCCGGCATTCTCCAATGACTACATGACATTGATTAGTATCAATTACCCACCTGGACGCACTACGGGTATGCACACGCACCATTTTGATTCGGTATCCGTGAACCTCTCACCAGCCTTACGCACAAGCCAGCAATACGAGTCGTCTGAAATAATTGGGCCATCAGCCAGCCAACCTGTTCCAGGTCGTGTGAATTTTGCTAATGTGACCGAGAGAGGGGTCTACGCGCACAAATCAGTGAACGTGGGGCCAACACCATTTCATAGCATTGCGGTCATCCTTAAAGATCGAAGCGGGGGTGGACCCGAGGTTTCAGATCGATCGGGTATTGCCGGCTACACTCAGATCATAGATAACGATCGAGTACGGGCCTGGCGCGTCATCTTAGCTCCGGGTGAGGAAGCTGCTCAGTTGACCCAAACAGCGCCTGGACTCAGAGTTTATGTGCGCGGTGGTGTTGTGGATGAGATAGTGCCAGGGTCTGCTGCGCGTGGCATGGCGCCATACTCGGGGGAGTTCATCTGGCAGGATGCCGGACAGACGAGAGCTGTGATGAACACAGGGTC
>Ga0114999_10004455_pt1 | contig 16943 bp, 8 predicted proteins | sample ArcticOcean_MG_C_3_FD_89820 | JGI IMG/M metagenome (GOLD analysis project Ga0114999, IMG submission 89820) | Marine microbial communities from western Arctic Ocean - ArcticOcean_MG_CB8_126 | ecosystem: Environmental > Aquatic > Marine > Oceanic | place: Arctic Ocean: Canada Basin | collected...
CAGGAAGCACAATCTGTTGTAGAATTTGTAACATCTATTCCTATTACACAATCAGTTACCCGTCCAGATCAGGCTTTAGGTAATACAGGGGTGTCAGTGAAATTTGTAGCTAATACTGGTGATTCTGCCGCTGTCGGAGATAAATGGACATTTAATCTCAGGGGATTTGAATTAAATGAATATATTACAAGCTCAAACTCAACATCACAAGCAAGAGCAAAGGTAAATTCCACTTCAAATGTAGTGATTGCCGGAGGTACTAAAGGAGACAATGCAAATGTTGCGGCTGGACAGTTGGCTGCGGGAACCATTAGAGCCCTTGAAATTACAAATCCTGGTTTAGGATATACTTCAGCTCCAACAATCAATATGATTACTTTGGGCGATGGAAACGCCGATCTTACAGCTCAGACTGGAGTTGTTGTATTAGCGGCAGGTTCATTTAAAGATGATAGGGGTCAATTAAGTTCTACTAAAATTGTTCAAGACAGTCTTTATTATCAAGATTATTCGTATGTAATAAGAGCAGAAAATTCTATTGACGATTATAGAAAAACAGTTAGAAAATTATTACATCCTGCGGGACAACATCTTTTTGGAGAAATGCAGGTTCCTCGACAATATTTGTATTTAAATCAGGACTCTCCTCATATTATTATTACTGAAGATAATAATGACATTATCATGGAAGATGGTACTCAAGGAATTCCATTAGGGCGTGGAGCACAATTAGGATCTGATCACTTTTTAATTACAGAAGAATATACAAACCCAACACATAATGTAAATACATTTAAGGTTCAACCAATAAGTAATACATCAGTTAGTGGTGGTGGAGATATTACAGTTCAAGGAGGTAATACTACAATAAATGGCATAACAACACTTTCGGGAACAACAACTGTTAGTAGTAGTACAACTTTAAATGGAGTAAAAACTACAACTGACTTTGTTAATGAATTGGAGGTTGGAGATAAAATTTATGTTTCTAGTGACTCAACTACGTTGGCAAATGTTACTGCGATTACGGACGCTAATACACTTACAACTAATGTTGCTATAGGAGACGGTACTTCTCAGTCCATTTATTTAAGAACCAGTTTTAGTAGTGATTTTTCTGCTAATGATATGATTACTTTTGATGATGAACAAGCATTTGATGTTTCTGATGGAGAATTAAGATTAGATTCAAATATAGCAGGAACAACTTTAGCATCTTCATCAAATTTAATTATTTCGATGCAGGTTACTAATGCAACTGCAAATTTTTCACCCAATAAATCTATTTCACAGGCCTATGATAAATTATTATTCGAATTGATTAGTACATCAAATGTTAGAACATCATTAGATTTCACGGGTACCCGAGGATTTATTGAAGGAGAAACTGTTTATCAAGGTGATTCATTAGCCGATTCTACAGCTAATGCTTCAATTGAATTTTATTCTGATAGTAATAATTTATTATTAGAGGAGTCATCTGGAGGTGATCCAGTACACATGGAATTGGAAGGTTATGTATCTGGTGATATATTACAAATTAGTTCAACAGCAATTGCTCTTGCCGATTATAATGTTACATCGAACAGTTCTATGACCATTTATGGAGAATTTGCTCGATCATTTATAGATAGTACAAATGTTGTTGGAAATGATAGTGGCTCAACACTTTCTCTTTTGAGTCATAAAAATATTAATTTACAAATAGATACATTTTTTCTAGATGATTCTCGATTTACTTTAGAAACAGGAGGATTGATATTAGAAGATAGTAATACAACAATATCAAATTATTTGGTTAATGAAGCAAATAGTGCTTCGGGTAATATAGTTACATTTGATTCAAATGCTCAAACAGTATTGATACATTCTGGTACAGGAACATTTCTTGCTGGAAACACTGTTACTGAAAATGGTACAAGTTATACTGCAAATACTTATTCAGCGACTCCTAATGGCATTATAGGAGTGGCCACAAAATTTGATGAAGAAGTAGAAGTGGGTGATATAGTATCATTTTCATCAGATACTAGTGCAATAGCAGAAGTAATTTCAATTAGTAATAGTACTCTAATGGTAGTTAATGCTAATTCTATGGGAGATGGTACATTAAGTACTATTGATATAGATAGTGAGCCTTTATATTTTATTCTTGAAAGTACTATAAGAGGTAATACATCTGCTAATGGTGTTAATGATGGAGTAAAAATTGTTACTGCGGTGGGTTCAACATTTGATGAAGACTTAACTACTGGTGATATAATTTCACTTTCTAGTAATACATCATTATATGCAAATGTTACGGCTATTACAAATAATACTACATTTACTACAAATGTAGCTCTTGGCACGGGACCTGTTGTTGGAGCCAATCAAACTTTTGTAAGAATAAAAGAACATAGATTAGATTTGGAATCTAGTAATACTACTCTTACATTAAACAAAAAATTCTCAACGGCTAATATATTTTTAAATATTATTGATACTGAAACAGCGAAGTATTCCGTTCCAAATGCGGGCAGATTCCAATTAGAAACGACAAGTGAAACAGAGTATATGCTTTTTGAAGAATTTACAATACTGAATAATCAGGTTGGTAAAAAGAAATCATCTGTATAAAGATTATAAATATCTGTATACTCTTTATATAGCAGAAGGAATTAATGGCAAAAGTTATTTCAACAAATTTTAGAATACATAATGCAGAACAGTTTGTAGAGGCTTTAAGTGAAACATCTGCTACCAATTTATATATGTTTATTGGAGGCCCTGTTGTATGGCCAGATGAAGCAGTTCCACCATCTCCTTCTGATTCTGTAGCTAATACATCATATGCACATTGGCGAGATATGATTTCCGCCAAAAAGTTAGATGGTAGTGATGTATCACATATTATCAAAAAATATAATTGGACAACAAATACAGCTTATACCGCATATACTGATACTAATGCCACTTTATATTCAAATACCTTTTATGTTGTTACAACAAGTGATCATGTATATAAATGTGTACAAAATAATATAAATAGTGGTAATTCAACATCTCAACCAACGGGCACCAGTACAAAAATTATTGAAACTGATGATGGTTATAAATGGAAATATATGTATACCATTTCACCTGAAGATAAGCTGAAATTTGTGACTACAGATTATGTTCCCGTACAAAAAGTGGGTTCTGTGGATGATGGTTCTAATCAATTTAATGTTGAAGATATATCAATAGATGGTGCTATTGATATTATTAATAAAACCGCAAATGGTACTTCATTTTTATTTAATGAAGGAGTTTTAGCGAGTGTGCAAAATACATCAGTTATAACACTCGCAGCTTCCGCAAATACTACTGATGGCATTTATGTAAATTCAACAGTTTATATAACAAACAATGCTTCCCGAGGAGAGCAATCGGTAATTAGTGCATATGATGGAGCACAAAGACGAGCAACCTTAGCAAATGCCTTTTCAGTATTAGCGAATACATCTAGTGGATATCAACTTGCTCCAACGGCAAATGTTAATGGAGATGGTTCAGCGGCAAAGGCGAGATGTGTTGGAAATTCTGGTACACAAGTAACTAAAATTGAAATAACTAAAGTAGGAAGTAGTTATACAACAGCAAATGTTACAGTTTATGGAAATGCTAGTCATGGTTCTGGTGCAACGGGAACTGTTATTATAGGACCTCCGGGAGGACATGGTTCTAATGCTCCCATGGAATTGGGCGGATATTATGTTATAGTAAATGCCAGATTAAGTGGAAATGAAGATAGTAAATTTGCTACAAGTTGTGATTATAGAAAAGTGGGTTTATTACGTGATCCTAAACAATATTCTAACGTAGAAGCGTTTTTCACGGGAGCACAAGCAGATCAAACTTTTACATTAACATTAACAGGGGTAACAGGAACTTTTGGATATCCCCCATCAACGGCAAATGATGAAGTTATCTATCAGGGAGGAACGTTAGGGTCCTCTACAGCAAATGGCACTTTTGTTGATTTTAGAGATGGAAATAAAATCAGGATAACAGACGTTTTAGGAACTTTTGTTGCAAATAGTACAGTTAATACAATTACAGGAAATACTTCCGGTGGTACAGCAACAGTTAGTACAATTGCTACACCAGATATGAAACGATATTCTGGTGAAATTCTTTATATAGAGAATAGAGCAGCAATTACACGGTCAGAAGACCAATTAGAAGATATAAAACTTGTACTAGAGTTTTAATATTGCTGATAATTTAGGAAAAAAACAATGGCTTTAACGACAGATTTTAATGTAACTCCATATTATGATGATTATAGTGAGGATAAGGATTTTTATAGAATTCTATTCCGTCCCGGGTATTCTTTGCAAGCAAGGGAGGTGACCCAGTTACAAACTATTCTACAAAAACAAATTGAACGAAATGGTTCTTATCTTTTTGAAGATGGTCAGAGAGTGACAGGCGCTAATATTACACTTGATACGGATCTTAAATCTGTAAAATTGCAAGATGCTTATGAAGGCACTGATATTACCGCAGATAGTTTCGATGGTCAAATTGTTACGGGAGGCACTTCAAGCGCTAGAGCATATGTAGTAAAAACAGATGAAGCCACTGCCACAGATTATGATACTCTTTATGTACAATATTTGGATGAAAAAGAATTTTCAAATAATGAAATTGTGACAACTGAAGAGGGTACAACATTTCAAGCAAATACAATTACTACATCAGAAATTGCCGATGTAGTGTCTGCGAGTGGAAATACGGCACCTTCTTCTAACGCATCTATTGTGAGTATAGATGCGGGTGTGTATTATATAGGAGGATTTTTTGTCAGAGTAGCGGCACAAACATTAGTTTTAGAAAAATACTCTAAAACACCTTCATATCGTGTGGGACTTGAAATTACCGAATCATTTGTGGATTATAATGATGATAGTTCATTACTTGATACCGCACAGGGCACTGAAAATTATACGGCTCCCGGAGCAAATAGGTATAAAATTGTGGCGGCTCTTGCCAAGAAACAATTAAATCAAACAGATCCAATTGAAAATGCGGCTGACGCAAATTATCTTGAATTATTTCGACTTAATAATGGAATAAAACTTATTACAAATAAGTATCCGGGCACTACAGAATTAGAAAAAACTCTTGCGCGAAGAACGGAAGATGAAAGTGGTGATTATACGATAACTCCCTTTGAAGCAGAAACTACGTATCATAGAATAGGTGGTACTACTAGTATAAGCGGAACAGGAACTATTACTGGTTCTGGTACTACATTTTCTGATGAGTTGACTACAAGCCAAACAGTTTTTGTTTCAAGTAATACAGCGGCTACTACAACAATTTCTGCCATTGCAAATAATACTCAATTTTCTACTGTTGCCACCTTGGGTGACGGTACAATCCAAACAATTGGACGAGAAACCGATTTTTCTATTGGTATTAGTGGAGGTAAAGCATATATCAAAGGTTATGGATATGAAAGCCCTCAAACAGATTATGTAACACTCTCTAAGTCAAGAGACACTTCCAACGTTTTTGGTGAAACAATTACTCTTGATTATGGTCCCTATTTCAAAGTAAGAGATCCCAATGGTTCATTTTTGTGTGATGGGGCAGGTAGTACGGGCCAAGAAGCCAATTGTGAGATTGTTGATTTGCATATGGTAAAATGGCCAGTTGACGCGAATTATGTGTTTAGTAAAAACACCACTCATGCTGTATCCGCTATTGATACTACAAGCGCGGCAACCATAGCCAATACAAAAATTGGAACCGCAAGAGTTAGAAATTTCCAATATTCTGCGGCTGGTGCAAATGCCAAATCTTCATATATTGGTAGATTAGACTTATTTGATATGAGATTCAGTAAAGTAACTGGAACTTGTGGGGCAGCGGTAGCCAATGTTTCAGTAGTAAAACTTGCTACTTCTGGAGCCAGTTCTTTTCCAACTGTTAATTGTTTATATAATTGTACAGTAACAGTTAATACAACTTATTTAGGATCATCAACAAGTGATACGAGAAGAATTACTCGTTGGTTTGGGGCAAATGTAGGAGCAACAGGAGCAATACCATATGGTGTTGACCATGATGCAGATGGAGCAATAGAAGCAGCTAGTTCATATATGGCTTTACTTAATTCACCCCTTTCACAACAAACGCAATCAGATTCTACATATACTGTACAATTTAGTGCCAAAGATATTGAATCGGTCGTTGTTGTTGCTAGCACAAGTATTACATCCGGGCTAAATATCGACCCAACAGGTAAGGTTAATAGTGATGAGACAGCAAATACAAAAATATTTAATGTAACAGATTTACATAGGTCTTTATTATTTCCTTTTGAAAAACCAATTCTAAAAACTTTACTTCCTACTGGTACTACAAATACAGTATATACAGCAAAGAGATATTATGATGGGGTTACTGTAAATTCCACTGGTGGTTTTTCAATACAAACAGATCAAAGTAATGAAAGATTTTATCCTGGAACAATAGGAGTTGTTTCTCAAACTGATATTAAACATCATATAGTTTCATTATCTACTAGGACTGCTGGAACTATGGCGGCTGGTCAATTGGTGGATTTTTCGAATGCTTTAACGACTATAGGTGCAAATACTGGTAATGGTAGATCAATGACAATTAGTACAACATCTACTGTTGCTGATACTCTTACTTTTGATTCCGCAAATACTACAGAAACCGCATATGCCGGAACTACAGATATTATTACAACCGTTAATATTCAGGGGGCAGACGCAACTGCTACTGGTATTGCTCGGAAAAATCTTATTAATGGTAATACAACTGTAGTTAATGCCGCCCCATCTAATACTCACATGGCTAATAATGGACAAATTCATATGGGTGCCATGGGAACTTCAAACACTGCTTATCCTCCAGTTAACTCATCAATTGGCGCAAATAATTCATTATTTCTCGCTGATATTAAAAAGATTAAAGTTGTAATAGATTCTCTTGATAAGAGTGTTGCGATTACTAATGCCATGTTAACCGCCGCTTATACTTCTGCTGGAGGTGGTACATCAAACACACATGATATTACTTCTGATTGGATATTGGACACGGGGCAACGTGATAATTATTATGATTATGGAAAAATTTCATTGAAACCAGGTGTGACACCTCCTAGCGGACAAGTTATGGCAATAGTTGATTATTGGCAACACCATGGAGATGGTGCATTTATTGTAGATTCTTATACTTTTGCCATATCAGGTAATGCCGCACATACAACAAATACTGTATATACTGAGATTCCCACTTACGTAAGTTCTACTAGTGGAGAATCAATTGAATTAAAAGATATGATAGACTATCGCCCACGTAGGCATGGATATGAATCTGGTGCAGGTAATGACATTACGGCTACAGCAAATGTATTCTCTCCAAAAGTAACTCCTGCAGGTAATTTTACAGCAACAACAGATTATAATTATTACCTTCCTAGAAAAGATAAAATTATATTAACAAGAGATAGAAAACTTAAAGTTCTCAAAGGCATTTCTGCTGATGATCCTCAGTTACCATCTGATGATGAAGATTCTATGACTTTATATTCTATTTCAATTCCAGCCTATACTTTTGATTTAAATAATGTAATTACACAATATATTGAACATAAAGGTTATACTATGAGTGATATAGGTGAGTTAGAAAAGAGAATAGAAAGATTGGAATATTATACAGCAATGAATTTGTTAGAAAAAGAAGCAGATGGTGTTTCAATTACTGATGCTAATGGAAATGACAGATTTAAAAATGGTATTATGGTCGATCCATTTGCTGGACATTCTATTGGAGATGTGTATGATTTAGATTATTATTGTGCGATGGATTTTAAACAAAAAGAACTTACTCCAGGATTTAATGCAGATACGTATTCTTTAGAATTTGATGATGATACTTCAAAAAGTAATAATTGTATTCAAAGTGGTGGTTTGGTTACATTGCCGTATGATCATACATCATTTATTGATATACCATTAACGGGTAATACAGAAAGCAAAAATTTTCAAAAATACCTTTCTGTGAATCCATTCGCAAAACAAAGTTATATTGGTTCTTTAGAACTCGACCCACCTGGTGATATTTGGTATGATTCTTCTAATCGGGCTTCTGTAGTAGTAAATTTAGAAGGTCAAAATGATGGCTTTCTTAACATTATTACTTCTAGTGGTCATGGTACAATGTGGAATTCATGGGAACGTATTTGGTCAGGACGACTACCAGAATCTTCGGAAGAAATTAAAAAGGGGTCTAGAGATTTAGGTAAAAAAGTTAAAAGTAAGCGAGAAACAACTGAAGTTTCGTTGAAAAAAACAGGAATTGCATTAAGAGCCGGAGAATTGCCTGAAAAAATTATTAAATTGGTTGGAAATAAATTAGTTGATGTTAGTATAGTCCCATATATTCGACCACAAACACTTCGCTTTGTGGCTAAAGGGCTAAAACCTAATAAAAATGTTTATGCCTTTTTCGATGGTGTAAATATAACGGCTAATGTTAAACAAGCAACATCGGCTACTCTTTCTGAAGTTAATCAAGACAATGTATTTAGAACAACTAGTGGTCATCATGAACAAATTACTATACAAGGTACGGGAACTAATGCTAGTAATACAGCAAACGTTTTATTCATAAATGATAGAACTACGGCTAACGGTTGTACTATAATGTATATTGAAGAAAGTACGGCTTTAGCATTTTCTTTATCTTCTATTGTTAAAGGAGATAAATCGGGCGCTAATGGAACAATATCTTCTACTCCTACCTCATACCAATATGCAAATACCGAACTTCAAGTAAGTGCTGAAGGAGTTGTTGCTGGAGTTATTAGTATACCTTCTAATAAATTTCTTACGGGTCCGAGATTATTAAGATTAACTGATGATGTAGATAATATCCTATCTACTACAACATCAGTCGCCGAGTCACATTTTCATGCAAGCGGTGCTACACAAACAAGAATTGATGGAATAGTTTCTACTAGACCTCCCATAACGAGGAGACAAGACCCAACAGAATTAACAATTGCAAAGTCTGCCACAGAGGCTAGACAATCTACATCAACAAATTTTGTATACCCTATGGCGCAAACATTTTTTGTTGATAAAGATAACTATCCCTTTGGTGTATTTGCTACGCGATTACATTTATATTTTTATTCTAAGGCGTCAACAACTTCTGGTTCAAAAACACCTATAACTGTATCATTAAGGCCCGTATATAATGGTAAACCAAGTTCGTCTGTTATTATTCCATTTTCAGAAGTAACAAAATGGACGGGAGGAGTAACGGCAAATATTTCAACACCAGTCCCAGCAACTACGAAAATTTCAGCAAATAATACTGTCGCAGGTGAGACTGTCGGAGAATTTGCTCCCGATTTGCGTGGAAATTCAATGACAGGAAATATGTCGAGAATAGATAAAGGTTCTAAAACAGTATTTGAATTTTCATCTCCTGTATATCTATTGCCAGGGGAATATGCATTTGTAGTACAGTCAAACGATCCAGCATATAAATTGTATGCATATGATATAGGGGCTAAACATACAGGAACTGATAGAAAAATTACAAAACCAAAGGTTGTTGGTTCGTTTTTTAAACAACATAATGCAACAGAATGGGAACCCGAACCAGCCGAAGGTTTAATGTTCAGGCTCGACCGCGCTGATTTTACTTTTGGAAAAACTGCTAATGTAAGTTATGCCAGATTTAAAAATTCTGTAAATAGTGCAATGGGTGCCACATCTAATACTAAAATTGATGTGATGAAAATCATGACTTCAGAATTAAATTTTGCAAATACATCATTTACATATAGTTATGATTCTGCGGCAAATGGCACAGCATATGCAGAAGCTACCGCTAATTATAAAGATACTATTACTAATAAAAATATATTCTTAAAACAGCAACAAGCAATACAATATATTACAAATACTACTAATACACATTATAAAAATTCGTTTACAGTCAATACAGTAATGACTACTTCTAACACTTATGTATCTCCCATACTTGATGTACATAAAATGGGAGTTGTTAATGTTGAATATCTTATCAATAATGGTTCATTAGCAAATTCAGATATAAGAATTACTAACCCAGGTACTGGATATCATGATAGTCGAGTAGGGGGAAATACTACACAATTTGCAACAGGAGATGCTATAAGTGGAAATACTTCCGTATTTACTGTTTCTTCTCCTGATATATCTGGTGGTACCACGGCAACTATAGGAGCTAATGTTCATTTAACTGGTACTGTTAATGCATTTAACCAAATGGCTGTTGTTGGTGCCGGATCTGGTTATACAAAAACTCCAACTGTCACAGTAGTTGGAGAAGGGGGTGGTTCTGCCGGTTCTGGAGCAACAGTAGAAATTGTTGGTGAAACTGGTGCCTCAGGAGGAAATAATAAAGCGCGATATATTTCAAGAAGAGTTACACTTCAAGAAGGATTTGACGCAAAAGATTTAGTTGCTTATATTTCTGCCTATAAACCATACAATACTGATGTTCATGTATATTATAAAGTTTCTAATAAAGAAGACTCAGAAAATTTTGAAGATAGAAGTTGGGTTAAAATGACTCAAGATACTGCGGCAGATGTTTATTCTGCTGATAAAGAAGATTATAAACAATTTAAATTTGTTTCATCTGATGGTAAAATCGAATATTTAAATACGGCGGGGACAAGTTTTGAAGACTTTTCTACATTTGCTGTTAAAATTGTTTTAACAATGAATCGTAGTTCACAAAAGAATTCTATTAATGTTCCTCGCGTAAGAGATTTAAGAGCTATCGCTGTAGCAACAACATCGTAATTAAGATATGTCACAATTAATAAAAACAAATGATTCACGTTATGTTCGGGACAATTATTCAAATGCCTTGTTGGCTACAGACCGTGAAGCGTTAGAAAAAAATCTTAAACAGATTAAAACAACAAACGAATTAAAGGCTTTTTCTGAGGATATAAATATCATGAAAGAGCAAATAAAAGATTTAAGTACGTTAAAAGAAGACTGTACAGAAATAAAAAATTTATTGTTGGGGTTAACCGAGAAAAGGGATCACTAAAATGGCTATTTCACTCGCAAATGTTGAATTAACAAATACTTTTGAGATTTGGAGAACTAGAACGAATGAGGCACTTGCCACATTAAATGGTTCGACAGAAAATAATACTGCGGATAAATTGATACTACGAGATACAAATAGAAGTTTTTCAACCAATGCAATAACAGCAAATTCTATCTCGGCTAATATTTCTGCCACTAAATTAGTTACAACTGGTAATGTAACATTTTCTGGTGCAACAGTTGCCGATTTAGGTACGGTAACTACAATAAATCTTGATGGTGGTACTATTGATGGCGCTACCATAGCCACTTCTGATATTACAGTTGGTTCTGGAAAAACATTAACGGTTAGTGGAACAGTTAATTTTGCTGGCGCTACAGTAAGTGATTTAGGTAATATTACTACTGTAAATATTGATAACGGAACAATTAATGATACTACTGTTGTAATCGGAGGATCTGATACATTTACTCTAAATGGTGGTACAATGGACATTACTTCGGGGGTCGTTACCGGTGGTGCCGCTATGGCTTCTTTAGATATTAATAGTGGTACTATTGATGATTGTAATGTAACAATGAACACAACTTCAACTATTACGACAAATAGTGGAGCCGTGTTTAGTAAAGATGTTACAAACGCTAATGTTGCTATAGGTAATTTTCCTGAAGTTACGGGTTCAACAAGAACAGCAACTTCTTCAAAATCCCATCTTCATATTAGAAATGACCACGCGGCAGGAGGTACAACAGCAACAGCTAACGGAGCACTTATAACAGATAGTTTATTGATGTTAGAGGGTAATACTGCTGGAGCTACTCTTCTCGCAAATACTACTTCTAAATGTACTTTGGCATTTGGTGATTCTGCTGACGCAGATATTGGCTATATTAGTTATAATCACGCAAATGATTGTATGACTCTTGGCGCCGGAGCAGCAGTTGGATTACATATTGATGACGCTTCTGGAGGTTCTGTTATGGTTCCGGGAGCAGGGGCAACCGGTGCTTTTTCTGGTAAATTACACGTTAATGTAGGATCTTCAGATGCTACAGCTGGGATTTATATTGATTCAAATGATGCTGATAAAATAGCTCTGGATATAGCCGCCGCTCAAACAACTGAAAAGGTCGTTAATGTTACAGCATCTGCTTTAACATCAGGATCAATGCTTTATTTGGATGATACTTCTAATTCGACTACTCCAAGGAAGGGTGTTCAGATTATTCAAAATCATGCAGATGCTGTGGCTGCCCAAGCATTATATGTACAATCAGATGGTGGTACTACAGGAATAACATTAGATAAGAATTTTTCTGATGTTAGCGCTAATACAGTTAAGGGATTATATATAGATTTTGATCAAGATGCTTCATCGGGAACTGCAACTATTTCTAATATTGGAATTGATCTAGAAGTAAATGGTAACGGAGCTGGTACTCTTACCTCAACAGGTATGGATATAGATGTTGTGGGAACGGGAGACGGAACAAGTAAAACAATCGGAATGGATATTACAGTAGGAAGTGCAGATACTAATTATGCATTAATTACTTCTGGAGGTAATGTTGGTATTGGTACGGCTACTCCATCAGATACACTTACAGTAACGGGAACAATTACAGAATCTTCATATAGAGGTATTAAAGAAAATATACGAAATATAGATAATCCTTTACAGTCTGTATTGGCATTAAAAGGGGTAAAATTTGATTTTATTGAAAAAATAAGAAAAGGCGCAGAGAATCAAACAGATGTTTTAGGTCTTATCGCTGAAGATACATATGATGTATGTCCCGAACTAGTAAGTACAAATCAAAATGGTGAGCCAATAGCAATTTCATATTCTAAAATTTCTGCTCTTCTTATTGAAGCTATAAAAGAACAACAAAAAGAAATACTTGAATTAAAGAAGAAAATAAATTAATTATTATTTGGTCGATTCAGGAGAAACGGTAATTACACCTTCACAAATTCTCTCCTTTGTTACATCATCAGATTGAGTATATTCTACTCCAAATATGTAACGCCCTGGTCGAACAATAGTGGTATTTGCCGTTTGAGTCGCATTTGCGGTTATGGTTACATTAGATCCAGTAACACTTGTTGTAAATGTAAAAATATTATTTGAATTTGATGTATAATGTGAAGTTCTCATTTTAGCAGCACAACTACCAGAACTTATTGTTACATTTGCATTATTAGCATTTTTTGCAGTAACAGTTTTTTCAAAATTACATCCTTGATCTAAAATATAGTTAATTGTCTGTTTTTTAATAGATAAAGCCACCGGAGCCCTCCAATTTAGTGTTTTCAAATCCTTCCTATTATTTATAATATTCTTCTCTTATCATCTTATATTCTTCCTAGCAGTTTAATAAATACTAAATATAATAAGAACATAGACCAGACCCCTACCAATAGGAGCATTTTAAATGAGCGCTACAAAACCTGCCAGTAGAGTAGAACTGAGAGATTACTGTAAAAGGGCCCTTGGACATCCAGTAGTAGAAATTAACGTAGATGAAGACCAACTTGATGATAGAATAGATGAAGCGTTAGAATATTGGAATGAATATCACCATGAAGGCACCGAAAAAATTTATCTAAAACATAAAATTACAGGCTCCACCTTTGCAATTTCTGCAAATAGCGGAACCTTTTCAAAAGAAGAAACTATCACAGGTGGTACGAGTAATGCGACCGCCACATTTTGGTCTCAAAATACTACAACAGTGACATTTCATAGTCATAACGACCAAAATGGAGTACAAAATAATAATTCAAGCTCAACATTTACAGCAGGAGAAACGGTTACTGGGAGTGGAAGTGGATCGACAGTAACAGTACATGGTACACCAGCAGTTACTTTTGGTGATATGGATAATCATTATATTTCTATTGCTGAAAATGTTATAAGTGTAACCGGCATATTTGATGTTAATGATTCCGGATCGACCACATCAAATATGTTTAGTTTTCAATATCAATTTCATTTGAATGAAATGCCATATATACAAAGTGGGGCTGGTATTGCCAATTTTGCTTCAACTATGTCACATATTCAATTGTTAAAAGATTTGTTTGTTGGAAAAAAATCAATAAGATTTAATAGACACATGGATCGATTATACATAGATTGGGATTGGTATGGAATATCAACTGATATAGAACCAGATAATTGGATTGTAGCGGAGGCATATCGTTCTCTTGATGGAACTACATATGGTGATGTATTTAATGATATGTTTCTCAAACACTATACTACGGCTCTATTTAAACGCCAATGGGGAATGAATTTAATAAAGTTTGAGGGAGTACAATTACCAGGAGGTGTCACATTAAATGGGGCACGAATATTAGATGAAGCAAAAGAAGAGATTAATGCATTACACGAAGAAATGCGGTTAACTTACGAATTACCAATAGATTTTATGATCGGACCAGGATAATAATGGCAGTAAGTCAATATTTTAATCACGGGCTTGAAAATTCAAATGAGCAAACACTCATCGAAAATTTAGTCGAAGAAACTATTAAAATTTATGGTCATGATGTATATTATCTTCCTAGAACTCTAGTTAAGGAAGACAGCCTATATGGTGAAGACTATCTTTCAGATTTTTCTCAAGCATATGTTATCGAAATGTACATTAAAAACTCTGATGGGTTTGAAGGTGAAGGTAGGTTTTTAGGTAGATTTGGATTAGAAATCCGAGACCAACTTACTTTTACAGTATCCCAAAGAAAATTTTCTTTGTTTTCTGATCTTAATAATTTGACTTATGCTAGACCAGCGGAGGGTGATTTAGTCTTTTTCCCCCTTTCTAAACAAATATTTGAAATTCGTTTTGTAGATGCATTTTCAGTTTTTTATCAAATAGGAAATCTTCCTGTATATGATTTAACATGTGAACTCTTTGAGTATTCTGATGAAACACTTGATACAGGAATTTCAGATATAGATACTATTGAAGATACTTTATCATATGCATTAGAATTAACATTAGGAAGTGGTTCTGGTAATTATACGGTCGGGGAAACTGTATATCAAGGAAATACAGCGGCAACTGCAAGTACTACAGCAATAGTGTTGACTTGGAATTCTACAGATAATGTATTGAAAATTTCAGATATAAAAGGAACATTTTCAACGAGTGCAAATGTTGTTGGAGGATCTAGTGCTGTTACCCGATCACTATCAACCGCGCCAGATACTCAAACATTTGTGAATGATGCTTCAGCCAATAATGTGGGAATTGAAAGTGCAGCCGATTCTGTAATCGATTTCTCAGAAAGTAATCCATTTAGTGAAGGAAATTTCTAATGAATGTTGAACTTGTTTGTTTGGAGGTCTCTTGTTAGGTTTAACGTTTTATCACCAAACTATAAGAAAATATGTTGTTGGTTTTGGGACTCTGTTTAATGATATTAATATTGAGCGTAAAAATTCCTCAGGAACGGTTATTGAACGAATAAAAATTCCTTTGGCGTATGGACCCAAACATAAATTTTTGACTAGGCTTTCAGAAGAAGGCACCATTCCTAGAAAAGTTGCTATACAACTTCCACGTATGGGCTTTGAAATGTCTTCTATTAATTATGACCCAACAAGGAAATTGAATACTGTGGGTGTAAATGTTAAGGCGAATACCGCTGGAACATTAACAACTGGTTCTACTGGTTATATGATGAAACAATATAATCCGGTACCATATGCATTTGATTTTACATTGTGGGTTATGGTTAAAAATGCTGAGGATGGAACACAAATATTAGAACAGATTTTACCATTTTTTACACCAGAATTTACAATGACAATTAATACCGTTTCATCAATGGGTATTAAAACTGATATTCCTGTTGTATTAACTGGTACTTCAGTAGAAGATAGTTATGAGGGAGATTATGCAACTAGAAGGTCTATAGTATGGACATTATCTTTTATATTAAAGGGGTATATATATCCAGATATCAAGCACGGAAGCAAGATTATTAAGAAGACCATTATAGATTTTAGATTGCCAGGAGGTACAGACGATTTAATTGATGATACATTTCACTTATTGTTAGAAGATTCAACGGATCGAACAAGAACATATTTTTTACTTGATAGTAGTGATGGAACTCATGATGTAGGACAGAAAGTTGTGTTTGAAGGAGCCCCTGAGACGGCGCTTGGTACAGATGCCGGAGTTAAGTCTAGAGTTACAATAGATGTTCCTAATACTATTGTAGCCACAGATGATTTTGGATTCAATGAAGATAGTGACATAACCCAAGAATTTTTTGAGCAACCTAGAATTCCAGATTTGGCTTCCGGGGGAGATTTAGATGACTAAACACCGGTAATCATAAAATGAAATTTTTTATAGACTTTCAAAAAAAATTAAATGAATCCCAAACTGAGGTTAAAATTGCATTAAGGTCACCTCTTAGGAAAGAGATACAACAAAAAAATGGAAAAATATATCAAATTGGTGGAGTTGTACGAGATTCATTAATAGGTAAAATATCCAAAGATTTAGATATTTTAATAACTGGTTTTGATATGAATGATTTGGAAGATATATTAAAAAAATATGGAAAGGTTGACGTAGTAGGCAAATCTTTTGGGGTGATTAAATTCATGCCTTTCCATTATAAAAAGGGGGATGAACCACTAGATATTTCAGTTCCTCGTGTAGATGTAAAAAGCACTGGGGAAGGGCATAGAGATTTTGAAGTAAAATTTGGTAAAGACATTTCTTTAAAGCAAGACCAATTGCGCAGAGATTTTTTTATGAATGCGTTGGCAAAAGATATTGAAACTG
>Ga0114999_10004456_pt1 | contig 16942 bp, 12 predicted proteins | sample ArcticOcean_MG_C_3_FD_89820 | JGI IMG/M metagenome (GOLD analysis project Ga0114999, IMG submission 89820) | Marine microbial communities from western Arctic Ocean - ArcticOcean_MG_CB8_126 | ecosystem: Environmental > Aquatic > Marine > Oceanic | place: Arctic Ocean: Canada Basin | collected...
CTCTCGCAATGGCGAAGACCCGACAGCGCTTGCGATAGCCGACCATCAAGGGCTAGCCGCGCGCGAGGTCACGGAGAACGCTGCGCACGAGGTCCTCCGGGACGTCGGACCGCACCACCGGCTGGGCAACACCGTTGAGCAGCACGAACTTGAGCTGGCCGCGCTCAACTTTCTTGTCGAGCAGCATCGCGTCCAGTACGCGCTGGACGTCGATGCTGGAGGAGGTGGTCGGCAGGCCGAAGCCACGGAGCAGGTCGCCGTGACGCGCGACGAGCTCTTCGTCGATCATTCCGAGGCCGTTTGCGATGCGGGCAGCGCCCATCATGCCGATTGCCACGGCCTCGCCGTGGAGGAACTCGCTAAAACCAGTCGTGGCCTCGATCGCGTGACCGATGGTGTGACCGTAGTTGAGGATGGCGCGCAGGCCGCGCTCTGCGGGGTCGCTGGAGACGATCAGCGCCTTCAAGCGTGCCGAGCGTGTGGTGACGTCGGTCAGCACCTCGATTTCGGAGTGTGGTCGGTAGGAATCGGGCTTCGCTTCGAGTTCGCTCAGCAGCTCCGGATCGAGTATCCAGGCGTGCTTGATCACCTCGGCGAAGCCCTCGGAGAAGGCGCGGTCCGGGAGCGTGCGCAGCGTCGAGACGTCGGCGATCACAGCCCTCGGCTGGTAGAACGCGCCGACGAGGTTCTTGCCGTCCGGGAGGTCAACGGCGACCTTGCCGCCGATTGCCGCATCGTTCATCGCGAGCACCGAGGTCGGAATCTGGATGAACGGCATGCCGCGCAGGTAGGTGGCAGCGACGAAGCCACCGAGGTCGCCCACCACGCCGCCGCCGAGCGCGACGATCAGGTCGCGACGTTCCGCGCGCTGTTGGGCGAGCCATGCGTAGATCTCGCGAGCGACCTGGAGCTGCTTCGACTGCTCGCCCGACGGGACGATGTACGAGGCACCCGCGATGCCACCGCTGTCCAGTGCTTCGGCGGCCTTGCGGCCGTGCTGGTCGATCACCTCGCTGTCGGAGATCAGGAAGACGCGACGGTCGGTGAGGTCGAGCTGCTCCAGTCGCGTCGGCAGTTGATCGAGTTCGCCCGGCGCGATCCAGATCGGGTAGCGATCGCGGCCAGTGTCGACGACCGCCGCCGGGCCCACGGCGGGCGCATCCGCGCTGAGCCGTTCGAGGCGGCGCGGTAACCCGACGAGGCGTTCTGAATCGGTGGCCCAGGCGTGGAGGATGCGATCGGTCGCAGCGTTCAACACGGCGGCATCATCGCCCTCGAATGGCTGGACGGGCACCCAGATGTCGGCGTGACTGTAGTAGCGGCGTCGCTCGCGGTCGAGCTCAGCGAGGCGCGTTTCGAGCTGCACCGGGGCGTCACCGAGCAGCGGCCGCCGCTCACCACCCGTCCCAGATCGCAGCCGGGCGGCAATCGCGGTCGGCGTGGCGTCGAGGTAGCAGATGAACCCACGTTCGCCGAGCGCGGCGCGGTTCGCGGCGCTCAAGAACGCCCCACCGCCCGTCGCGATGACGGCGGGCGTACGATTCGCGGCCTCAGCGACCAGCCGTTTCTCGATCTCGCGGAAGGCGGCCTCGCCGTCCCGCTCGATCAGCTCAGCGGGAGTGTTGCCCTCGGATTCTGTCACGAGGTCGTCGGTGTCGAGGAAGGGCCAACCGAGCCGTTCGGCAAGCGCTTTGCCGACGGTACTCTTGCCGACGCCCGAAAGGCCGATCAGAACAATTTGCTGCCGGGACACTAAGGGCCCTCGCCGTCTGTACTACTGCCAGTGATTCGTTCTCGCGGTCCGATCGTCGATCGGAACGCCTCGAAGTTGCGAAGAATCTCGGCGATGTGGTCGCCCCCGAACTTCTCAAGGATGGCGTCGGCCAGGACGATCGCGACCATCGCTTCGCCAACGACGCCGCCAGCAGGGACCACAGCGACATCCGAGCGTTCGTAGAACGACTCGGTCTCCTCGCCGGTCAGCAGGTCCGCGGTCGGCATGCGTCGCGGCACCGTCGAAATCGGCTTGAGGTAGCCACGGACGACCACGTCCTCGCCGTTGGTGATGCCACCCTCGAGGCCGCCCGCGCGGTTTGAATCGCGCTCCCACGGCCGGCGTTCCCAGGCAGCAGCCGGCAGGATCACATCCATCACCTCGGAACCGGGCGCGGCGGCGCCGGCGAAGCCGTCGCCGATCTCGACTGCCTTCACGGCGTTGATCGAGAGCACGGCCTGCGCGAGCAGGCCGTCGAGCTTGCGATCCCAGTGCACGTGGCTGCCGAGGCCCATCGGGACGCCGCTGGCACGCACCTCGAACACCCCGCCGAGCGTGTCCAGATTCTCGCGGGTGCGATCGATCTCGTCGATCATCGGCTGCTCGAAGGCGGGATCTGCGACGCGCACCTGGGACGCGTCGACCGCGTCCCAGTCGATCCGATCGGGGACCATTGCCGTGACGCTGCCAATCGCGAGCGTGTGGGAGTGAATCGTCACGCCGAGGTCCGCGGCGATCGCCCTCGCGATCGAACCGACTGCGACCCGTGCCGCCGTTTCGCGCGCGCTGGACCGCTCGAGGATCGGGCGCACGTCGTCGAAGCCGTACTTCTGCGTGCCGACGAGGTCGGCGTGGCCGGGGCGGAGCAGCGTGACGCGCTCGACGCCCTCCTCGACCTCCTCGGTCGCCATCCGGACGCGCCAGTTCGCATTCTGGTGGTCGCGATTGATCATCGAGAGTGCGATCGGCGAGCCCATCGTCAGCCCGTGTCGCACGCCGGACATGATCTCGGCGCGATCCTGCTCGATCTGCTGGCGCTTGCCGCGTCCGTAGCCGCCCTGACGGCGCTTGAGGTCGGCGGCGATCAGGTCTTCGCTCAGGCTGAGACCCGCCGGAACACCCTCGACGACGGCGGTCAGGCCCTTGCCGTGCGATTCACCGGCGGTGAGGAAGCGAAAACGGCTCATTCGGCGGTCTCGCGCAGCGCCGCTTCGGCTGCGAAGACGGCCTCGACCTCGTCGGCGGTGATCAGCGGTGTGGCGTCCGGATCGGGCGTGGTGCCCTGTTCGCCGTCGAAGGTTTCCCAGTCAGCGAGCAACTCGTCGGGACCGCCTTCTTCCCAGTCCGAGCGCTCCGCCGCATCGCGACGGGCAACTGTGGTGAGCAGCGGGCGGGTACGTGTCTCGTCGCTCGCATCGCGGTATTCGAGGTTCACGTCCACCTGGGCCGCGTTGAAGCTGGCGTACGGCATTTCGTAGAGCAGGCGCTCCACCATCCGCACGGCGACGCGGCGCGCGACGACGTACTCGTTGGCGACCTCGTCGCGTATGCCACCGACGATGCGGACATCGGCCTCGGCGAGCATTGAGACGCGGATCCGCTCGTGATCGGCTGCGACCAACGCTGCCGTGTGGAGCGCGCGCCAATCGGCGGGAGGCATGCCCTTCGGCGGTCGCGCGCCGCGCCACGCTTCGAAGGTCTGGTCGAGGAGCTGCATCAGTGCGTCCTGGTCACCTTCGCCGATCACCGAACGCCATTTGCGGGCGGCGAACATCGCTTGCACGACCATGAAGCCGAGGATCGTGCCAATCACCAGCAGCACACTGATCGCGAGGCCGAGGCCCATGCGTTCGCCCTTCGTTACGTAATCGGTCGGGGCGCGTCTTGGTTCCACGAAACGCCCAATCGCAAACCGTCGCTACGCTATCGCATCCCAGTGTCAGGCGCGTTCGCGCCCGCGTCGAGGGCTGCCCGCGCGGCATCGAACATCACGGTCAGCGGCGGCTCCTGGCCGGTCCATAGGCGGAACGCGGCGGCACCCTGGTGAATCAGCATCGCGAGGCCACCGAGGGTCTGCGCGCCTGCCTGCTCTGCCGCTTCGAGGAAGGGGGTGCGCTCTGGCGTGTAGACGAGGTCGAAGGCGAGCTGACCGGCGTGCATCATGCGCGCCGGAATCGGTGTCGCCGCCTTGTCCGGTCCGTGGCGCATCCCGAGCGAGGTCGTCTGAATCACCAGGCGTGCTGCCGCGACGGAGACGCGCAGGCGTTCTGAGGCTGTATCCAGTGGGCAGGTCCGCACATCGAGGTCGCTGCCACCAAGCGAGACCAGCGCCTCAGCGCGGACCTCAGTGCGGTTTGCGATCGTCACGCGTGCGACGCCCGCCTGCCGCATCGCGACCACCGCCGCACGGGCTGCGCCGCCCGCGCCGAGGATGACGACGTTCGTCCCGGCGAGGTCCACATCGACTCCTGCGAGAGCGCTCAGGATACCGATGATATCCGTGTTCGTGGAGTGTAGCTGTCCGTCGCGGTTAACGATGGTGTTCGCCGCCCCGACGAACTCCACGGTCCCGTCAAGTTCGTCGATCAGCCGCAGCACCGCGACCTTGTGCGGCACGGTGACGTTCGCGCCCAGCGCTGAGCGTGATCGCAACTGTTCAACCGCGGTCTGCAAATCCGCCGCGGGCGTCTCCCACGCCTCATAGCGTGCGTCGATGCCGAGCGCATCGAAGGCAGCCTGCTGGAACGCCGGAGAGATCGAGTGGGAAACGGGGTGCCCGAGTAGGGCAATCGTCTGAGTCACGGCTGATCGCTAGTCCGGAGCGCATTCGGAGGCGCGGAACGCCTCGACGTTGGCGTTGTGCCCCTCGAGGGTCGCCGCGAACGCGTGCGAGCCGTCGCAGGCGGGCGACGCGACGAAGAAGATGAACGCGGAATCGCTTGGGTTAATCGCCGCCTCGATCGCCGCGATGCCCGGATTGGCGATCGGTCCGGGCGGCAGACCCGGGTAGAGGTAGCTGTTGTACGGCGAATCTAGCTCGAGGTCGGTCTGTTCGAGGCCGAGCTTCCACCAGCCGAACTCCTCTACGCTGTCGGCGGTCGAGATCGCGAACTGCACCGTCGGGTCCGCCTGCAGTGCGATCCGCTGATCGAGGCGGTTGCGGAACGCCGAGGCGACCAGCGACTGCTCAACAGCGAGCGCTGATTCGCGCTCAACCACCGAGGCCAGCGTCAGCACCTCGTGGATCGTGAACCCCGCCTCGGCCGCCGCATCGCGCATCTCATCGGTGATCTGCTCATCGAAGGCGTCGAGCATCGCCTCGACCGCCTCTTCGGCGGTGGTAGCCGGGCGGAACGGGTAGCTCGCCGGGAGCAGATACCCGAGCAGCGAGTTCTCGAGCGGCTTGCCGAGCAGTGCCGGATGCATCCACCGGCGCGTCGTCGCGGCCAGCCACTCGGCGATCGTGACGATCCCGGCATCTACGAGGATGTCGCTGACCTCCTGGACCCGCAGGCCTTCGGGGATGCGCACCAGCTCCGCGTCGAGCCCGCCCTCGCGGAGTTGGAGGATCACCTCGGCGGCTGATGTGCCGGTCATGAACTCGTAGCGTCCCGCCTTGAGCTCGCCGGTGACACCGCTGAACGTGAGCAGCGTGTCGTAGGCCCCGCCGTCGGTGAGTACACCCGCATCGAGGAGGATTTGCCGGATCTCTGCCGCCCCGGTGGCATCAGGAATCTCGACCGCGACCAGTTCTGGCGCGGCGCCCTCGACCAGCGCGGGGTCGAGCGTGCGCACGTCCTCGGCGATCGCCTCGGGCGTATCGAGGAGCTGCTGTACCATGACTGCTCCGGCGACCACCGAGAACAGCACCATCAGGCCGAAGACGAAGGTCAGCGGATCGCGCAGATAGGCGAGCAGATCAGGCGGTTTCATCGCCCACCGAAGTTCTCGCCGCGCAGCTCGCAGTTGTGCGGCGCTGTTCGAGGAACTGCTCCAGCAGCACCGTCGCCGCCAGGTCGTCGGTCGGCCTGCGACGCCCGCCCGCTTCGCGCGCACGCGCGTCGGCCGCGACCGTGGTCAGCCGTTCGTCCTCGTAGACCACTTCGACCTCGAGGATCCGATCGAGGCGCGCGCCCATGCGGCGCGCCATCACGGCCGAGTCGCCTTCGTCGCCGCTGGGCAGCAGTGGCAGCCCGATCACGATGCCACCAACCGCTTCGCGCTTCACGATCGCCCGGATCGCGGGCACCGCTGCCGAGGCCGGGACCACCTCGAGCGGCACAGCGACCCGTTCATCCGGGTCGCAAATCGCGAGACCGACGCGCGCCTCGCCAGGGTCGACGCCGAGCCAGCGCACGCTACGGCTCCTCGATCGGTGCCGCACTGGGCTCCGCGGTCGCGGTCGCGACCGCATCGAAGGAACTCAGCACCGTCGATCGGTTGCCGTCCTCGTCGTCGCCCGCTTCCTCGAGAGCGGCCGCGGTTCCGGGTACGGCAAAGGTTACGGAGATGCGCCCGCTGTTCCTCGGGAGCCAACGCCACGGGATGAAGCCCGGGTTTAGCTCGATGCGTGGCGGCGTCTCGAGGTCGAGCATCTCCTGGATCTCGGCGCGCGCCGGTCCGGGAGAGTCACCTTTGACCGCCGCGCTCACCAGCGCCGTGTCGACCACATCGGCGACCAAGCCGGTCGCTTCGACGAGCACAGTCATCGTCCCACCCTCGATTCGGGCATCAGACAGCACCACATTTGCGCCGCTCAACAGCAGCTCACGGCTCTTGGGCAGTTGAGCGGTCAACAGGGCCCGCGCCGTGAGCTGCGCGTCGGCCTCGGTGACCACGAGTGCGGAGACGACTGCCGTGTAGTCGACGAGGTATATCTCGGCCGGATCGCCGGGGTTCGAGAGCGACTCCTGGCTGAAAATCTGGACAGAGATTGTCTGCGGGAAGACCGTTCCGTCGGTCACGGCCTCAAGTAGCTCACGTTCGCCGATCCTGCGGAGCATCTCGTCTGCGATTAGCACCACACGCACGACGTCCGTCTCGTCGACGGCTGGGACAAACACGTCGGTGCCGCCGCTAGCTGAGGCAGGGTTCGTGACCGTCACACCCTGAGGCAGATCGCTGGTGAGGATGAGCGTCGCGAACGGCACGTTCGCCTGGATGCCTGGTTGAATCGCCGTCGAGCTCACCGTCGCAATCGAGGCTGCTGGCACCGCCACATCCTCGTCAGTCGCGAAGCTGATCCCGTTTTCGTCGTCGATCTGGGTACCGGCGCGCACTGTCCGTTCCACCTCGGAGGCGTTGGAGAACTGCAGCATGACCGTTGCACGCTGGTCTGGGACCTCCACCTCGCCGGTCGTCAGAATCGCGATCGAGTGGGTGAAGGTGTGGTCGAAACTCGTCGCGGGCTGAATCCCGAGCTCGAGGTCGGGCTCCGACGCGATCGGACTGAGCCGCAAGCGCCCGCTCGCGGTCATCTCTTCCGAGGCGGGCACGATCACAATTTCGGCAGACGGGATCGTGTTGCAGGCGACGATGGCGACGACGTAAAGCCCCATGCCGAGCACCGCCGCGCGGATGAGCCCACCCCACGCCATGCGGGGGACGTAGAACTCGCGGTCGCCAAGGTGCAGGCGGTGGTGCGGAGACCGCACGACCGCCTGCACCGAGGCGGCGGTCGGCAGGCCGTTCTGCCGTGCGTACCCGCGCACGTCACCACGGGCCGCGACGACGCCGAGCGCCAGCGAGTTGCGCTTCGCGACTGCCGCGATGTGCGGCCACGCGGCGGGATCCCGCAGCGACCGCGCCTCGCGAGGCACCATCAGCACGACCTCGGCCATACCGGCCGCTTCGATCCGGTCAACGACATCGAGGATGCCGTCGTCCGCCCGCGCGACGACCATCCCGCGATCATCTGGGGCAGCCGTGGGTGCGAGGGTGGACGGATCAACCTCGCGTCGGCGCGGGGCGCGCATCGTGCGCACGAAGCCAACCAGGCGGTCCCAGCCGTCACGCAGCGTGGCGAGGAATTCGTTCATATGGGGCTAGCCCTCGAGCCGCTCCCGAGCGAGCGCTCGCGCCGCATCCAACGCTTCATCGAGACGCACGCTATCGCGCCCTCCGGCCTGAGCGAGCTGCGGCCGGCCGCCGCCCCCGCCGCCGGTGAGCTTTGCGGCTGCTCGCACGACCTCGTCAGCCCCGAGGCCGCGTTCGACGACGTCGTCCGTCGCCGCGGCGACGAACATCGGGCGCCCGTCGATCTCGGCGCCCAACGTGATGAAGGCGGAACCGAGCTGCCTGCGAAGGTGCTCCACCATCGGGCGGAGCGCGTCGACGGAGTCGACCTCGACGCGCGCGACAAGCACCTGGACGCCCTCGATTTCCTCGGCCGAGTCGACGAGGTCGTCGGCCTGACCGGCCGAGGCCTGACGTGCGGCTGCTTCGGCGCGCTTTCGCTCGGCGGCAAGCTGCTCCTCGAGCGCAGTGACGCGGTCACCGATTTCGTGCGCTGGGACCTTGAACCGCTGCGCGAGGTCCTCGATCTGGTCCAGGCGCTCGGAGATATACTCGTCCGCCTCGGGGCCGGTGAGCGCCTCGATGCGGCGGAGACCGGCGCCGATGCTGGAGTCGGACACGATCTGGACCTGGCCGACCTGACCAGTCGAGTGCAGGTGCGTACCGCCGCAGAATTCGCGGCTGAAGCATTGTGGCGAATGCTGGTTGCCGTGCCCATGCGCCTCGCAATACTCGACCACGCGCACCTGGTCGGTGTACTTGTCCTCGAAGAAGGCGATCGCGCCGCGTTGGACGGCCTCGTCGTACGGCAGGACGAGCGTTTCGCGCTCGATGTCCTCGCGTACCTTCTCATTCACCTGACGCTGAATGGTGCGCAGCTGTTCCCGCGTCGGCGCCTCGGGATGTGTGTAGTCGAAGCGCAGGCGGTCGGGCCCGACGTAGGAGCCCGCCTGGCGGACGTGAGTACCGAGGTGATCTCGCAAACTCGCGTGCAGCAGGTGCGTCGCGGTATGGTTCCGCATCGAGCCTTGCCGGAACTCCGGATCGACGCGCGATTCCGCCGCTTCCGAGGTCACGATCGAGCCCTCGCTGACGGTGCCGACGTGGACGATCGCGTCGCCGAACCGCTGCGTATCTTCGACGTGGAAGCGACCGCTCGGCGTGATTACCTCGCCGTGGTCGCCGATCTGGCCACCACCCTCGGAGTAAAACGTCGACGACGCCAGCACGACCTCTCCTCGATCGCCACTCTCGAGGCGTTCCGTCGTAGTGCCATCACCCATAAGGAGCGTCACCGTCGAAGTGCCAGTCAGGCTCTCGTAGCCAGCGAACTCGGACTCGACGCCGAGCGCGGCGTAGGTGGCCACGCGGTTGTCGCTCTCACCGCCGAAAGTCTCATCGCCTCGCGAGCGCTCACGCTGGGCGGCCATCTCTGCCTCGAAGCCCGCTTCGTCGACCTCGAACCCCTCAGCCGCAGCCACCTCGCGAGTCAGCTCGGGCGGCAGGCCGTGGGTGTCGTAGAGCGCGAACATGTCGCGGCCCCGCACTCGCTTCGAGGCCTGCTCGCGCGCCAGCACATCGTCGAGTAATTCGAGGCCACGCGACAGCGTCTGCTGGAAGCGCGACTCCTCGACTTCGGCGACGCGCGTGACGAAGTCCTTCTGCTCGACGAGCTCCGCGTTCGCGTGCTCGGACGCGTCGATCGCCTTGCCGACGACCTCCGCGAGGAACGGTTCACGAATGCCGAGCTTGTGACCGAAGTAGACCGCGCGCCGAATCACGCGGCGCAGCACGTAGCCACGGCCCTCGTTGCTCGGCAACACGCCGTCGGTCACGAGGAAGGCGATCGCCCGCGAATGCTCGGCAATCACGCGGAGTGCGGCGGTGACCTCGGGATTCTTGACTGGCTCATAGGTGCGGCCGGAAACAGCCTCGGCCGCGGCGATTACGGAGCGCAGCTCGTCAGTCTCGTGCACCGTGCGCACGCCCTGCAGCACGGAAGCGAGCCGCTCGAGGCCCGCGCCGGTGTCGATATTCGCTGCGGGCAGTAGCTCGCGCGTGCCGTCTTCCTGCTGGAAGTACGTCATGAAGACGAGGTTCCAGATCTCGAGGAAGCGGCCACTATCCAGCGCGGGGTGGTCAGCGTCGTGGTCGTAGTCGGGGGCGGGGTTCGAAGGCTCGCCGAAGTCATAGTGCAGCTCGGAGCACGGGCCGCACGGGCCGGAGTCGCCGGGCGGGCCCCAGTAGTTCCCCTGCTCGGCGGTGTAGCGGAGAATCCGGTCCTCAGGTAGTCCCTTCTGGCGCCAGAGTTCAAACGCCTCGTCGTCGTCGGTGAAGACAGACGCCCAGAGCTTGTCCGGATCGAGGCCGAGCACCTCAACGAGGAACTCCCAGGCCCAGTCGACGGCCTCTTCCTTGAAGTAGTCGCCGACGGAGAAGTTCCCCAGCATCTCGAACAGCGTGAGGTGGCTCTCGTCGCCCACTTCCTCGATGTCGGTCGTGCGGAAACTGCGTTGGATCGACGTAAGCCGAGGCGCCGGTGGGTCTTCAAGGCCCATGAAATACGGCTTAAACTGCACCATGCCGGCCGTCGTGAAGAGGAGCGTGGGGTCGCTATGGGGGACGAGCGAGGCCGAGGGGATGCGGCGGTGTTGGCGCGCCTCGAAGAACTCCAGGAACGCTGTTCTGAGTTCATCAACCGTCAAAGGATGCCGCCCTCCGCCGCCCACCCGTGGTCAAACACGATCGGCCGCACCCGCTCTAGGATTCGCACAGGGGAGGTGCCGGGATGGCGCCGTCCCATCGCCGTCAGGCTAGGGTAGAATGCGCCCCGAGAGGCGGTCAATTTTGGAGTCTGACATATCGGATTTCAACTCCGGTCTGAGGCGTCTTCTCCCCCATCGCCGATGACCCAAACACCTGACTTCCAGACACTGGATGGCTTCGCAGCGGTGATTCTCGCCGGCGGTCGTGGCACCCGCATGCGCTCCGAACTGCCGAAGGTGCTCCACGCCGTCGCAGGCGTTCCGATGATCCGCCACGTCGCTGACGCGGCTCGCGGGGCGGGCTTCGCCCAGCTCGTCGCCGTCGTCAGCCCCGATGGCGAAGCGACCGTCGCGGCCGCCGGCCCCGACGTGAACTCCGCCATCCAGGCGGAGCCGCTTGGCACCGGAGACGCGGCCCGCGCAGGCCTCGAAGGCGTCGCTGACGCCTCAAACGTCGCGATCGTGAATGCCGACCTGCCGCTACTCACGGCGCACACTCTGGCCGCCACGGCTCGGCGTCACCTCGAAACCGACGCGGTGCTCACCTTAGTCACCGCCGAGTTCGACGACCCGACCGGCTACGGCCGTATCGCACGCGGCGATGGGGGCGTGATAACCGCGATCGTCGAGGAAGTCGATGCCAGCGCCTCGCAGCGTGCGATTACAGAGGTGAATGTTGGCCTTTATGTAGCGCATGCCAATTGGCTGCAGGCCGCCCTCGCCGCGCTCGTGCCGAGCGCCAGTGGGGAGCTCTACCTCACCGACATCGTGGGCCACGCGGCCGCCTCGGGCGCGACGATCGCGACACACACGCTGGCCGACGTCAGCGAAATTCAGCAGGTGAACGATCGTGTCGAGCTCTCCCGTGCCGAAGCGATGATGCGCGACCGCATCCGCGAGCGCGTGATGCGCGAGGGCGTGACGCTAATCGATCCTGCGAGCACGTTCATTGACGCTTCGGTGACGTTCGGGCCGGACACGACGATTCTGCCGGGCGTGCATCTCCTCGGGCGGACCTCGCTCGGCGTGGCGTGTCGGATCGGGCCGAATGCGGTTCTGGAAAACGTCGTCGCGGGCCACCGTGTGCGGATCGGTAACTCCACCATCGAGGAATCCTCGCTGGCGGATGACGTGGAAATCGGGCCGTACTCGCACATCCGGCCGGGGTCCTCGATCGAGAACAATGTGCACCTTGGGAACTACGTGGAGGTGAAAGCGTCACGAATCGGCGCAAATACCCGGATCGGGCATTTCTCCTATGTGGGCGATGCCGATATCGGTCAAGCTGTGAATATCGGTGCAGGCACGGTCACTGCCAATTACGATGGTGAACGGAAGTACCGAACGGAAGTTGGCGACGGCGCATTCATTGGAGTTGACTCCATGCTCGTCGCCCCGATAGTGGTTGGAGCAGGCGCGCGCACCGCGGCAGGATCAGTCGTGACGAACGACGTACCGCCCGGGTCTATGGTGATGGGGGTACCGGCGCGTATCCGACCTAACGAAGGAGCAGAGTCCGGCGACGACTGACCGCAGGTCGAAGCCCGTTTTCTCTTGGATAGCAGCTTAGTCATCGTCGTCGCGACACTGATCGCGACGGCCATCCTCCTGATTCTCATCGCCGCCACCGAGGCAGGCGTAACCGCGTTGTCACGCGGCCGCATCCGCGCGGAGCATCCGAACGGCCTCGGAGGCCTGCTGCTCAGCTATATCCGTCAGCGCCAGCGCATCCTCCGCACGCTCAGCGTCGCGACCACTGCCGTGATCGTACTCTGCACGGGCACCATCTTCGCGCTACTGCAAGGTTCCGAAGTCACCGCTCAAACCACAGTCGTCGCGGGCGTCGCTTCTTTCATCTTCGTCGCGTTCGTTCGCCAGACCACCCGCTCGATCGTGCTGCTAAACCCAGAGCGCTGGGGCTTGCGCCTCTCGCTCCCGATCCGCGTGCTCCAGATCGTATTCACCCCACTTGCCTGGCTCGCGAACGCGCCGGTCAGCCTCGTGCTGCGGATCGCTGGGCGCGGTGACGCCGTGCTAGAGGTCGACCCGACCGAGGAGCTGGTCGGTCTACTTGAGGTCACCGAGGCGGGCGAAGAGCCCGCGATGGTTGAGCAGCGCCGGATGATGCGCGGCGTAATCGACATGACTCAGCAGACCGTCCGCGAGTTGATGACGCCCCGCACCGACCTCATTGGGGTGACCACGGACGCCTCGATGGGTGACGTGATGAAGATCGTCAGCGAGTCTGGCTACAGCCGGATCCCGCTCTACTCCGACTCGCTCGACACGATCGTTGGGGTGGTCTACGCCAAGGACCTGCTGGCCTACCTCCGTACGGGCAATGTCACGCCAAAACTGCAGGACATTTGTCGCCCGGCCTATTTTGTCCCCGAGACCAAGCGCGCCGATGAGCTGCTCGCGGACCTGCGGCGCGACCAGGTCCACCTCGCGATCGCGGTCGACGAGTACGGCGGTACCGCGGGCGTCGTCACCGTCGAGGACCTGCTCGAAGAGATCGTGGGCGAGATCAGCGACGAGTACGACGTCGATGAGGTCGAGGTCGAGCGCCTCGACAACAACGAGGCGATCCTCGATGCCCGGATGACGATCGATGAGCTAAACGAGCTGTTCGGCAGTTCGATCGAGTCGGACGATTTCGACACGGTCGGCGGGCTGATCTTCACGCTGCTTGGCCGCCTCGCGGCACCTGGCGACGAGGTGCACACGCTCAACGCCGACGGTGAAGCAGGCGAGCAGAGCCTCCACCTGCGGGTGCTCTCGGTCCTCGGGCGGCGCATTAAAAAGGTGCGCGTCTCGCTACCCGCTTCGGCGGCCGAGTCGGAGACGGCGGAAGTCGCCGCGCGCGTGCTCTAAGCGACAGATAACTTCCGCAGACTTGCGTCGGTCGCGTACCCTGACCGCCCATGACTGAATTCAGAACAAATGATCTATTTTACTGGTTCGCGATCCACCGCGCCTACCGTCTCGAGAGCGCGGGTTTCGCCGTGCTTGAGGAGGGCTTTCCCTCGATGGAGGCAGCCTGGAAAGGCACCGCGAGCGAGCTGAGCGCCGCGGGCCTCGACGAATCCAGCGTCAGCGGGCTGCTGAAGATCCAGGCCGCCACGACACCCGAGGCGGAAATGGAACGCTTCGCGGAAAACGGAGTGGAGGCGATTCTGCGGCCCGATAGCCGCTACCCGGCGCGGCTGCGGGAGATCCCCGATGCTCCGCCCGTCCTCTACCTGAAAGGCTCATGGGAACCAAAGGACGACTGGAGCGTCGCCGTCGTCGGAACGCGGCGCGCCGCCACCTACGGCCGGGAGGCGCCAGCGAACTCGTGGGTACCATCGCCCCGCACCGCGTCACAGTCATCTCCGGACTGGCGAGGGGAATCGACACCATCGCGCACCACTCCTCACTCGAAGCAGGCGGACGCACCGTCGCGGTCCTCGCGAACGGCCGGGACGAGGTCTGTCCGCCCGAGAACCGCGGTCTCGCGGACCGCATCGTCGAGCACGGCGCACTGATTTCGGACTACCCGCTGGACACGAAGCCGCACGGCAGCTATTTCCCCCACCGCAACCGCATCATCTCCGGTCTGTCGCTCGGGACGAGCATTGTCGAAGGCGACTACACTAGCGGCGCTGATGATTATCGCGCGCATGGCAACAGAGCAGGACCGTGAAGTCTTCGCGGTCCCCGGCTCGATCTTCTCATCGCAGTCTCGAGGGCCCAACTCGCTAATCCGCGACGGCGCGAGCCCCGTCACCCACGCCGAAGATGTGCTCGAAGCGCTGAATCTCACGCAGATCGCGGCGCAGCTGGACTTCAGTCAGGTGATGCCCGACACCAACGAGGACGAACTCGCTGTCCTCGACGCCCTGATCCGGGAACCAACACACACCGATCTCGTCGTCCTTGGCAGCGGTTTGGCCGCCGCCAAGGTGTCCGGTACGCTTGCGATGCTTGACCTGAAGGGCCTTGCGCGCGACGTCGGCGGTATGCAGTACGTACGGCTGCGCGAGGAATTGGCTGAGTATCACCCCGAATCCACGGCGATCCCAAACGCGCCCGCCGGAGAGCGAGCAGCGAAGTGACCACTGACACCCCCACCGACGACGCGAAGAAGAGCAGCACTGTTCGTCGCCTCGTGATCGTCGAGTCCCCTGCTAAAGCGCGCACGATCGGGCAGTTCCTTGGCTCCGATTATGTCGTCGAGTCGTCGATCGGCCACATCCGTGACCTGCCCTCGTCGGCCGCACAGATCCCGAAGCAGTACAAGAAGGAGAAGTGGGCTCGCCTCGGTGTGAACATCGAGGAAAACTTTGAGCCGCTCTACGTCATCCCGCCCGACAAGACCAAGCAGGTCGCCAAGCTCCGCAAGCTCCTGAAGGACGCGGACGAGCTCTACCTCGCAACTGATGAAGACCGCGAGGGTGAGGCGATCGCCTGGCACCTGCTCCAGGTGCTCAAGCCCAAGGTCCCCGTCAAGCGCATGGTGTTCCACGAAATCACTCGCGAGGCGATCGACGAGGCGCTGGCCCAGCCGCGTGAGGTCGACGCCGAGCTGGTTGAGGCGCAGGAGACGCGCAGGATCCTCGACCGCCTCGTCGGCTACGAGGTCTCGCCGGTGCTCTGGCGCAAGGTGAAGCCACGCCTGTCGGCAGGCCGCGTGCAGTCGGTCGCCGTGCGCGTGATCGTCGAGCGCGAACGTCAGCGGATGCGCTTCCATTCCGCAGGCTACTGGGACGTTGAGGCGATTCTCCGTACCCGCGACGGCCGCGCAGAGACCGTCCTGACCAAGATGATCGAGTTGGACGGCAACCGACTCGCCGTCGGGCGCGACTTCGACCCCGAGACCGGGATGCTCAGCGACGCGTCGGCCGTCGAACTACTTGACGCCAGCTCTGCACCGGCGATCGCGAGCGCCCTCGAATCGACCGCGTTCACCGTTACCGATGTGCAAGAGCGCCAGTACACGCAGAAGGCGCCTGCGCCGTTCATCACCTCGACGCTCCAGCAGGAGGCGAGTCGCAAGCTGCGTTACAGTGCGCAGCGCACGATGCAGGTCGCGCAGCGCCTCTACGAAAACGGCTACATCACCTACATGCGCACGGACTCGGTCAACCTGTCCGAGCAGGCGACGAACGCCGCCCGTCGCCAGGCGAGCGAAATGTACGGTCCCGAGTACGTGCCGGACGCGCCTCGCAAGTACGCGTCCACTACCCGCGGCGCCCAGGAAGCGCACGAGGCGATCCGCCCCGCAGGCGACATTTTCCGCACCCCGGCTGCGCTCAATGGCGAACTCGACGCCGACGCGCTGCGCCTCTATGAGCTGATCTGGATGCGTACCGTTGCGTCGCAGATGAAGGACGCGAACGGCGTCCGGACGCAGGTCCGGCTGGAGGCCGAAGCGGGTGACCGCGGCACCGCGACGTTCCAAACCTCGGGCAAGGTCATCACGTTCCCCGGTTTCCTCCGCGCCTACGTCGAAGGGTCCGACGACCCCGACGCGGCGCTCGACGATCAGGAACGGTTGCTGCCGCCGCTGCAGACGGGCCAGCAGCTCGACCCGAACTCCACCGAGGCCAAGGGCCACGAGACGCAGCCGCCCGCTCGCTGGACCGAGGCGAGCCTGATCCGCGAGTTGGAAGAGCGCGGCATCGGCCGCCCCTCCACCTACGCCTCGATCATTCAGACGATCCAGGACCGGGGCTACGCCTGGAAAAAGAGCTCCGCCCTCGTTCCGACGTTCATCGCATTCGCGGTGACGCGTCTGCTAGAGGAGCACTTCCCCGACCTCGTCGACTACGACTTCACGGCAAAGATGGAGGCCTGCCTCGACGACATCGCCGATGGCGAGCGTGAAGGACGCCCCTGGCTGCACAGCTTCTATTTCGGCGACGAAGACGCATCACCCGCTGACGCGATGGGCGCCGAGGGCCTGCATGGCACGATCAGCTCCGGTTGGGAAGAGATCGATGCTCGTGCCGTGTCCTCCGTCCCGCTGGGCAAGGACTCCGAGGGCCGCGAGGTCGCCGTTCGCGTCGGTCGCTACGGCGTCTACGTCCAGGCTGGCGAAGAGGCGCTGCGCGCCGACCTGCCCGAAGATGTCGAGCCGGACAAGGTCGACCTCGCCCGCGCCGAGGAGCTGCTCCATCAGGAGTCGCTCGGCGACCAGCCGCTCGGTGCCGACGAGAACACCGGCGAGCTGATCTACCTCAAGACCGGCCGCTTCGGTCCGTACGTCCAGCTGGGAGAAGACCCGGAGCGTGACGAGAAGGGTAAGATCCCGAAGGACGCGCCCAAGCCGCGCCGCTCCAGCCTCTGGCCCGACATGACGATGGAGACTATCACCGTCGAGGACGCGCGGGAGCTGCTCACGTTC
>Ga0114999_10004458_pt1 | contig 16937 bp, 16 predicted proteins | sample ArcticOcean_MG_C_3_FD_89820 | JGI IMG/M metagenome (GOLD analysis project Ga0114999, IMG submission 89820) | Marine microbial communities from western Arctic Ocean - ArcticOcean_MG_CB8_126 | ecosystem: Environmental > Aquatic > Marine > Oceanic | place: Arctic Ocean: Canada Basin | collected...
GACGTCCACTTGAGAACAAAAGAGAAGCAAAATGACTAGCTCGGCTGACTATAAGGCCCTCGAATCCAAGTACTACATGCAGGTGGTAAACCGAATGCCCCCTGTGCTGGTGCGAGGCGAAGGCACCCGAGTGTTCGACAACGATGGCAAGAGCTATCTCGACTTCACAGCCGGGTGGGCTGTCCTGAACCTTGGACACAGCCACCCTGCGGTTACCGAAGCCATTCGAGACCAGGCAGGCAAGATCCTGCAGATGTCGAATCTGTTCTACACGACTCCGCAGCTTCCGCTGGCGCAGATCATCGTCGACAACTCTGACGTCGATCGCGTTTTCTTCTGCAACTCAGGCGCAGAAGCCAACGAGGGCGCCTGCAAGGTCGCTCGTAAGTGGGGCAAGATCAAGCTCGATGGCGCATACGAGATCATCACTACTCTCGATTCGTTCCACGGCCGCACGCAGGCGATGATGGCCGCTACCGGTCAGCCTGCGTACCAGGAGAAGTGGGCCCCGCTAATGCCGGGATTCGTTAACGTTCCATACAACGATGTTCAAGCGATCAAAGACGCCTATGTTGAAGGTCGCACGTGCGCGGTGCTATTGGAGCCGGTTCAGGGCGAAGGCGGAGTGAACATTCCGTCGGACAGCTACCTGAAAGAGATCATGGACTTCTGCCACGAGAAGAACATCTTGTTCATGCTCGACGAGGTTCAGACAGGAATGGGTCGACTCGGCACGCTGTTTGGATACCAGCAGTTCGAAGGCGTTGAGCCCGATGTTATGACGCTTGCGAAGGCTCTCGGTTCCGGTGCTCCGTTGGGTGCATTTGCAACCAAGGAGTTCTGCTCAATATTAGAGCCCGGAGATCACGGCTCTACGTTTGGCGGAAACGCACTGACGACTGCTGCTGGTTCAGCCGCCGCTAAAGTAATTGTCGATGAGAACATCTCGGCGCTCGCGAACGAGACCGGCGCTTACTTCCAGGGCAAGCTGAACGCTCTCGCTGAGAAGTACGATTTCATCACCGAGGTTCGAGGCATGGGCCTGTTGATCGCATTGGAAATGTCGAAAGAGATCGCTGGAGCAACAGTAACGGCGAGCTTGCCCGAGGGATTACTGCTGAACGCAGTTCGACCCAACATGATCCGCTTCATGCCCCCGTTGAACGTAACCCGAGACGAAATCGACGAAGCAGTCGCGATTTTGGATAAGGTGCTCGAAGAAACCGGCGCTTAGGCAAAAATCTGTATTAGAGATAACAAAGCCCGTGTCGAATTATCGACACGGGCTTTCTCTTTGTCATTGCGAGGAGCCTGCCCTGAGCGCTGCCGCCACTACTCCGACTTCTTCGCCTGCTCGTCCCTGAACCGCTGCCTCATATCCTCACTCGGAGGATAGAAACGACCCGGTGAACAGTTCTCTTCATCGACGAGCCGCGCTATGAAGTCCTCCACCTGGTCATGCTCCTCGATCCAGTCGATAACCTGCTCGGCAAGCTGCTGAGGAATGACCACCACTCCATCGTCATCAGCAACTATCAAATCGCCCGGCATCACTAACACGCCGTCGCAACTGATCGGAACGTTAACTTGGTGGAACGGACTGCCCTCTAATCCCGTGATCGCCGATCGCCCGGCCCCAAAGACAGCCAGACCGTACTCGTCTCTTATCTTGTCCAGATCTCGCACCGACGCATCCGTAATCAGCCCGGTGCCACGACGCGCCCACAGCCGTCGAGTCTTCATATTCCCGAGGATTCCCAGTTGGGACATCCTGTTGCAATCCACCACAAGCACATCTCCGGGACCACAACTCTCCATCGCAGCAAACTCGGGAGAGTCTTCACCACGCCTAAGAACCGCAGCCGTGTCGGGTCTCGGTGGAAGAAAACTCAAAGTACGAGCACGGGCGGCGATTTTCCGACCGCTCGTCAACGGCTTCACGTTTTTCATGTAGCAGTTGCTCCAAGAGGTGCTCGTGTCACCGTTCTTAGAATTTCTAGCCTGCTGGGTTATATACGACAACGCTCCAGCGCAGCTCTGCAAACTGACCTTTTCGAATCTCCGCAAAATATCGTCTGAAAGATCCGTTCGCGATTCTGTGTTCAACATTCCGTCGATTACTCCTGCCGTTCACGCCAACACGCAACTACATATGCGAACACACATTACGGCGTTCACCTTTCTCTGACCACCAGAACCACGCCAGAACCATGACGTTATTGGTGTTCTGGGCCGGGTTGCACAGTTACTAACAAAACATTAGTAACTATCGTGTATTGAAAATTCGTGTAGGGTTGAACGGATGACACAGAGCAAAGCCCAGAGCAAGACGGCGCATGAGCACTCGGCCACTGCCGGGGTGTGCCCGCACTACGAGGCGCCAATGGAGCTGCTTGGGCGTCGATGGACGGGTCTGGTATTGACCTCTCTCATGGACACGCCGGCACGATTTTCTAAGATCAGCACAGCAGTTATAGGCATTAGTGACCGGATGCTTTCGCAACGTTTGGTAGAGCTCGAAGAAATCGGCCTCGTCGAACGAAAAGTCTATGCCAGCCAACGACCCGTGCTCGTCGAATACGGAGCTACGGCGATGGCGCAAGAACTGGCTCTCGTCTTCGACACCCTACAAAACTGGGCTGAAAAGTGTATGCCGGCCAATTAGGCATCGACTACGTCAGCCCACCTCGACCGGGCTATAACGCACTAAGTTGCACTGTGGATGTGTGGCGTGAACGCAGAAGCAACCCTCAGATCGAGTGGTTGATTCACTACAACGTTCTTCCTAACCCAGTGCGGGCTTTCGCCTAGTCAAGTCAACAAGATCATTTTTACCTTTTTAACGGTTTAAACGCGAAAAGTCCTAATGATGTATCTCGCGCCGTAGCCCATATTGATGACATGACAGGTTCACCACTCCACAACAAGCCCACGCAGCCTATGAAGCGTTGCAATCACGGTGATCAACAACGGTGGCATGGTGGCGAAGCTATTGATTCAAGGGGGCAGTATGAAACTGAGCATTAAGACGAAATTACTCGGGACGCTCGCGCTGATAACAGCTTTAACGGTCTCGGTATTCGCGGTCGGATTTTGGGGTATGAACTCGGTCGCGAGTCACACCACCGAGATCGTGACCAAAGATCTAGTAGAGGACGTTCTCGTTCGTATCCACACCGTGATACCAATCACAACACCCAGCAGAATTATGTCTCGCGTAGATTGGCGATCTTTTTTGATCATCCGCGCTGCAATGAAAATCGCAACAACCACAAAAAATGTGAACACAGTCTCGCTAAACAGTTCGTGAACTGCATACCAGCCTGCCAGTATCGATGTCCCGTAGAGAAGAGCTGCAATGACCGATGTTTTTGAATCGGTAAGCAGTGTGCCTATCTTAAAGATGAACCACGTTGTCGCTACGTGAATCGCACCCTGAACAAGGAATACTGCCCATAATCCACCGCCGGAAACCAATCTGATCATTGCAATGAACAACGGGTAGCCAGGCAAACGCTGAGCCTGAGGATCAACCTTGGTCCAGGATGCTTCGCCTGTGATCACACCATACAACTTAGCGTCGCCGCGCAGGATTTCTGACTGAACCACATCGTCGCCCCACGGACCGCTAACGATAAACAACATCAAGACGACAAGAGTGGTAATTCCGACGACAACCATCGCAGGCTTATGCAGCGCGCCACTCAGAAGCTGCCTGACTAAAATCATGTTTTTCTCTGGGTTGCACTTCTACACCCTGAATTTACCGGTCTTATAGAATCGGGATGATTCTGCCTTTTCCACCAACGGATTTATCTCAAGACACAACTGCTTATCATGCCATTCGACTCGATCACGCATGACATTCTCCCCAGCTAGCGAGAGAATAGCTTGGTTGCTCTAATTAACAATCGAGTAGCGTCTCACCGAATTCGCAGAATTTCATCAGGAATCTAACTCAATCATGGCAAGGGAAAAGTGCGTCCTCGCTTACAGCGGGGGCATGGACTCGACAATCTCAACCGTCTGGATTCAGGAGAACTACGACATGGACGTCGTAACTCTTACTGTCGATCTCGGCGCAGGACCCGAAATCGTTGGAGTGAAGGAACGAGCCGCACAGGCTGGCGCCATCGACTCCCTGGTTTGGGACGTTCGAGACGAGTTCGTGAACGAATATGTGTTCCCTGGCCTAAAAGCCGGAGCCATGTACGAAGGCGTATACGCGCTTTCGACTGCGCTTGGCCGCCCGCTAATGGCGAAGAAACTCGTCGAAGCCGCTCGTGAAGTCGGAGCTACCGCGGTTGCACACGGTTGTACCGGCAAAGGCAATGACCAGGTTCGCTTCGATGCTGGAATCATGACGCTATCGGCCGCCGGTGAACCATTGAAAATCGTTGCACCCGCTCGTGAGTGGGGCATGACCCGTGACGAAGAAAAGCTGTACGCCCAGAAGGCAGGACTCGAGCTACGTGAGGTCGGATCAGACCAGCGTGTCTACTCGATCGACCGCAATCTCTGGGGTCAGGCTATCGAGGGTGAAGATCTCGAAGACACTTGGCTCGTGCCGCCCGAGGATGCCTACTCCTGGACCAAGCCGATCGAAGAAACCCCCGACGAGTACGTAGAGGTCGTGGTCGGATTCGAGAAGGGTGTCCCTGTTTCCGTCGATGGCTCGCTGAAGTCCGGGGTTGAACTGATCGCCATCTTGAACGACATGGCTGGTGAGCACGGTGTGGGTCGAATCGACCACATCGAAAATCGCCTGGTCGGTATCAAGTCACGCGAGGTCTACGAGACTCCTGCCGCTGTCGTGCTGCACACCGCTCTGAAGGCGCTTGAGACCTCGACGATGTCTCGGGAGCAGCAGCGCGTGAAGGCGAATCTCTCGGCGATTTACTCCGACATGGTTTACGACGGTCGCTGGTTCACAGAGCTTCGCACAAACATCGCGGCGTTCATGGATAGCGCTCACGAGTACTCGACCGGTGACGTTCGCCTGCGTCTGCACAAGGGTTCTTGCATCGTGGTGGGCAGACGTTCGCCGTTCTCGCTTTACGATTTCGATCTGGCAACTTACTCGACGACCGACTCGTTCGATCACGAGGCAGCAACCGGATTCATCGACATCTACTCCCTCGCAGCGAGGACGCAAGCGAGGAAGCAGACGAATTCAGAGAAGCGGTGATTCACTGTCGAGTTCGAAACCGAATCACCGCCGGGCAATTTATATGCTGCCGATACGACGATTTTTGAGGCTCAAGCGAGGTCAAACATATGTCACGCAGGAAACTGGTTACCAGGCGTTTTCAGCAGACGTTCATCATCGCGGCAATTCTGAGCATCGCACTTGTGATCGCCTGCGGAGACCAGTGGTATATCACTGTTCTAAATGACCTAAATCAGGACATCGAAATTAGGATTAAGCCCCTCTATTCAACTAAAGAGAACGTACAGATCGGACAACCGATCGAGGTGTTCGGAACTACAAAAGTAGCGTTCGATGATCTGCTTGATATCGAATTTTTTGATGGCGGACCTAGATCTGCAGAGAAATATTCTGTTCTCCTGGCAGCGGATTCAGAAAATTACTTCTTCTGGGTTATCAATGATGCGTTGTTAGAAGCTCGGTGTGTCGTAGTGGTAAGCGAAGCAATGACGAATTTTCTAGAGCCGTTTGGGATTACTGGAGATCCGATCACAGGAAGTCCCTTCCTAATTGACGATCCTCTTATTCTGAATCCGAATTATCAGGAATTTCCCTTGAACAGGTGTGACGATCACCAGGGAGCTGATGAAGAACAATAAGTTCTTGTTATCAAGAATTCTGGGACAGACGATAATCGAACCTCACTCTGAACATGACAAACAATAACGAAAACAAAAACCCGGCCGCTGCTGCACGCGGCAGCGAGCTTGCCAGTGATTTCACTGCTTCGGTTCACTATGACAGTCGGTTGTATGCCGAAGACATCAGTGGCTCGATCGCGCACGCCCGTATGCTGGGTCGACAGGGAATTATCGAATCCGACGATGCTGAGAAGATCGTTGGGGGCCTGACCACGATCGCAGCCGAGATCGAGACGGGCGAGTTCATCTGGAATCCTGAGCTCGAAGACATCCACATGAACGTGGAATCTCGCCTGTACGAGCTAATTGGCGATACAGCAGGACGCCTGCACACCGCACGCTCACGCAACGACCAGGTTGCCACCGATACGCGTCTCTGGACACAGGCCGCCTGCGGTCGTGCGTTCGATGCAGCTATTTCTCTGCAAACCGCGTTGGTGAATCTTGCTGAAGATCACATCGACACAATCGTCCCCGGTTACACCCACATGCAGCGTGGTCAGCCGGTCGTTCTGGCGCATCACCTGATGGCCTACTTCGAGATGTTCGACCGTGACGCCACCCGTTTCGCACAGGCTGCTGAGTCAGCCGACGTAATGCCGCTCGGATCGGGCGCAATGGCTGGCGTTCCGTACGACATCGACCGTGAATGGGTGGCTGCCCAACTCGATTTCAGTGAGATATCCCGCAACTCGATGGACGCCGTTTCCGATCGCGACTTCATCGTTGAGTTCCTAACCGCTTCATCGCTTGCGATGGCTCATCTATCGCGTCTCGCTGAAGAACTGGTGATCTGGTCGTCAGACGAGTTCGGTTTTATAAAACTCTCCGATGAATACACGTCGGGCTCCAGCATCATGCCGCAAAAACGTAATCCCGACTTCGCCGAGTTAATTCGCGGCAAGACGGGTCGTGTTTACGGCTCGCTGGTCGGACTACTCACGACAATCAAGGGTCTACCACTCACGTACAACCGTGATCTTCAGGAAGACAAAGAAGGCCTGTTCGACGCCGCCGACACCGTAATCATTGCGCTTGATGCTGCCGCCGGAATGGTTGCCAGTATGAGCGTGAATGTCGACCGCATGAGGCAAGCTGCCGAGAAAAGTTTCGTGCTCGCAACCGACATCGCAGACTACCTGGTTGGCAAGGGCGTGCCGTTCCGCGAGGCGTACATTGCCGTGTCCGAGCTTTCGAAGCAGTGCATCGCAAACGGCGTTAGCTTCGGTGAGCTGGAGCTTAGCGATTTCCAGAAGGCTTCTGATATTTTTGATGAAGGCGTGATGGAAATCACTCTTGATTCTGCCGTCGCAGCACGTAATGTACCCGGCGGAACTGCTCCTGCGCAGGTCCGTGCCGCAATCGCTGAAGCGAAGCAGATGCTCGCTGAAGCGGGGGGTCAGTGACCCTTTTATTCAGTTAGAGAAGTTGTCGGCTATATAGATTGCTGACTCCATAGAGAATTTATAACCAACATGTCTGACTCGATAGTCATTGCTCACCGTGGTCTCGATGAGACCTACCCTGAAAACACGATAATCGCCTTTAAGGCCGCTCTCGAAAAGGGAATGGCCATTGAGATCGACGTTCGTGGAACCAAAGACGAAGAACTTGTAGTCGTGCATGACGACACGGTAGATCGCACGACAGACGGCTCGGGCAGTGTCGCCAACATGACCCTCGGAGAACTGAAGGCGCTCGATGCCGGTAGCTGGTGGGACTCAAAATTCGCAGGTGAGCGAATCCCGACTCTCATGGAAACATTCGACGCTGTGCAGCAGTACGGCACTGCCGAAACAACTCTGATAATCGAGATGAAGACGCTCGACCCCGGTTGCATCAACAAAATATGCAGCGGTCTCGCCGAACGTGGATTACTGGGCAGCACCGTTGGCATCGGGCTCATCCATCTTATGCTCGACGTGCGACGGCGCTTTTATGAAGGCAACGCCGACTTCCAGTGCGCTTCGGTTGCTCACACCGCAGACGATTTGCCGGGAGCGATAACCGACCCCTACTCGACATGGATTTACATTCGATACCTGATGAGCGCAGAAGACGTTCAGGCTGCACACGATGGCGGTAAGAAAGTCATCGCTTCGGGTCCTGACGTGATGGAAGATCTCGACAACATGGTCGCCAGCGCCGAAGCGGGTGCCGACACCATCATGGCGTATCATCCCGACGCGCTCGCCCTACGCTTGAATGTCTAGCTAGAAGGGTTCTAAAGAAAAAATGGCTCCCCACATCAAGATATCGCCCTCGCTTCTTGCAGCCGACTTCGCACATCTTGCCGACTCGATCGCTGCGGTCGAAGAGGCCGGAGCTGACGAGCTTCACTTCGATGTTATGGACGGTAGTTTTGTGCCGAACATCACGATTGGAATCCCGGTTCTCGAGGCGATACGCCCTCTCACCAAGCTGCCAATCGATATACACATGATGGTGCTTGAACCGGCTCGCTACGCAAAGGAATTTGCTGATGCCGGTGGGGACATTTTCACTATGCACGTAGAGGCATGCGACGATCTTGAAGTCTCGCTTGGTGACGCACGTGTTGCCGGAATGACCGCCGGTGTATCACTAAAACCCGACACACCAGCTTCGGTCCTTCAATCAACCTTGCCGCTCATAGAACGGGTGCTGGTAATGACAGTCGAACCCGGTTTCGGGGGGCAGTCGTTCATGCCCGAAATGCTGCCAAAAATTACCGAGTTAGCCGAAATGGCACGAGTGGCTGGAACAGAGCTTGAGATCGCAGTCGACGGCGGCGTAAAAGTCGACAATGCAGGTCAAGTGATCGATGCCGGCGCCACAACGCTCATCTCAGGAACCGGAATCTTCAACTTCCCCGACGGCATGAAGATAGGCATCGAAGCGATTCGTTCAGCGGGTTCTTAAAGCTGCCTCCTTCTCCCAGCAAGAGGGAGACGAGACGCGTAAAGGGAGTTCCGGTAGTACTGCAAATTGTTCTATGATCGCCATTCAAGGATTGGTGGGAGTCAGCAGATCTAGCGCGAAATCAGCTTCGGTCAGGATACGAATCAGGAACTACTCCCATCAAGACCGGTGATCGAACGCCTCCACCACGGCTAGCGTTCTTGAGTGCGATCACTCAGCTTTCAGTCATTTGTGCCGGAAACGATGAAGAGCGATATAGCGCAGAAGAAGCGGCCACGTTCAGCGGCTTCCTCCAGATGATTCAGCCATTGGGTTGCGTCGGTTTTGGTGATCACCTTGGCTTCCTCCCCACGCTGGGCAATGACACGGAGATTGAAGACTTGGTCGGCAAGCTCGAAGTCGGTAAATGATCCTCCGAAAGAGGCAACCTCAACCTCTCGTAGTCCTGCATCTTTGAACATAGCGGGCATCTGGCGACCGATCCAACCGTTACGTACGATGGTGTCGGACTTCAGATTAAACAACTTTCGCGTCACATCCCTGTGAGGACTGTCGATGACGAGAGTCTCCCAGTCCATGTCGCTGACTACGATTCGTCCTCCTGAACGAGTGACTCGTACCATCTCTCCAAGCACCCGATGCGGTGACTCCACGTGCTGGAGGGTTCGATCTGATCGACACGAGTCGAAGGAGTCGTTGGCGAACTCCAGATTCTGGGCGTCTCCGGCTAGGAACTCCACGGGAAGTCCGGCGCCCTCGGACCGTTTCTTGGCCTCGCCGATCATTTCAAGGAAGCCATGCACATCTACAACAAATCAAATAAAGAGAATGTTGCAATGTCACCCTTCAGACCAGCAAGAACTCCCAATAAAAAAACCCTCTCTGGTGAGAGGGGTTTCAGATTCACATCAGAACGATTTCTACTCCACAGAAAGGAGCGAAATACCCTTCTTGTCGAGAGTACGCATCTCGCGAGCGGTCAACTTAACTCGGTAGCGCTGACCGTCGATCGTGACCCACTTGTTTTGCAAGTTTGGCTTCGAAATCTTGCGGGTAGCGTTCATTGCGTGTGATCGGTTGTGACCGAACATCGGCTTGGGACGGGGTCCAAGACCCAGTTTTGCCCTGATCTGGTCGGAGCTAGGCATAGCAGTACAACTCTCGAAAAAATATCTAAATGGTGGGAATAAATCTCGCCGAGCACTCAATTTCACTCACGAATGAGGAACGACACTCGAAAAAGACTCCGGCGATTAACGCTAACATGCAAGTCCGGTTGTAACAACCGAATTCTTGTTCAATGAAATGCGAGTCTAACCGATCATTTTGAACTACCGTCAGTTCTAAAAAGCTAGGAATCACAAATCATGCAGGACTCAACGACAAAGATAGCAAGCGGAACCTCGTCTCGACTGACGGACATGATCCGTGCGACAACGAAGGCCGTTGAGGCAAATCGAGATACGATCAACGCCCTGAACGTATTCCCGGTTCCCGATGGCGATACCGGCACGAACATGCTGCTCACGCTGCGATCCATCGTTGAAGATCTACCGGCAAACTCGACTGAATCAGCCAACAACGTGTCGAAGACACTCGCTCGATCAGCATTGCTCGGGGCACGAGGCAACTCGGGGCTGATACTTGCCCAGTACTTCAAGGGCCTTGCCGAGGCTATCGGGGACGCCACGGAGCTAACCGGTAAACATCTCGCACGATCTATTCGTATCGCCAGCGACAACTCCTACAAGGCGCTGCCTAACCCTGTCGAAGGCACCATGCTCACGGTATACCGCGAGTGTGCCGAAGTAGCTGAAGCATCAGCCGCCCGAAACGACTCGCTCATTAGCGTGTTGGAAGATGTTGCGGCAGAGTCGCTCGCATCGGTTCGACGAACGCCGGAACTGCTCCCCGTGCTGAAAGAAGCCGAGGTTGTAGATTCAGGCGGGTTCGGGTTCGCTGTAATGCTCGATGGCGCCCTCAGGGCGTTGTGTGGCGAGCAACCTGTAGGGCGAATCCTCGATGTACCCATGCCGGAAGGCAAGACTTTCTCAGGATCTGTAAAAGCCGATTTCGTCGACGCCTCTGAGGAGATCGACTGGGGTTACTGCACGGTATTCGCTATCCAGGCCGATAATCTCGATCTCGATAAGATCCGTGATCACATGGACAGAATCGGTCGTTCACCCATCGTGGACGGAACCGAGGATATCGCAAAAGTTCACGTTCACATGGAAAACCCCGGCGAGGCGCTTACTGCAGGAATCTCCTACGGCCAGCTTTCAAATATCGAAATCGCCAACATGGACGACCAGGCTGCGGATTGGGCGGCAGATCGACGCGAGGACGATCGACCTATTAGCGAGACTCCGGCTGCCACACCCGTCGACATAGCGGTAGTTGCCGTTGTGGCTGGTGACGGACTCACCGATTTGATCATTAGTACTGGAATGGGCACCGCGTCTATCGTCGAGGGCGGAGACACCATGAATCCGTCAGTTTCCGATCTGCTCGCAGCTGTCGAGGCTGCACCGTCCGATCAGGTCATCCTGCTCCCGAACAACAAGAACGTCGTTCCGGCGGCAAAAGAAGTTCCGGGACTCAGCAGCAAAGATGTTCGAGTCATCTCTACCCGCTCCGTGCAAACAGGCGTCGCCGCGCTGCTCGAGTTCAACGCAACCCAGAGCCTGGACGACAACGAATCTGCAATGAACGAGGTCCTTGGCGAGATCGGTGATGGGCGAGTGTGCCTGGCAAGCCGTGATGTAACGGTTCATGGTCACGAAATCCGCAAAGGCATGGCGTTCGCCACGTTCAATGATGACATCGTGGCTGTCGGGCAAGAGCCACTACTCGTGCTCGACAAGCTGATAACTAAGCACGCCGCTGACGCAGAAATCATCACTGTATACACGAGGGAAACGTTGACCCCAGAACAGGTTTCAACGGCTACCGAAACCCTCGAAAACAAGTTCAGCGACATCGAAATCGAAGTCGTGTACGGCGGACAACCCCACTACGAGTATCTGATTGCAGTAGAGTAGCCTGATACCTTATCTGAATACTGAGAACCGTGAATCGTGAATTTGGTCAACCCCGGCAACCACGTATCCTCTGGAGCAAGTGAATGAGCATCGCAGTCGTCACCGACAGTACATCCGACCTCTCGCCAGAACTCGCTGAAAAGCACGGCATCACCGTGGTGCCGTTGAACGTTCACATCGAAGATGACACGTTTCTTGATGGCGTAACGATATCGTCAGACGAAATGTATCGGCGCCTGCCCGATCAAAAGGTGATACCGCAAACATCTGCACCTTCAGTTGGAACTTATATCGAGACCTACGAAAAACTGGCCGAAACGCATGATGAGATCATCTCGGTTCACCTGTCTTCCAAGTTGAGCCTTACTCACAACTCCGCAGTCAACGCAGTCGCCGAACTTGGTCCGAACGGCCCGCGTATAGAAGTTCTCGATAGCCTTCAGGCTTCGATGGCGCTCGGCTATTCAGCAATTCGAGCGGCCGAGGCAATCGCAGACGGTTCCTCGTTGGATGAAACCGTTGCGATGACTAAAAGTACGATCGAAAGGGCGGAGGCCATTTTCATGGTCGACACTCTGGACTACCTTGTCCGAGGCGGTCGCATCGGCAAAGCAAAGGGATTCGTCGGTTCTATCTTGAAGGTTCGCCCGATTCTCGCTATTCAAGACGGAATAGCACACCCACTCGAACGTGCGAGAAATCGTAAAAAGGGAATTACCAGGCTCAAAGCCCTCGTCGCTGAGCGCGCTCCTCTCGAGAAACTTTCGGTTCTGTACACAACCGATAAAGACGATGCCGAAGCAATCGCAGCAGAAGTTGCCAGCTATGTCCCCAACGGCGAACTGCACGTGGCGCAACTGGGACCCGTAGTCGGAAACTACGTTGGACCCGGCTTGCTGGGCGCATGTCTAGTCAGGGCCGAATCCAGCTGATGAATGTGGGTGGACGAGAAGCAAGCCGACAATCACGAAGCCCCGCGCGATACCAATCAAAGCGAGACCAGGCTCCCGATCGAGCTGTTGCCGCGCTCCGTAACGTGCTGGAACTTGAGAAAAGGTTCGAATTCACTGATCGGGCGGTGATGGGCGGGCTGGACAAGTTCATCGAGAATTCGGCAGTGGAACTACCTTGGATTCGAGATGTAGAACCGCTCCGAGGAACCAGCTACGCAGCTCTCCAGCCGGGGCAGCGGCATCGTTGGGCTTCGGCTGTAATAGGACGATTACGCGAAGAAGGCGTGGCGGCGGCAAAGCAAGCACCACCAACCGCGAAGCTAGCGCCTAAAAAGGCACCACGACGATCGTCACCCAAAATTAAGTACACGCTCGATACGCCGCTGGAAGATCTCAAGTTTGTTCACAAGGCGACTCGCCTGAAGCTTGCTCGATTGGGCGTGACGAACTTGCGAGACATGGTTCGCCTGTTCCCGAATCGGCACGTCGACTACTCGCAGGTAACGAAAATCGGAGAAGTTCTGTTCGGCGAGCAGATGACCGTTGCTGGTCGAGTCGTTCGATCAGAAACTGCAAATATAGGTCCTCCACCGGGCGCAGCCAAGATACTGATCAACGACGGCACTGGAGTGCTCGAAGCAACGTTTTTCAGGCAGGCGTATCTCGCAAACAAATTTAGGCATGGCGATCTGGTCGCTTTCTCCGGAGAGATAAGTGCGTTCAACAATCTCGCACAGATGCAGAACCCCGAATATGACGAGCTTCCGGCAGGGTCTGCTACTTCTGACTCCGAGAGTGGCGATCTGCAGCTAACTCACGCCGGAAACCTGCTGCCGGTATATCCGTCGACCGACGGACTTGTTCAACGATCAATTCGGACTGCCACGAGAAAATCTCTCGATAACGGGCTGACGTTGCTCGACGAGTTCCTGACCGACGATCTGAAACAGCGACACTCGTTTACCGACCTGCAAGAAGCGGTCGAATCGATGCACTACCCCGATTCAGCGGAGCACCAGTTCAGTGCGCGCCGACGGTTGGCGTTCGACGAGTTGTTTATGTATCAACTTGCAGCGCTCAAGAAGAAAACTGAGTGGCAGCACAGGCAAGACGGAATCGTTATAGAAGAGACCAAAGCCCGATCCGCTGTCGATGCGTTCCTCGATTCACTCGACTTCGAGCTAACTATCGACCAGGCCGAATCGCTTAACGGACTGCTAGAAGACATGTCTACGGGTATTCCAATGGGTCGTCTTCTTCAGGGAGAGGTCGGAAGCGGAAAGACGGTGGTAGCGCTATCTGCCTTGCTTGCCGTAAACACAGCGGGCCGGCAGGGAGCGCTAATGGCACCAACAGAAGTGCTTGCAGAACAGCATTTTCTCAGCATTTCGAGCCAACTCAAAGCAGAACCATTGCCCGGTGAACCGAGAGATGCAGTGCGTCACGCCAGCCTGCCCGGTTACGGTAATCGCCGGATCACTATAGTGCTGCTCATCGGGAGTCTTCAAGGATCGATCAAAAAACGGATCCAGCAGATGATCGCCGAGGGCGAAGCCGATCTCATCATTGGCACACATGCCCTGCTTCAGGAGCAAGTGTCGATTCCCAAACTCGGTCTCGCTGTCGTCGATGAGCAACACCGCTTCGGGGTCGAGCAACGTGGTGCCCTAACCCAGCGAGAACCTCGGCCTCACTTGCTGGCGATGTCAGCAACCCCAATTCCGAGAACACTATCGCTGACCGTTTACGGCGACCTCAACATCACAACGCTTAAAATTCTGCCTAAAGGCCGAAAATCCATCACAACATCATTGGCTAACAGCGACGTTGCCGAGAAAAACGCTTACGAGCTTGTGCGTCAGCAGGTTGCGCTCGGACGGCAGGCGTTCGTGGTTTGCCCGCTCATCGAGCCATCCGATTCGATTGAGGCAGCATCTGCACTCGTGGAGTTCGAACGAATCTCGAACGGCGAGTTTAAAGATCTAAGAGTCGGACTGCTGCACGGTCGAATGAAGCTGCTTGAGAAGCAGGACGTTATGGATCGCGTGAGAAAAGGAGATATCGACGTGCTGGTGGCGACTCCGGTGATCGAGGTCGGTGTCGACATCCCAAACGCCACAGTGATGATGATCATGAGTGCGTACCGTTTTGGGCTTGCCCAGCTTCACCAACTACGAGGTCGTGTTGGGCGTGGTGAAGATGAGAGCTACTGCGTGCTGATGTCTAACTCGAAAGGCGCTGTCGCCAACGAACGACTCGATGTCGTGCTGAACACATCAGATGGTTTCGTGCTGGCAGAAGAAGACCTACGAATTCGGGGCCCCGGCGACTACATGGGCACTCGTCAGAGCGGTTGGGACGAATTGAAGGTCGCAACGATAGATGACGTCGATCTACTGCAAATTGCGCGCCGGGAAGCATCAGACTTGATGGCGGACGGTACGCTCGATTTGCTGAACGCGAACGAGGCACTTGCACGTGAACTTGAGAGAACTACAGCAAACCATTTCACTGAGTTCTCATAGTTCGTATTCATGGATATCACCGTGCCAGATATCTCCCGTATGATCTCAAAAAACCAATGAACACTAAGAAAATCCTGGTAACTGGAATGAGCGGACTGATAGGCGGGCTCGCCGGTCGGAAGTTCGCCGAACAGTACGATGTGACAGCACTTGGCAGAAGCTAGGTCGAAGGCTTTCCTACGACCGTCGTTGACATCGGGGACGGAATCGACGGAATCATGCCAGCGGTGGAAGGCGTCGATACCGTGATTCACATGGCGGCTTCGAGAGGGAACATGTCTGACGAAACCCATATCATGGCGAACATCACCGGTGTTTACAACCTGTTCGAAGCGTGCAGGATCGCCGGGGTGAAGCGAATAGTGGCTGCAAGTACGGGGGCGTTAGTGGCCGGGTACGAAAAAGACGAGCCGATTAAATCGCTGGTGCACGATCCAGATTTCAAGATGCCAACACCACGTCCGATGCTCACTGTTGATGACCCCATTCGACCCGGCAGCATGTACGACGTTTCCAAAATGTTCACGGAGAACATAGGTCGAATGTACTCGGAACAACATGGCCTTTCGGTAATCTGTATACGTATTGGCAAGGTTGAAATCAACGATGTGCCGCTAAACATCCGAAACGCCGCAGTCTGGTGCAGTCATCGGGACATCATTCAGATGATCGACAAGGCTGCACACGCCCCGGATGATCTGAAATACGCAGTGGTTTTCGCCTGTTCCGGCAACCCGACGCGGTACCGTGATATTGAACATGCCAGAGAAACCATCGGGTTCGTGCCGCAGGATAGCGCGGCGGACCACGGTTTCTAGGAGAACTTATGGGCAAAAGCCTCAGCGGACCTGATCATCTTCGCGATATGCACACACCCGACAGGGTGAGTCAGAGGCTGGAAGAAGGCACGCCTCAGAGTTATCTGAAAGACCTCGTTTATGGCGGAATCGACGGCACGATAACGACCTTCGCAGTTGTCGCAGGAGTTGTCGGCGCTGATCTTTCTGCCGGAATCGTGGTGATTCTCGGACTCGCCAACCTGATTGCCGACGGATTCTCGATGGCTGTCAGCAATTTCCTTGGCACTCGCGCTGAGCAACAGTTTCTTCACATGATCCGTAGGGATGAAGAAAACGAGATTCAGCTCATCCCCGAGGGCGAACGAGAAGAAATCAGGCAGATATACGCCCGCAAGGGTTTCGAGGGCGAGCTACTTGAACAGGTCGTCGATGTGATCACCTCGGACGAGAAGGTCTGGGTCGACACAATGCTGATGGAGGAGCACGGACTGCTTCTTCAGGGCCCGGAGCCGGGTCGAGCGGCATGGTGGACGTTCGTTGCGTTCCTTATAGCAGGAATAGTCCCCGTCCTTCCGTTCATCATCAACTTGGTTGTCGACGGTGGCATTTCTACGCCGTTCCTCTGGAGTTCGATCGCCACGGCCGCTACGTTCTTCGGGATCGGTATTTACAAAGCGAGAATCGTTGGCGGCAACACGATCAAAGCTGGAATCGAAACAGTCAGCGTCGGCGGAATAGCGGCAGTCTTGGCATACGGAGTTGGCTGGCTGCTACGAGGCGTCGCCGACAGTCTCTAAAAGGTCAACAAAAGCGCTGCGGTACCGCGGCGCCAAAGCCACAGCGCCACAGACCTCACCACCTCGC
>Ga0114999_10004461_pt1 | contig 16932 bp, 15 predicted proteins | sample ArcticOcean_MG_C_3_FD_89820 | JGI IMG/M metagenome (GOLD analysis project Ga0114999, IMG submission 89820) | Marine microbial communities from western Arctic Ocean - ArcticOcean_MG_CB8_126 | ecosystem: Environmental > Aquatic > Marine > Oceanic | place: Arctic Ocean: Canada Basin | collected...
CAATGCGCTTCATTTCAGTACTGGACGGCGGGAGGATCGTCTGTTATTTCAGCACCAAAGGGAAATCGCAACCGCCTTTGGGTACAGGGATACACGCACACTGGCCGTCGAAAAACTGATGAAACGCTATTACCGGGCGGCGCGGGACATTCAACTCTTAAGCGAACTTTTACTTCAACATTTTGACCAAATTATTAGACCTAATTCGTCTGCTAAACAATGGAAAATAATCAATCGCCGTTTCCGATCACGGGAGGGTTTGATTGAAATGCGGCGGGCGGATGTCTTCACGCGACACCCTTTTTCCTTGCTGGAAGTATTTTATCTGTTCCAAAACGATGAAGATTTAATTGCCATCGGAGCTCATACCGTGAGACAGATACGCAGCAATCTAAGACTGATCGGTGATAGCTTCCGGTCAGATATTCGCTGCCGGACACTGTTTTCCGAGATCTTACGCGCTCCAACGCGCACCACGCGCGCACTAAAACTGATGAATGAATACGGTGTTCTAGGCGCCTATATTCCCGCTTTCGGTCGCATCGTAGGTCAGATGCAACATGACCTATTTCATCACTACACGGTCGATACGCACTTACTCTTTGTACTCGAAAAACTAAGACGCCTTAGAACCGGCGACATCTACCCAGATCATCCCCATGCCGTCACTCTGATGCAGGGTTTGTATAAGCCTCACCGCTTGCTGATTGCTGGCTTGTTTCACGACATAGGAAAGGGTCGCGGGGGCAATCATTCTGCCCTTGGGGAAAAGGATGTCAGGCGTTTTTGTTCTCGCCACGATATGAGTGACGCGGACACTGGATTAATCGCCTGGCTGGTGCTGAACCATCTCGCGATGTCTTGGACAGCCCAAAAAGAGGACATATCTGATACCGAGGTGGTGGAGCGATTTTCTGTGTTAGTGCAAGATCAAACTCACCTTGATAATCTCTACTTGCTGACCATTGCGGACATGATGGGTACAAATCCCTACGTTTGGAATGACTGGAAAAACCAACTGCTCCTCGACCTGTACCTGGCCACTAGCCGAACCCTTCGGCGAGGGTTAAGTAACCCTGAACTCATGAGTGAGGTCGTGTCGGTGCGAAAAAAGGAAGCCCTCCAACAACCGGGCTTACAAGCGTACTCGAAAGATATAATCACTGCCTTTTGGGAACAGGTTAATCAGGATTATTTTGTCCGATACACGGCTGACACTATCGCCTGGCTGACGGAAGCTCTAATTTCCGCGCCGCTAAGCGAACTACCCCTGGTCACGGTTCGCGATCGTTACGAAGGGGGGGCACTACAGTACCTGGTGTGCGCATCCGCCTCTGACACGCTTTTCTCACAAATTACAGCTACCTTTGATCGCCACCATATGAATATTGTTGACGCGCGCGTGCATAGCATCCAATCAGGTCTGGCCCTGTACCTGATTATGGTCCTACCCGCTAGCGGCGACGAACAATCCTCGGCTTTCCTCAATCTACAAACGCGCGACATACGGCGACACCTACTTGAACATAAGCGAGAGCCTCAACCTCGTTCGGTGACCTTGCCGCGGACCATGAAACAGTTCCCGATCGAACCCCTAGTGACCTTTACCACCACGCTCACCGATTCCAATACGATCATGGAACTAACGGCGCAAGACCACCCCGGACTCCTACACCAGGTTGCTGAAGCGTTGCTCGAAAACAAGGTATTGCTAACTGCGGCAAAAGTAAGCACAGTGGGTGAGCGTGCTGAGGATGTGTTCTATCTCACTGATCGAGATGGGCTGGCCATCAATAACCCGGACATACAAAAAAGAATAGCAGACACGATCGCGGTTAATCTCTCCCCGATGTAACATTGAAATCCCCAACCGACGGGCTCGCAAGAAAACCATGACCCCTATAGAAGAAATATTAGAAAATGCCTGGGAAACCCGGGACAGCCTCACTAAAGAAAACTCGAGCCTCGAGGTCCGTGAGTCCGTTGCCGAGGCGATCGATCTACTCGATAGCGGCAATGCACGGGTCGCTGAACCGGTCGGCAACACGTGGCAAGTCAACCAATGGCTGAAGAAGGCCGTACTGCTTTCCTTTCGTTTGACTGAAAACAGTCAAATCGACGGCGGCCACACACATTACTTTGACAAAGTCCCGTCAAAATTTGCGGGGTTCTCGGAGCAACAATTCACCACTGGCGGTTACCGGGTGGTACCACCGGCGATGGTGCGGCGCGGCGCCTACATCGCACCTGACGTCGTTTTGATGCCGAGTTATGTCAACATCGGCGCCTATGTCGGAGAACGGACCATGGTGGACACATGGGCAACGGTAGGGTCATGTGCCCAAATCGGCAAGGACGTCCATTTATCAGGGGGTGTCGGCATCGGTGGCGTCCTGGAGCCTTTGCAGGCCTCTCCTACAGTAATTGAAGATAATTGCTTTATCGGCGCCCGCAGTGAGATTGTAGAAGGCGTCATCGTCGGGCACGGTTCGGTGATCTCGATGGGCGTATATATAGGTCAAAGCACGCGTATACTCGATCGGCGCACTGGTCAGGTTACTTATGGCTCGATCCCCCCCGGCTCCGTGGTGGTCTCTGGTTCGATACCGGCAGAGGACGGCACTCATAGCCTGTACTGCGCGGTAATTGTGAAACAGGTCGATGAGAAAACACGGACGAAAGTGGGTATTAACAGTCTCCTACGGGATCTTTAACACACCATGAGCACAAGCAGCATAGAACTCGCCTGTGGCACTGATATCGGACTACTGCGTTCACGCAATGAAGACAATGTTGCCATTTGGCCAGAACACAGTCTGGCAATTCTCGCGGACGGCATCGGAGGCAATAACGCGGGCCAACTTGCTAGCAAGGTTGCCGTCGATGCTACCTATGAAAACTGGATCAATACCGTTGCCAGCATGGCCGGGACTGGTAGCGGATTTTCAGGCAGCGCCTCCGGGGACCTCCTCATGGTAGCTGTATCCATCGCCAATCATCAGATACATGATCTCGTGAAAACAGAAGCTGACCTCGACGGCATGGGCTCGACTATTATCGCGTGTCACTTCGGCGATGATGCTGTTCATGTTGTCCACCTCGGAGACTCGCGACTGTATCAACTACGCGATGGCATCCTGACACAGTTAACGGTTGATCACACCTTCGCCCAACGGAGTTACGAACTCGGTGAAATTAAAGAATCAGAAATCAACACGTATCCGGGTGGAAATTTTCTCCTGAAATCATTGGGGGCAGATCTCGCCATTGAACCGGACGTCCTTGAAATTGAATCGCAACAAGGCGATCTCTACCTTCTCTGTAGCGATGGGCTATCCGACATGTTAGAGCCAGATGCAATAGCTACAACGCTAACTGAGAACTCGGCCAACCTCGAGGCCGCCGTACAAACCTTGATCGATCAGGCGAACGCGAACGGGGGACGAGACAACATTGCAATCGCACTCGCGCGCTATCAATCCACCTGACTCCCAGCCTCGATCCAGTCAACCAACTCGGCCAATGAAGAGATTGGAACCGTTTCAAAGCCACTCGGAAGATTCTTAATTTTGTTCCTCGATGGGATGACAGCACATTCGAAGCCAAGACTGGCCGCCTCGTTAATGCGCGACTCACCCCATGGAACCGGACGAATCTCTCCCGACAAACCCACTTCTCCAAAACATACGGTGTTGGCCGGAAAAGATCGATTAACTGCACTCGAGTAAAGGGCCGTCGTCACCGCGAGATCGGCCGCAGTTTCTGTGAGACGAATGCCGCCGGCGACATTGACAAAAACGTCCCGCTCCACCACTGGCACCTCCAAGTGCCGATGGAGTACAGCCAAAAGCATACCCAGGCGCTGCGGATCAAAACCGACACATACTCTTCGAGGGTGGGCCAAAGGACTGCTATCCACCAAGGCTTGGACTTCGACCAACAGTGGCCGCGTCGCCTCTTGAAACGCAAATACAACACTCCCTGGAGCGGCCTCGCGACCGTGTGACAAAAACATCGACGATGGGTTTGATACCTCACGCAAACCATCCTCCGTCATGGCGAACACGCCAATTTCGTTGACCGTTCCATATCGATTCTTAAATGCTCGAATTAGTCGAAATCGACTGGAATGATCGCCTTCAAAATACAGTACCGTATCGACCAAATGCTCTAAAACCTTGGGCCCCGCGATGCCACCTTCTTTTGTTACGTGTCCGATCAAGAGCACCGTACAACCGCTTTGCTTAGCAAATGCAACCAACGTTGACGCGCACTCTCGGACTTGTGCAACACTGCCCGGCCCCGATGGAACTTCTGCATGAAACAGAGTCTGAATTGAATCCGCCACTAAGAACTGCGCACCAATATCTGACGCATGTTGCGTGATCAACTGGACTTCGTTTTCTCCTAGTACCTGGATATCAGCTCCCTCAATACCCAAACGCTGCGCCCGCATCGCAATTTGTTGTAATGATTCCTCTCCGCTGACGTATAACACTCGTTGCGCATGCTGCAAATGACCAATGCATTGCAGAGCCAGTGTCGACTTACCAATCCCTGGATCCCCGCCCAGAAGAATGGCGCTTCCCGCGACCAGTCCACCTCCTAACACTCGATCCAGCTCAAACAAGCCACTCGGCCTACGAGCGACTGTATCGAGCGATACCTCTCCCAGCACCGAAGACTTCAAACGCCCGGCAGACCCTGCTTTTGAACCTCGGCGCGATCGACGATCTTGCGGAATCATCTCCGTGAATGAATTCCACTCGCCACACTGCGTGCACTGCCCTACCCACTTACTAGCGACACCCCCACAATGGCCGCAGATGTATTTCACTTTGCTGGGCGATTTACCGAGCATCACAGCAGCCCCACCACAATGTGCGTGTCATTCAAGCAGAGTGGATAGACAGAACTAAAACCCTCGATCATCGAATTCGCGAACGAAACTTTCAAATCGAGTGTATTCCCCAAGAAAAGTTAAACGCACGGTGCCTGTCGGACCGTTTCGTTGCTTGGACACAATAATTTCTGCGGTTCCCTGATCCTGACTATCTGGGTTATAGACCTCGTCACGATAAATAAAAAGGATGAGGTCGGCATCCTGCTCAATAGCCCCTGACTCGCGAAGATCCGACATGACCGGCCGCTTGTTCGGGCGACTCTCAAGACTTCGATTCAACTGCGATAGCACCACGACCGGCACACTGAGCTCCTTGGCGAGAAACTTAAGCGATCGGGTAATCGCGGACACCTCATTGGCACGATTTTCGCTGTCCTCAGATGACTGCATTAATTGCAGATAATCCACCACAATCATTCCTAATCCACCATGCTCTCGCGCAAGGCGGCGTGCGCGGGCGCGCAATTCCAGAGGCGACAATGCTGCAGAATCATCGATAAATAGCGGCGCATCATCCAATAACCCAACTGCGGATGTGAGCCTCGGCCAGTCGTCAGCATCGAGTCGGCCGGTCCGAACTTTATGCGCGTTGATCCTTCCGAGTGACGCCAACATTCTCATTGCTAACTGCTGGCCGGGCATTTCCATACTGAATACCGCGACCGGCAATTTATTGGCCAAAACAGCGTTTTCAACGATATTCATTGCCAAGCTGGTTTTGCCCATCGAGGGTCGACCTGCGATCACAACCAAGTCGGCTGGCTGCAACCCTGAGGTTAGATCATCAAGATCGGAAAATCCGGTCGGCACACCCGTAACTGTACTTCCCGATTGGTACAGTTCTTCTATGCGATCGATTGCCTCGGTCAAAAGCCCCTGGATGGGCGCGAACCCGGTTTTGTCCCAGCGGTCGGTTTCTGCAATTCGAAACACCTGCTGTTCTGCGTAGTCAAGAATCTCATCAACCGCCTGACCGCCCGGGTTATAGGCTTTCTCGGCAATTTCACTGGTAGCAGTAATCAACCGTCGGAGGATGGCGCGGTCGCGGACAATGCCAACATACGCCATGAGATTAGCCGTGCCCGGTGTATTATTGGCCAACTCTCCCAGGTATTCGAGCCCTCCGGCGGACACTAACTGACTGTTTCGTTCGAGCCACTCCGCCGTTGTCACCACATCCACTGCGTCGTTTTGCCCTTGCAACGCACTGATCGCCTGAAAGATCTCCCGATGACTTCGAGTATAGAAATCCTCTGAGGACAGTTGCTCTGCGACGTCATCCCAACGCGACGATTCAAGTAACAGCCCTCCCAGGACAGACTGCTCCGCCTCAAGCGCCTGGGGTGGCAGGCGCGGTTCGCTACGTACTGTTTGACGTAATTGGACCTCGGCCACGGCCTTGAGACCTCAGGTTGAGTTAAACGGAGACTGCCATCTGATTCTACGAGCAGCTCTACACAAATCATAGGCTAATACGCGCCACTACCCGCGTCTTCCGCGGTAAATCGGTCCTAACGTACACAATCCTCGACGACACCGAGTAGGCGGTCTAGCGCATCCGCACTCCCGTCGATTTCAGTGAGACCCTGTCGCAACCAACGCCTTCCGCCAACTGCTCGCACAGAGTGTTCAAAAACGAGACTCAAACCATCAACGTATTACTACGCCATGGGGGTTAGGCATTTTTGTCGGCCCAGGGGGATAGAGGTCTTTGGGGGTTAGACGCTCTGAGAAAGGCTTATGTTAAGCCTGCGGTACCTTTACCGTAGAGCACAATGCCGATAGCGGTTGAGTTACTCCTGTTCCAACTCGACTTTAACGTCCAGTGTTTTGCGCACCTTAGGATGCAGAATAACCTCGACGGTATGTTCACCAATATCCTTGATCGGACCATTAGGCATACTGACCTCTGAGCGCTGAATCGTGATACCCATGTCCGCGAGACTGTCGACCACATCGAGCGCCGCCACTGATCCGAATAACCGACCCTCCTCGCCCGCTTTACGCTGCAAAGTGAGTGCTGCAGGCAACAAGTCCGATTTGGCCTGTGCGACCTCCAGTCGCTCTGTATCCAATTGCGCAAGTTCGCGGCGACGTTCATCAACCCGCGTCTTGGCCTCTGCGGTGGCCCACACCGCTTTACCCTGCGGCACGAGAAAATTGCGGGCGTAACCCGGCTTAACACTGACAAGATCACCTAGTTCACCCAGGTTGCTAATCTTCTCCAGCAATATGACATCCATTACCCAGATCTCCCCTAATGCTGATCCGTGTAAGGCAACAGCGCCAGAAAACGCGCACGTTTAATCGCTGTCGATAACTGGCGCTGGTAGCGGGGTTTTGTCCCGGTATTGCGGCTAGGGACGATACGTCCCGTTTCACTGATATAACCCTTCAGAGTATCCAGATCCTTGTAATCGATCTTTTTAATACCCAGCGCGGTGAATCGACAGAATTTCCGCTTTCTAGTTGGTCTTTGTGCCATTAGCTCTCTCCTCTGCTTGTGTCATCCGACTCGCTCGCTGTGCCGAGGTCCGACTCAGAAGAAACAATGTCATCCGACTCGCTTACTGTGTCGAGGTCCGGATCAGAAGAAACGGAGTCACCTGACTCGGTTGCCATTTCAGAGGTTCCCTCGGGGTCTGACAATGCCGGGTTTTTGATCTCCATCTCAGGTGCGTCGACCGCGTTAGAGGCAACCGGTGATTCTACGATGGACGTGTCGCTGGCAGTCCCCTCGGACGCCCCACCTGTTACCGCATTATCCACACGCTCAGAGATTTCGCTGGCAGCCGCCTCGGACGCCGCCCCCCCTGATACCGCATCGTCCACGCTCGCAGAGACTTCGCTGGCAGCCGCCTCTGACTCACGCGCCTCCCGAAGTTCACTCTCCCGAGCTTCCTCACCGCTGCGCGCTAGTGGTGACGGCTCAATAACCGCCTTTGATGTACGAATCACCAGGTTGCGGATAACGGCATCGCTAAACTTAAACATGCTCTTCAACTCATCGATACTCGCCTGGTCACACTCAATATTCATCAAGACATAATGTGCCTTGTGAATCTTTTCGATCGGATAGGCCAGCTGACGCCGACCCCAGTCCTCAACTCGATGGACCGTGCCCTTCGTGTCTTCAATGTGTTTCCGGTAGCGCTCGACCATGGCGCCAACGTTTTCACTCTGATCTGGATGAACGAGAAAAATAATCTCGTAATGTCGCATCGCACTCTCCCCGTGGATTTAGCTGCCTGTTCATGCAGTGCAGCAAGGAGTCGTTATGGTGGGAGGCGGAGTCTATCGGATGTCTTGCGTCGGGAGCAACTATCCAACCACTTAAGTTAAGTCTCCGACTCAATTATCCAACCCGATTAGCTAACAGCTCGTCAACCACTCCAGGCTCCGCAAGTGTCGAGGTATCGCCCAATTGATCCAGTTCATTCTCTGCAATCTTTCGGAGGATACGCCGCATAATCTTACCCGACCGGGTTTTTGGCAACCCCGGTGCCCACTGGATAACATCGGGTCGTGCAAATGCACCAATTTCTTTGCGCACCAGTTGAACCAACGCCTCGCGCAGTGCATCCGATGGGGAAGTCTCCACGTTCAATGTCACATACGCATAAATTCCCTGCCCCTTAATATCATGTGGATAGCCCACCACGGCTGCCTCGGCGACATCCCGATGAAGCACGAGTGCACTTTCGATTTCTGCCGTACCCATTCGGTGACCGGACACATTGATCACATCATCGACCCGACCGGTTATCCAATAATAGCCCTGTTCATCACGGCGAGCGCCATCGCCAGTCGTGTAATAACCCGGATGTGCTGAAAAATAAGTCTCCTTGAATCGCTCGTGGTCTCCGTATACGGTTCGCATCTGTCCTGGCCAGGATCGCGTGATAACCAGATTACCCGCACCCGCACCCTTAATCTCCTGACCATCATCACCAATCAACGCCGGCTCGATTCCGAAAAATGGACGAGTCGCCGAACCGGGTTTAAGTGCCGTGGCGCCTGGCAAGGGTGTAATCATGATGCCCCCTGTCTCCGTTTGCCACCACGTGTCGACGATGGGACAACGCTCGTCACCGACAACCCGGTAGTACCATTCCCAGGCTTCGGGATTGATCGGCTCCCCCACGGTACCTAAAAGTCGCAGACTGGACCTCGATGCCTGCGTAACCCAATCATCCCCAAGCCCCATCAGGGCCCGGATTGCGGTGGGAGCGGTGTAGAAAATATTAACCTGATGACGATCCACGATGCGCCAAAAACGACTGGAATCGGGGTATGTAGGCACTCCTTCAAACATCAATGTGGTAGCACCGTTGGCCAACGGTCCGTAAACGATGTAGGAATGTCCCGTTATCCAACCCACATCGGCTGTACACCAGAAAATCTCATTGTCCTGATAATCAAAGACCAGGCGATGGGTCATCGCCGCATACAACTGATACCCACCAGTGGTGTGCATCACCCCCTTAGGCTTTCCGGTTGAACCCGAGGTATACAGAATAAACAGTGGATCCTCCGCGTCCATCTCTTCCGCCGGACACTCGCCATCCATCGCTTCCATGGCCTCTTGATACCAGACATCACGCGACGCGTGGCCCGGCACACTATTACCTGTGCGGCGAACGACAATAGTCGTATGAACGTTTGGACACCCTTCGAGCGCAGTCTCAACATTCGCTTTGAGCGGCACATTGCGTCCACCCCGTGGCCCCTCATCCGCCGTCACAATGACACGGCAGTCGGAGTCCAGAATGCGGTCGCGAAGAGAATCCGGAGAGAATCCGCCAAAAACAACAGAGTGAATAGCGCCGATACGGGCGCATCCCAACATAGCGACTGCCGCCTCGGGAATCATCGGCATATAAATGGCCACGCGATCACCTTTATTAACTCCGCGTGATTTCAGCAGATTTCCAAACCGCGACACTTCACTATGTAACTCGCGGTAACTAATCAGACGTTCATCACCGGGCTCATCCCCTTCCCAAATGATCGCTATGTCATCACCCTTCGACTCTAGATGTCGGTCGAGACAGTTATAGGAGGCGTTCAATTTTGCCCCTTCAAACCAGCGAATATCGCCTGAACCAAAATCTGCGTGGCTAACGCGTTCCCAACCTTTGAACCAGGTCACGTATCTTTCTGCCTGCTTCCCCCAAAACGTTTCAGGTGAACTGATCGACTCCGCATACATCGCCTGATATGTCTCGTTATCTATATGGGTTGTGGCCGCGATATGTGCCTTAATCGCAACGACCCGTTCATCTGCCATAACTATTCCCTCAAGCTTTGCGTTTCAGTCCCAGGGCACCCTGCCGTTTGGACTATGATTCGCTATCTAGTGTTTCGATTCCGAGCCGCCTCAACCAATCATGGTGCGCGACCAGTTCATTTTCATTGGCCGACACGACCAACGGGGAACGCACTATCGGGTTAGTTTGCTCACCAGTGTTAGGCCCGCTTGGTGTTGTTCCCGGTCGACCGGAGGCTGAACCTTCAAAGTGCAGCATTGTCTGGCCACCGGTCATCGCAAGATACACATCGGCAAGAATCTGTGCATCCAGTAAGGCGCCATGATGGGTGCGATCTCTCCCATCGACCCCATACCGACGACTTAGTGCATCCAGACTGTTGCGCTGACCCGGATGGAGTCGCCGAGCCAAATCCAGGGTGTCATGGATTTCGCACATATCCTGAAGCAATTTCGTTGGATCAGGTAATAAATTAATCTCCGCGTTAAGAAAACCCACATCAAATTCTGCATTGTGGATCACCAGTTCCGCTCCCTGTACAAAAGCGAACCACGCCTGTGCAATCTCACTGAAATCTGGCTGGTCACTCAGAAACTCATTAGACAGTCCGTGAACAGCATAGGCTTCTGGATCGACTTCCCGATGTGGATTAACGTGGGCCTGAAACTGCTCCCCCGTAACGCGTCGATTGACCACTTCAATACAGCCTATTTCTATGACTCGGTGACCGCTCCGCCAGTCAAGTCCCGTGGTCTCTGTATCCAGCACCACTTGCCTCATGAATCATGCTCCGAATCCGTTGCACCGTTAGCCAGCCAGCGATCGATGGCCGCGTTAGCCAAGCCATCGGCCCGTTCATTGCCCACGTTCCCGGCATGACCGCGAACCCATTGCCATTCGACCTCATGGTGACTCTGCACCTCATCAAGCGCCAACCATAAGTCCTGATTCTTCACCGCCCGGCCGCCTGCAGTCCGCCAATTGCGCCGCTTCCATCCGGCGATCCACTCTGTCATCCCCTTGCACACATAGGTGGAATCAGTGTAAACCCGCACCCGCGAGGGTGCCGACAACGCACGCAAGCCTTCCAGCACCCCGCACAACTCCATCCGGTTATTCGTGGTGTTACCCATTGCACCCATCATTTCCTGATCTTCGTGCGCGCTCAACACCACCACTCCCCAGCCGCCCGGCCCTGGATTTCCCCGACACGCTCCGTCAGCATAGATTTCAATCAACGGCCCGGCATACTCCGTGCTCATGGTCCCTTAGTCCATCCCCGCCGAACGCGATTAACGACGACGCCTGAGTGCTTTTGGCTACCCCCGACGACTGCAAATTTCCGACCATCGGCCCCGCGGGGAAACTGGGCTTTCACCGGCATTAGACGAGCCGAGGCGCTGCGTTTACGGGCCACCACCACATAGGCCCCCCCCCATAGAGGCCACCATCGATTCCCCATGGCCTCCATGAAGCTAAGACCTTCCAACCATTGAGCCGATTGTAGCGGGGGGCGGTAAAAACACGTGCGCCCCCCCACCACATTCAGTTGTAACAGTGACAACCAGTCATGCAAGCGTCCAAGGGACAGGTAACGACCGTTCCAGGGCGCCTGTTTGGTTCGTCGAATTATCTTCGCGCCACCCCACAACCCAAGGAGATTAAATCCGCAGATCACCACGAGGCCTTCAGGTGCCATGATTTCCACAACCTCCCGCAGCGCATGGCGCGGATCGACCGCGAAATCCAATGAATGACGCAGCAATACGAGATCTACCGTTCGGGCTACCAATGGGAGCTGTTCCAATCGTGCGGTCACTCCCACCGGTAGGCAAGCCGTTGATGGCGGAGTAAGGCTCACGCGACGTTCACTTTGAATACCACTAAACGCGCTCTTGCGACCCGGGCCCACATCGACCACTACGTCGTAATAACGTGTCGGCAAAATCGTTGAAATCACACCTTCTTCCGCTTCATGCAGTGCAATCCCCAGAACCGAATCAAACCAATTAACCATTGCAAGTTAACCGATAAGGCTACGCCGTGCCAGAAGCAGATCTGCCCAGGCTTTTTGCTTGGCAAGCGGAGAACGCAGCAGATAGGCCGGGTGATAGGTAACCACCAGCGGCATTCGAAAAGGCTCGTAGTGATGCACTCGACCCCGCAACTGCCCGATAGACTCCGTTGTCTTCAGTAGGGATTGCGCCGCGAATCGGCCCAATGCCATGATCATCAATGGTTGTACCAGTTCCACCTGTCGATGAAGAAATGACTCACAGGCGGCGACTTCCTCGCCCGCGGGATCACGATTATCGGGCGGGCGACATTTCAGTACATTAGCGATATACGCGTCTTCACGATTAAGCCCTAATGCGAACAGCATTGAATTTAACAATTGGCCCGCGCGGCCGACAAAGGCCTCTCCCACGCGATCCTCCTCCCGCCCCGGCGCTTCCCCGACAAACAACCAGCTCGCATTGACATTTCCCGATCCGAAAACCACCCGGTTACGAGTCTCGTGGAGGGTGCACCGAGTGCACATCGCGGCCTCGACGGCCAACTGATCAAATGTGGTGGCGCGGTCCTGTGTTGGACTGGGTTCGATAACTGACCTGTCTTGTGACCGTGTTGCCCCCTCTTTATCGACTTCGGGCCCTGATCGACGATCTTGCCATTGGGTAATCCCAAGGGCTTTGAGATACTGTATCCGCCGCGCAGGATTCATGCCGTTAGAGCCCATAGGAGGTCGCCTATACGCCGCTACCGCGTTTCTGATTCAGCCGATCCCCTTGCGTCTTCAGTTTATTCAGCGCGTTGACATAAGCCTTCACAGAAGCGATGACAATATCCGTATCGGAACCTACACCGTTTCCGATGCGATCATTTTGCTGCAACCGCACACTGACCTCACCTTGTGAATCAGTCCCAGCGGTCACATTCTTGACCGAATACAACAACAATTCACTTGATGAAGCGACGATATCTTCGACCGCCTTAAAACAGGCGTCTACTACCCCATCACCTTCAGCGGTCGCGTCGCGGGATTCCCCACCCACTTCAAGGGTGACGCTCGCGGTGGGCACGCCTGCAGTGGTTGATCGAGTATCCATCGCCACTAACCTGATAGCATCCGATGAGATCACGTCCTCCTGACGGGTAATTAACGCCTGCAAGTCTTCATCGAAAATTTCGTGCTTCTTATCCGCTAGCTCCTTAAACTTCTTAAACACCTCGTTGAGTTCTTCTTCCGTTTGCAGGTCGATACCGAGTGCCAACAGTCGCTCCCGCATAGCCCGGCGTCCCGAATGCTTTCCAAGCACCATTCGATTCTCTGCCCAGCCCACGTCCTCAGCTCGCATGATCTCATAGGTTTCTCGACTCTTTAACACCCCGTCCTGGTGAATTCCTGACTCATGGGCAAACGCGTTGGCACCTACAATTGCCTTGTTCGGCTGTACGGGGAAACCGGTAATACTAGACACCAGACGGCTTACTGGAACGATATGTTGCGTTTCAATGCGTGTGTCGCAACTAAACATATCCTGCCGGGTACGCACCGCCATCACGACTTCTTCTAGGGAAGCATTACCCGCACGCTCGCCCAACCCATTAATGGTGCACTCAACCTGCCGAGCACCCATCGACACACCGGCCAAGGAATTGGCCACCGCCAGGCCCAGATCGTTATGGCAATGCACAGAAAAGATGGCCTTATCGGCATTGTCCACGTTGGCCATCAGATACTCGATGAGTTGACCAAACTGATGAGGCAATGTGTAGCCGACGGTATCGGGAATATTGATCGTCGTTGCGCCCGCCTTCATCACGGCCTCGATAATACGACACAAAAACTCGGGCTCTGAACGTCCGGCATCTTCGGCAGAGAATTCCACGTCATCCGTTTCATTCCTGGCCTGCTTAACAGCGGCCACTGCCCGCTCCAAGACGTCTTGTGGTTGCATGCGTAACTTTTCACGCATATGTAGCGGCGAAGTCGCAATAAAGGTATGAATTCGTGGCGACGCTGCCGGCTTGACCGCTTCCGCTGCCAGTGCCACATCTTGTTGGTTGGCTCTGGCAAGCGCGCATATGGTGGTCATTTTCATTTCCGCCGCAATCGCTTTTACCGCAGCTAAGTCACCGGGGCTAGCCGCAGGAAAACCGGCCTCAATCACGTCGACCTGCATACGTTCGAGCTGGCGTGCAATATGCATCTTCTCCTCCGCCGTCATGGACGCGCCAGGGCTTTGTTCACCATCTCTAAGCGTAGTATCGAAAATAATTAACGGTTCTTTCATGTTGGCCTCCATAGACCACAAGTACTTAGAACATGAGATCGACCCTGTCGCGCTCTGGGACGGCGGCCGCGGTGTCAATCGCAAACGACACGCCGGAACCGGCGGATCCAGGGTTGTAAAGTGTTGTTTTGTTGGGGAAGATTATGCGCTGCAACAGCGCAGGAGCGGGCGGAGCAGTTTTAAACAAGTCATCACACCCGCAATCGATGTGACATTTTTGCCCTTCAAGATCAACCGTATGCTGTTTGATCTGTCCATCGGATCAGTATAACCGGCCTCTGGATCTTGTCAAAATCAATCACCCTGACCCGGCTAAGACGAATCATCCTCCGCCACAGAATCCGACACCTCAGCATCATCAGGACTGGCGTGCGACCCCCAACGAACCAACCAACCGATGGGCCCGGAAACAAAAAATGCCAGTGACAACACACTGAGTACGGTGGGTGGATCAAATGAAACGAGAATAAATCCACCGACCAGCACCAGCACCGCTACAAAAGGAACCCGGTTACGCAGATCAAGATCCTTAAAGCTACGATACGGCAACGTACTAACCATCGCCAGCCCGAGCAACAACATAAGGATCATTGCCGCGACTGTTAAGACCTCTCCTTTGATTTGATATGAGGTCAGAGTCCAGACGCCACTCGCCAATACGGCGGCTGCCATCGGGCATGGCAGGCCCTCGAAGTAACGTTCACTCTTAGTGCTTTGCGCGTTAAAACGCGCCAGACGAAGTGCCGTTGCCGCGACATAAAAAAAGGCGATTAACCAACCCACCTTACCGAGGTCTTTCAGGCCCCATTGGTAGAGCAACAGGGCAGGAGTCAGCCCAAAGGCAATCACATCAACCAGGCTATCGTATTCTTTGCCGAAATCACTGACGGTGTTGGTCATCCGCGCAACGCGACCGTCGAGTCCATCGAGCACCATGGACACCAGAATCGCAATCGCAGCAGCCTCAAAATGACCCACCAGAGACTGCATAATGCTGTAAAAGGCAGCAAACAACCCCGCTGTTGTCAGCAGATTTGGCAAGACATAAATTCCGCGCCTGGAACGATCACTGAAATTCACGTTACTGATTTTATTGGCCATTTCCTCTACCGCGATTGAAGATACGCAATCGTATCAGTTCCGGAGAGAACCCACTGCCCCAAGCGGGTCGTAATGTCCGCCTCTAGCGGCAGATAGATATCTGCTCGTGAGCCGAATTTAATAAATCCATATCTTTGACCAGTGGTCACCGTATCCCCGTGTTTGACATCACATGAAATACGCCGAGCTATCAGGCCGGCAATCTGCACAACGACGATATCATCACCTGTCAGTGTGTGGATCCACAGCGCATTTCGTTCGTTTTCCCTAGATGCCTTGTCCAAGGCAGCGTTGAAAAACCGACCGGCATGATACCACCTGCCCCGTATCTCCCCGGCGATCGGAATACGGTTTGAATGCACCGAAAACACATTCATGAAAATCGATACCTTGAGCGCGTCCCGTTCAAGATAAGGGTCTCTCACTCGCTCGAGGGAAACCACCTTGCCATGCGCGGGCGAGACAATCGCCCCCGCATTCCCGGGGATTTCCCGAGTCGGATCCCGAAAGAACTGGACAACAAAAAATAACACCAACCACAATGGCCAAGCCCAGGCTGTCCCTGCAAACCAGTGCACCACGATGGTGACCGCCGTCACTAACCCGACAATCGACCATCCCTCCCGCGCAATGATCACAACACGACGACCTGCATCAACCTGAGGTCATAGGTAACCTAGTTAACATCCTTATCGACCAGTTTCCCTCGTTGAATCCAGGGCATCATTGCGCGCAATTTGGCTCCCACTTCTTCTATCTGGTGAGTTCTCGCTTGATCCCTCAGCACGTCGAACTTCGGCGTATTAGCCCGGTTCTCATCCATCCATTCCTTAGCAAAAGTGCCTGACTGAATCTCCCCGAGAATGCGCTTCATCTCGGCCTTAGTCTCCTCATTGACAATCCGCGGGCCGCGGGTCAAATCGCCATACTCAGCAGTATTCGAAACCGAATACCGCATATTCGCAATACCACCCTCATAAATCAGATCAACAATCAGCTTCGTTTCGTGCAAACACTCAAAATAGGCCATCTCGGGCGCATAGCCAGCCTCAACCAAGGTCTCGAAACCGGATTGGATAAGTGCCGTAATTCCCCCACAAAGTACTGTTTGCTCTCCGAACAAGTCCGTTTCGGTTTCTTCTTTGAATGTCGTTTCGATGTCCCCGGCCCTGCCACCACCGATACAGGCAGCGTAGGCAAGTGAAATATTTCGTGCCGCGCCCGTTGCATTCTGCTCAACGGCAATCAAACAGGGCACACCACCGCCCTCAACATAGGTTGATCGCACCAGATGGCCCGGCCCTTTCGGCGCGATCATTGCCACATCGATATCGCTTTCAGGTTTAATAAAACCGAAATG
>Ga0114999_10004463_pt1 | contig 16922 bp, 14 predicted proteins | sample ArcticOcean_MG_C_3_FD_89820 | JGI IMG/M metagenome (GOLD analysis project Ga0114999, IMG submission 89820) | Marine microbial communities from western Arctic Ocean - ArcticOcean_MG_CB8_126 | ecosystem: Environmental > Aquatic > Marine > Oceanic | place: Arctic Ocean: Canada Basin | collected...
GGGACGGCTCCCGCACTACCCCAGCGGCACCGAAAGGTAGCAGCCGAACTCAACCAGGAAATCTACGGCAACGCAGGCATGGACCCGGCCCTGGCGGACGTCAAAGACGGCGGGCGGGTTGAGTGGCAAAACCGGCTGGTGCCAGACCCCGGGATCGATATGGATGCCGAAGCCACCGTCGAAGAGGAAGGCGCGGAAATCGGCTGGGGTAACCTCGTCGCCGGCCTTGGCCAGGAGCGCGACGAAAGCGGCGCCATCGCGCGGACAGAAGATCTGGCGGCCATCGGGATGGTAATTTTCCTCATGGGTCAGAATGCATGAGCGGTCGCCCGGCTCGGTGGCCGCGTTGGCCGTGGCCGGATCGCCATACCAGCCCGTGACATAGCTGCGCCCGATCGCACGGTTGGTGGCCAGCATCAGCCCGCCCCGCGCTTCCATCTCGAAGATATCCTCGACCGTGCCGCCCTCGTTCCCCGTGCCGGGTACCAGCGGACGCCGACCCTGGACCGGCCAGGGCACGATGGTCACGTCGGCGACGGCGAAATCGGCGACCGGGCGGCCGCAGCCCGCCGCCGCGGCGGACGCTAACGGACGAAACCCGCCATCCGCGCCCGCACCAGGGCTGTGACGACCTCGTTGACCGGGGCTTCGAGGCCCAGCTTGGCCGCCTCGACGGGTATCGCGCCGTTGATGGCGTCGATCTCGCAGCGCCTGCCCGCTTCCAGATCGAGCAGGAGCGAGGGTTTGGCGTTGGGAATCTTGGCGCCGAAATCGCGGACATAGGCGACCGGCTCGGCGATCTCGACGGCGATGCCCTTGGCCTTGGCGACCGCGAAGGCTTCGGCCGCACAGGACGAGGCAACGCCCCAGGCGTCCGCGTCCGCGATCACCCCCCCGATGGTCAGCCCGGTCAGGCCGCAGGAGCCGCTGAAGCAGACATTGCAGATCAGCTTCTCCCAGACCATGCGGTGGACGTCGTCATAAGTCGCGGTCTTGAAGCCCGCGCCGCGCCAGACCTCGGCCACTGAATCCAGAGCCGGGGTCACGGGCCCCTCGTATTCGCCCAGGCGAACGAGTTCCCAGCCGTTGTGGTGGACATGGCCGGGCCCGCGCATGGACGCGCCGAAGCCGCCCACCACGCCGATCGCGACACGGGCCGAGTCGCCCAGGATGGCGCGGGTTTTCTCGGCGCTGCCCAGCCCGTTCTGGATGGTCAGCACGACGGTATCGGTGCCGATGAGCGGGGCCGCGCTGCGCGCCGCCGCCTCGACATCCATGGCCTTGGTCGCGACGATGACGAGATCGCAGCGTCCGGCCTCGGCCGCCTCGATCGTCGCATGGAGGCGCACCACCCGGTCGCCGCTCGCCCCCTCGACCCGCAAACCCGTCTCGCGCATGGCCGCGACATGCTCTGCCCAGGCGTCGATCGCCCAGACCTCGTGCCCGGCATCGGCCAGCAGGCCGGCATAGACGGAGCCCATGGCTCCCGTGCCCAGAACCGCGATTTTCATGGATTCATCGCGGCGTCAATCCGCCGCCAGCCGCTGGCGCGCGACATGGGGCGCGTAGAGAAGCTGGATCGTCGGGCCTGCCCGGCGCGTGTCATGGGCATTGACCCACATGCGCACCAGATGGCGTTTGTGCGCGCCGTCGTCGCGGTATTCGGTGCGCGAATGGAGGACGGCGTAGTTGTTGACGTATTGGATGTCGCCCGGCTCAAGCTCCATGCGGATTTGCATCTCGGGGCGCGCGGCGACCGCGTCGAAATAGTCCAGGGCCTGGTGTTCCAGGTCCGTCAGGACCACACCCTCCTTGACCGCCCATTCGACCGGGTTACGATTGTAGCAGCAGTGCAGGATGCCGGCATGGAAGGCGAAGACCGGAATGCGCTCGGCGGAGACCGCCGCCTCGCCCGCCTCGTGCTCGCCCCGCCGGTGGTGATGGAAGCCGCGTTGGAGAATGGCGAGCAGGTCAGGGCGCTCGGCCAGGATGGCGTTGTAGACGCTGGCCGCGCTGACCAGGATCGACAGCCCACCCTCGGCCGCCTTGCCCAGGCTCAACAGCCCGGCGATATCGGCCCCGTCCGTGTGGAAAGGCAGCAGCTGATTGGAGCTGTAGCCGCGCGTCTTGTGGTCGTAGGGCAGCCCCTTGTCGGTCACGTCGACCTTGCGGTCGCCCTTGTGAGTCTGCTCGACGATGACGCCCAGATGGGCGCTGACGATGGCATAGCAGAGCAACGCTTCGTCGTAGTCGTAGCGCGCGAAGGGGAAGCCGGTGAACAGCGCGAAACCCGCGCCCGTCTCCATATCCTCCAACGCGCCGGCCAGGGCCGGGCCGAGGGTCGGCAGCGGATAGTCTTCGCGCCGGACCTCGTGGAAGGCCGTGCCGGCGGCGACCGCCCGGCGCATCGCCGCGTCGAGATCGGCCAGGGCGCTTTCGCCCAAGAGACGCGCCCAGGACCGGCGCCGCGGGAAATCCGCCGCGGTCCAGGCGCTCGAATCGGTCACGGGTTGAAGCGTATCGGTCATGACGGCGGAGGATAGCGCCGGACTATCCGCCGGGGAAGGGTCGGCCGACCTCGGGGTTGCGCAAAAGCGCCGCGCCGGTATCCGACATCACCACCCGACCCGACACCAGGACATAGCCGATATCGGCGAATTCCAAGCCCTTCTTAGCGTTCTGCTCGACCAGGATGATGGTCTTGCCCTCGTTGGACTTGAGATCGTCGAGAACCTCGAAAACCTGATCGATGAAACGCGGCTCCAACCCGATCGAAGGCTCGTCGACCGACAGGACCTTGGGTTCCATTATCAGCGCCCGCCAGCTTCCCGAAATTCCCAGACATGGCTACCTCTCCCGTGGCTTATTTCCATTCGCGAAATCGAGTTCCCCATTGCAGAGTGCAACAGCCAGCCGGAAAACCATTCCAGCTACAATACGAATCGATCATTAAATGTTCATTTTTTGATAGCCTATGGCGCCCGTTGCAATGAGAGACCGATGACATCACGGACCGATCCTTCCCCGAGCCTCGATCCGCGGCGCCACCCGTTTCGCGCCGACCTCGCCGCCGAGGATTTGCGCGGCCGGGTCGAAACGGAGCGTTTCGTGCCCGGCCATGTCATGCGCTGCGCCCGTCCTGTCGTGTCGATCAAGGGGCGGCCCAGGCGGGCGGCTTCGCAGACGGCGGAACTGCTGTTCGGCGAAGAGTTCACCGTCTACGAGACTCGGGACGGCTGGGCCTGGGGCCAGCGCGCGACCGACGGCTATATCGGCTATGTTCAGGCCAGCGCGCTCGAGGAGGCGGGAGAGGAACCCGGCCATATGGTTGCGGCCCTGACCGCGCCGGTCTTCACACGGGCCCATTTCAAGGCGCCCGTAGCACGCAGTCTGTCGATCAACAGCCCGGTCCGCATCCGGGGGGCCGAGGGAGAGTTCCGGCACCTCTCCGGGGGCGGCTGGCTGCACCAGGCCCATCTGGCGGCGCGCGGCGACGTGGCGCCCGACTTCGTTGCGGTGGCCGAGGAGTTCCGGGGCCTGCCCTATATCTGGGGCGGCAATTCAGGGCTGGGCGTGGATTGCTCCGGCCTCGTCCAGGCCGCCCTGCAGCGCGCCGGCCGGCCCTGTCCCCGCGACACCGATATGCAGGAAGCCGAGTTGGGCCGCGCCCTCGCGACCCGCGAGTCCGGCGATTTTCGGCGCGGCGATGTGATCTTATTTCCCGGCCATGTCGGCATCGTCGTGGCCCCCGGCCGCCTGCTCCATGCCTCGAGCCGCTGGATGCGGGTTCTGGACGAGGCGTTGGATTCGGTGCTCGCCCGCCTGCGCCTGGTACACGCCGAGCCGATCACGGCCGTCCGCCGGATCGCCCCAGACCCCTCCAGGTGAGCCCGGCTTAGTTCTGCACAGAGGCGTTGTTCCGCACGAAGGTCAGATAGGGAAGCTGGTTCAGGTAATAGGCGGCGGCGAAGATGGTGACGCCATCACCCCGGCCGATGCGGTCCGCGAAGATCGAGATGACCCCGGAATAGAGCGAACGCGGATCCTGGCGCGGACCGTAGACGTTGAAGAAGCGCGGGCCAGTGTTGGGCACGCCGGGGACATGGGCCCCGACCAGGCCATGCTGCTCGTAGCCCAGTTTGTCCGCGCCATAGGTGGAAATTGGGTTGGTCGTCGATTCTTCGGTCAGGGGCATGTTCGGATTGTCGCCGAAGACGGCGGCAGAGGAGGCCTAGACCACCGGCCGCACAGCCGCCCCATCGCGTCCGCGCGCGCCGTCGAAGATGTGGATCGTGCCGTCGAGATTGACCCGGTGCGTCCCTGCTCAGTCCTCGACTCCGCATTGCACCGAGGCGATCGCGGCGAGATGAAAGCAGCCATCCATGCCGTCGAGCGCCCGGGCCACGGCGGCACCGTCGACGATGGTGTCGGCGATCAGCGAGTCTGCGAGATAGGACCCGGTGAAGCCGCAACCGCCCGTAACCAGATAATTCGCTATGGCGACCTCGTCCGCCTTATTGATCGAGAGGTAGCATGTCGCCGTCCGGCGGTAATAGGTAGGCTGCGGGACGACGCAAAGAGGAGACTCAGCCATGGCCGACAACATACCCTTCGAGCGCGACCTGGCTTTCGAATACGGCCGGGTCGACCGGGTCGCGCCGGGCATTCGCCGGGTCGTCGCCCGCAATCCCAGCGCCTTCACCTTCCACGGCACCGGGACCTACATCCTGGGCGAGGGCAAGGTCGCGGTGATCGATCCCGGCCCCGATCTGGACGAGCATTTCGCGGCCCTGATGGCGGCGATCGAGGACGAGAGGGTGAGCCATATCCTAGTCACCCATACCCACCGAGACCATTCGCCCCTGGCCGCGCGGCTGAAGGCCGAAACCGGGGCGCCGACCTATGGCTTCGGGCCGCACGGCACGCGCCGCGCCGGCCCTCAGGTCGAGGAAGGCGCGGATTACGATTTCGACCCCGATATCGTCCTGCGCGACGGCGAGCGTTTCGAAGCGGCGGGCCGGACAGTCGAGGCCGTCCATACGCCCGGCCATACCTCGAACCATCTCTGCTTCGCCCTGCCGGAGGACGGCGTTCTCTTCTCCGGCGATCACGTCATGGGCTGGTCGACCACGGTGGTCTCGCCGCCCGACGGCGATATGCATGCATATTTCGCATCGCTGAAGAAGCTGCTGACCCGCGACGAAACGGTATACTGGCCGACCCATGGCACGGCGATCCGAAATCCGGAGCGTTTCGTCTCGGCCCTGATCCGCCATCGCCGGATGCGCGAGGAACAGATCATGGCCTGCCTGACCGATGGCCTGCGCGACATTCCGGCGATGGTCGCCCGGATGTATGCGGCCGTGCCCCAGGAACTGCATCCAGCCGCCAGGCAGACCGTGCTCGCCCATCTCATCCATATGGTCGAGACCGACCGGGTCCGGTGCGAGGGTCCCCCGGCGGTCGGCTCGAGTTTCCGGCCGGCCTGATCCGGCGGGCCGTCTAGCGGTTGATCACCATCCGGCGGCCGCGGCGGAAGCAATAGAGGGGGATGGGATCGCGCGTGAAGCGGGTCTGCGGGTGGAGGAACCAGCGCAGGGCCAGACGCGCCACGATCTCCGTGATATCGGCGATGCCCATGGCGATCGCCTCCTCGACGGGCAGCCAGCCGATATTGATCAATTCGCCGCTGCCGATGATCTCGCCCTGCAGATGATCGGCCCGCGCGACGAAGAACCGCGCGTTGAACCGCTTGGGCAATTGCGCCGGGGTGATCGCCCGGCCGATGGCGTCCAACTCGTCCAGGGCCGGCGCCAGACCGCGGTCCAGAAAGCCGCGCCAGTCCTCCGGCATCGGCCCGTGATGGGCGGCCGCGGGCTTGCCCAGGATCAGCCCGGTCTCCTCGAAAGTCTCGCGGATCGCCGCGACCGCCAGCGCGCGGGCGCGCTCGCGCGAGAGGCTGCGGGACAGCTTGTCCTTGACCGAGGGCCGGAAATCCGTCGCCGGGCGGATGGTGTGATCGCTGGTATCCAGGCGCCCGCCCGGAAAGACGTAGCGATGGGGCATGAAGGTGAGATTCTTGCTGCGCTGGCCCATAAGGACCTCGGGGCCCCTGTCGCCCTCGCGGATCAGCACCAGTGACGCGGCGTCGCGCGTACGCACGGGGTTCCGCGGGCTCCAGTCATAGCCTTCGCGCGGATCGTCACGATCCCGCGCCAGCGAATCCGCCCGCGTCATGCCCCGCCGCCCCGTCCGTTCGACACCAATGCCGTCATGTCATGCAGCCCCGCGCGGCGATCGGCCAGACCGCCTCGACCCTTCCGTCGCGCACGCAGACATACCAGTCGTAGAGATTGACCGTCGGATCGCAATGGCCCGGGATCAGCTTGATCTTGTCGCCCAGTTTGAGGGCGCGGTTCGACGCGCCCCGGCGGCCCACACGCATGGCACCGTGCTCGTCCGAAGCGCCGACATATTCGGCGTCCAGATCGGCATCGGCCACCACGGGCAGGCCCGAATCGACGCTCGAGGCCTTGAGTCCGGCATCGCAGACCGCCCGGTCCGGGGTCGGACAGCTCATCACCGTGGCATAGACGAACAGGCTCTGTTCGAACCGGTCATAGGGCGTGCCGCCCTCGTCCTTGTTGCGCCCGTAATCGGCATCCATGAAGGCGTAGGAGCCGCATTGCAACTCGTTATAGACGCCGCTGGCGGCTTCGAATTCGTAGGTCCCCGTGCCCGCGCCGGTCACGCGGGGCACGGCGATACCCGCCGCCTCGATACCTTCTTTGGCCGACCGCGCCAGCGCCGTGGCATGGGCGATCGCCGCGCACCGCCCGTCCTTCTCGCGGATATGCTGGGCCCCGCCGTGATAGACATGAAGGCCGCCGAAGCGCAGGCCCGGCGCGCTTTCGATACGCTTGGCCAAGGCCGTCGCGGGCTCGCCCGGCTCGACGCCGCAGCGGCCCAGGGATATCTCGATCAGGGTTTCGAGCTCGACGCCGAAGGCGACGGCCGCGACGCTCAACTGATCGACATTGTCGAGGTCGTCGACGCAAACGCCGATCCGCGCGCGGGTCGCGAGGGAAGCCAAGCGCGCGATCTTGTGCGCCCCGACCACCTGGTTCGAGACCAGCACGTCCGTCACCCCGCCATTCACCATAGCCTCGGCCTCGCTGACCTTCTGACAGCACATACCGACGGCGCCCAAGGCCATCTGCTTGAGGCCGATGGCTGGGCATTTATGCATCTTGGCATGGGGGCGCAGGGCCATCCCTGCGGCCTTGGCGTCCTTCGCCATGCGCGCGAGATTGGCCTCGAAGGGCGCCAACTCGATGATCAGAGCAGGCGTATCGACATCTTCCAGGCGCATGCCCGGCTCGGCCGGCGGATAGGTGGTCATGGCGGGCTCCCTTCCTGGTTCGGCGGCACTCTAGCCCCGAGGGGCGGGTGAAGGCTACAAAACGGGGGCCGATTCCGACGCTTTTCACATTCAGGACAGGGGCATGCCATGGCCTATGAAACGATTCTCTACGAGCCCGATGCCGAAGACGCCTTCGTCACCGTGACCATGAACCGCCCCGACAAGCTGAACGCGCTGAACGGCACCCTGCTCGACGAGTTGGACGACGCGGTCAAACGGGCCAGCGCCGATCCGGAAATCAACGCCCTGCTGCTGACCGGGGCGGGTCGCGCCTTCTCCACCGGCTACGATCTGGGCGTCGAGAATTACGATATGAGCATCGAGGATTGGCGCGCCGATATACTGGCCAATGCCGAGCGGCTCTATACGATCTGGAGCGCGCCGATCGCCACGGTGGCGGCCGTCAACGGCTATGCCCTGGCCGGCGGGATGGAACTGATGATGGCCTGCGACATCGCCATCGCGGCCGAGGATGCCGGCATCGGCGAGCCGGAAATCCGCCATGACAGCGCGCCGCCCAGCCTATTCATGCCTTGGACAGCGCCGATCCGGCACGTGAAATACCTGATGTTCACGGGCGATATCGTCGACGGGCGCGAGGCCGCGCAATATCACCTGGTCAACAAGGCCGTGCCAGCCGACCGGCTGATGGAGGAGGCCACGCGCATGACCCGGCGCCTGTCTCGGGTGCCGGTGCCGGGCATCAAATTCAACAAGCTGGCCGTGAACAACGCCCAGCTTATCGCCGGCATGCGCGATTCCTGGGCCTATAACGCCGAGACTACGGCCCAACTCCACTGCACGGATGAAGGCCGGCGCTGGTTCCGCATGCTGTTCGAGGAAGGGCTCAAGGCCTTTCTCGACGCTCGCGAAGGGCCGTTCCGCGCGCTCGACAAGGAAGATGCTTGAAGCTGGGGCCGTCCGCTCCGCACTATCGCCATCGCACAGGCAAGGGGGAATCACGATGACCAAGACGCTGATCGAGAACGGCTGGGTAATCCCGATGACCGGGCGGGGCGTGACCTGGCCGGACGGGGTCGTCGCGGTGGAGGACGGCCGCATCGCCTATGCCGGTCCGAAGAGCGGTCTGCCCGCGGATTTCAGGCCCAACCGACGGATCGACGCCGAGGGCAAGGCGGTCCTGCCTGGCCTGATCAACACTCATCTGCATTTCGTCGGGGCCTTCAACAAGGCCACGACCGAGGATGCGAAGAAGGAGGGGGGCAATTCCTTCAAGCGCGGCATCCTGTTCCAGGAAGACCATGTCCGGAAGGAGCATGTCTATCTGCCCGGCCTGCTGCACGGGCTGGAGGCGCTGCGCACGGGCACCACGACGGTCAACGAGATGTGGTGGCATCAGCCGGAGAGCGCGCGCGTCGCCGTCGATCTCGGCATCCGCGCCATCGTCGGCGCCTGCGTGCGCGAGATGAACACGGGCACCATCGACCCGAGCCGGAACGAACGCGACTGGATTCCGGATGTCGCCGAGCGCGACCTCGACGACGCCGTTGCCCTGTTCGAGCAATGGCAAGGCGCGGGCGACGGGCGGGTGACCTGCCGCATGGCGCCGGACGGACCCGACCGGATGCGCCCGGAGACCATGGACCGCTGCCGCGAGCTTGCGGACAAGTACGGCCTGGGCCTGCATCTTCACTGCGCCTCGGTCCCGGCCGAACAGGGCTTCATGGAGAAGGCCTACGGCAAGCGCGCGGTGAATTTCCTCCATGACCACGGCTGCCTCGGTCCGGGCACGGTGCTGGTCCATTGCGTCTTCGTCGACAACGAGGAAATCGCCCTGATGGAGGAGACGGACAGCCGCTTCTCCCACACAGCCTATCTGGTCGGGAAGCGCGCCTACTACCCGCCGATGGACAAGTTCTACACCTCTAGGGTCGAGGTCTCGCTCGGCACGGACTGGATGAGCAACGACATGTTCAAGGTGATGCGCGCGGCGATCCTGCTGGGCCGCATCACGACCGGCGACCAGGCCCTGCTCGACGCCTGGGACGCCCTGGAACTCGCCACCATGGGCGGCGCCCGCTGCCTCAACATGGCCGACCAAATCGGCTCGCTAGAGGCGGGCAAGAAGGCCGACCTCATCATGGTCGATCTGCGCACGCCCTGGGTCGCCCCGGTGCGACGCGAAAACGTCGTCGCCGATCTGGTCTACAACGCCAACGGCTCGGACGTGACCGATGTCATGGTCGATGGCAGGCTGGTGGTCGAAAACCGCCGCCACGCTGATATCGACGAGGCCGAACTGATCCACGACGTTCAGAAAATGGCCGACACGGTCTGGGCCGACGCCGCCGATCTCTTCACCGTCCGCCCAGCAGCGGAGTAGGCGGCGGGATACAGGACAACCCCGTCATTTGCGCGAAGGCGGAAGTCCAAACTCCTTACCGATATGGCGCCGCGCCTGCGCAATCCTGTCGCCGCTCGTAGTCTTCTCGAGATATCCACCGCTGTCGTCCCGGGACTTGTTCCCGGGACCCATTGGCCTATTCGTTCATGCAGTCTTGGGGCCGACGTCCCGTCGACGCTCAGAGAAACACCAAGAAAGATCGTTGGCGGCGCTGATTTGCGCAAAGCGTGATCTTCACTGGCAGGAAATACCCGGCACGGCCTCGCTATGTCGGGACATCAATGGGTCCCGGGAACAAGTCCCGGGACGACGGCGAGGAAGTGGCCCGAGAGTGGCGCTTCCCAGAATGAAACGTTTGATCCCTTAGCGCCTTCGCCGGGGTGACAGAATAGGGTGGAACCCTACCGCGTGCCGTAGAGGCGATCGCCGGCGTCGCCCAGGCCGGGCACGATATAGCCGTGCTCGTTCAGGTGGCTGTCGACCGAGGCCGTGTAGATCGTGATATCCGGGTGTTCGCTGTGGAAGGCCTCGATGCCCTCGGGCGCGGCGACCAGGCAGACCAGCTTCATCGAGAGCGGATTGGTTTCTTTGAGGCGCGAGACGGCGGCGATGGCAGAATTCGCCGTCGCCAGCATCGGATCGGCGACGAACATATGCCGCTGGTCCACGTCCTCGGGCATCTTGAAGTAATACTCGACGGCGACCAGGGTTTCGGGATCGCGGTAGAGCCCGATATGGCCGACGCTGGCCGAAGGCAGCACCTCCAGCATCCCGTCCACGATGCCGTTGCCGGCGCGCAGGATCGAAACGAGGCACAGCTTGCGCTCCGCCAGGGTCGGCGCGCGCATCGGGCCCACCGGGGTTTCGACATCCCGCTCGGTCAAGGGCAGGTCGCGCGTGACCTCATAGGTGCAGAGCATGCTGATCTCGCGCAGATGGCGCCGGAACTCGTGCGGCGGCGATTGCTTGTCCCGCATCTGGGTCAGCTTGTGCTGGACCACCGGATGATCGATGACGACGACATCTCCTGCCATGGCGGTTGTCCCCCGTTGTTTCGTTGCTGATGGTTAAAAGACGGTGCCGTCGCTGGCAATGGTCAAGGGCGGTCCGCCATCGGCGCGTTTCTCGCGCGCGATGCGCCGCCCGGCCGCCCAGGTCCCTCCCTCCAGCACCTTGGCCAGGGGCAGTGATTCGGCATCGAGGCCGAGCTTGTCCCGGATGAGGGCGGCGGTCTCGTCGAGCAGGCAGACGGTCAGCGCTCGCCATTCGACCACCGGCTCGGCATCGATCGCCAGCGGGCGTGAGACCAGGCCGGGATCGCGCGGTTCGATCACGCCCATATCCATGAACAGGCCCCCGTTGCGGTATTCCGCCAGGCCGGTCATCTCGTCGAGCCCGGTCACCCGGATGCCCGCCTCCTCCAAGGGTTCGACCAGGGAATAGGACAGCCATTGGGACAATTTGTGGAAGGGCACCAGCCCATCCGTCGGACCCTCCGCACGAATGGCCGAATGGCGCCAGACATCGCCCAAATTGCGCCCGCCGATGGCGATGCGGCCCGGCCAGATATCCTCGAAGGCGTCCAGCAGGGCCTCGAGTATCCGGCGTGCCGGCAGCACGCCGTCTTGCGCCTGACCGGCGAGATAATCGTAGAGATTGCCGATACGGGGAGCCTCGGCCGCGAAAACCCGGGGCTTGGCGCGCAGCGCGGCGCCCAGCCGGCGCATCAATCCGGCGCGGCCTTCCAGCCCGACAAGGGGATTCTCGGTGGAAACCTGAAACGATTCGGCAATTATAGAATTATCAATTCCGGCGAGGGCATCCGCATCGGCACGCACGGGCGAATCAGGGTCAGATGAGAAGCGCCCGGCGGCGAACATATCCAGGCTAGCCACGGCAAGGCCTTCGGAGCGGCGATGGACAAGGCCCGCCGCCGTTTCGCGATAGGACCAATCCGGCCCGGCCCCAGCGTCGAGCAGCACACTGACCACCGCCAGATCGAATCGTGCCCGCGCGCGTTCCGCCGCATCCGCATCGTCCAGCATCGCGGACAGCCCGGCCCAACGGTCCATCCCGTCGAACTCGAAATGACGCCAGCGGCTGTGATAGGGCACGGCGAGGTCAGGATAGGATTCGCGGATCACGGTCAGGACCAGGTCGGCCGCACCCTCAAGCCGCTCGGGCCGATAGCGGAAATGGGTCGAGCGACCGTCCCGCGCCAGGGCGAACAATTCCCCGCAACGCGCGCGGATGGCCTCGGGTGAGCGCAGCCAGGCGACCGCGGCATCGTCGGAGGATGCCACCGCCCTTTCAACCGGCGCGAGGCTCACGAGACACGCCCGATCAATCGTTCAGGCTCCGGCCCTTGGCGACGGTCAGATCGGTTTCCGTCGGCGCCGGCTTGTCGCTGTGATAGCCGGCGTGGATCTTGGCGTCGATCTCGACTTGTGCGTCGGGCGGCACCAACTCGTCCGGAATCGGCACCCGCTCGACGATCTCGATGCCGCTGCCGGTGACATGGTCGTGCTTCATGTTGCTCATCGACACGAAGCGGTCGATGCGCTTGAGGCCGAGCCAGTGGAGCACGTCGGGCATGAGCTGCTGGAAGCGCACATCCTGCACTCCGGCGACGCATTCGGTGCGCTCGAAATAGCGGTCGGCCCGGTCGCCGCCCTCCTGGCGCTTGCGCGCGTTGTAGACCAGGAACTTGGTGACCTCGCCTAGGGCGCGGCCTTCCTTGCGGTTATAGACGATTACGCCCAACCCGCCGCGCTGGGCCGTCTCGATGCAGACCTCGATGCCGTGGGTCAGGTAAGGCCGGCAGGTGCAGATATCGGAGCCGAAGACGTCGGAGCCGTTGCATTCGTCGTGGACCCGGCAGGCGATTTCCGTCTCCGGCTTGCCCAGGCCCGAGAGGTCGCCGAAGAAATACAGGGTGTGTCCGCCGATGGGCGGCAGGAAGACCTTGAGGTCGGGCCGCGTGACCAGTTCGGGGAACATGCCGCCGGTATATTCGAATAGGCCGCGGCGCAACTCGCTCTCCTCGATCCCGAAGCGCGCGGCGATCCCAGGGAGGTACCAGACCGGCTCGACTGCCGCCTTGGTCACCCGGGCGTTGCCGGTCGGGCCCAGAATCCGGTTGTCGGAGCGCAGCCGCCCCGATTCCATCGCCTCGTCGATCTCGGGCAGTTTCAGGTGCGCCTTGGTCACGGCGATGGTCGGCCGGATGTCGTAGCCCTGGGCGAGCATCCCGGCGAAAGCCTCGCTCGTCATATGGCCCCAAGGGTCGAGGGAGACAATCTTTTCCGGATCGAACCACTGGCCGAAAGGCCCGATCGGCTCGGCCGGCGCGGTGTTGGTCAGGTCGGGGATATGCAGCGGGCTCAAGGCGCCCGATGCCACGGCGAGAGCGCGGTACACGGAATAGGACCCCGAATGGGTGCCGATCACGTTGCGCAGCTTGGGATCGGTCACGGTGCCGATCACCGGCCCGCGTTCGGCTGCCGTCGGCGCGCCCCAGGTGATGGGCACAGGCTTCTCGCCCCGTCCGCCCGGGTGGGAGGTCAGGATGATATGGGACCGGCTCGGCTTCTTCTGATCTGCCATGGCCTCGATCTCCCCCGCCGAAAAAACTTCCCCGCCGCCCGATACCCCCAATGGGCGACCGAGTTTCGACGAGGACAATATGAGCGGAAAACAAGTTAAATATAGCGTCGCCTGCGCGACCTTTCCAGGTCTCGCTTTACGCCCCTGTCCAAGACAGGCGCGAGGTGGATGATGAATTCAGCCGGTCCGGACCTTGATTCGTCTGTCCGGCCCGCCGAATTCACACGACCGAATCGCGATTTCCGCTGGGGCGAAGTCCCGCATGGAACTGAGACGGTTTACCAAACGCCTATTCCGCCGCCGCCTCAGTCGCGCTCGAGAGCTGGCGCGACACCAGATGGGCATAGAGCCCGCCCTTGGCCAGCAGGTCGTCATGCCCGCCGATCTCGGCCACCCGCCCGTCGCTCAGCACGACGATCTGATCGGCGTCCCGAATGGTCGACAGGCGATGGGCGATGACCACCGTGGTCCGGGTCGCCATCAATTCGGTCAGCGCGCCGCGCACGACCTGTTCGCTGATCGCGTCGAGATGGGAGGTCGCCTCGTCCAGCACCAGGATGGGCGCATCCTTGAGGAAGGCGCGGGCAATGGCGACCCGCTGGCGCTGGCCTCCCGAAAGCTGCGCGCCCCGTTCGCCGACCACAGTATCCAACTCCTTGGGCAAGGATTCGACGAATTCGAGAAGGGCGACCCGTTCGAGGGCATCGCGCACCTCCGCCTCCGACGCCTCGGGCCGGGCTATCAGCACATTGGCCCGAATCGTGTCGTTGAAGAGGTAGGTGTCCTGGGCGACCAGGGCGATGCGGCGGCGCAGATCGTCGAGCTTCGCCTCGCGGATATCGTGCCCACCCATCAGCACGGCACCAGTCTGCGGGTCCCAGAAGCGCAGGAACAGGCTGGCGATGGTCGATTTGCCCGCCCCCGAAGGACCGACCAGCGCGGTCGTCGTGCCCTTGGCCGCCGAAAAGGTAACCTCGGCCAGGGCCGGCTCGCCCCGGCCGGGATAGTTGAAGGTGACGTCGATCATCTCGAGGGCCGGCGCATCGGCGCGGGGCGCGGGCAGGGCGCCCAGGCCGTCGGTGACCGGCACCGGTTCGATGTCCACGGCATGGACCCGCCGGGTCGCGCCCAGGGTATCGGCCAATTGGCGACCGACCTGGGCGATCTCGGAGACCGGCAGGAAGGCGGCCATGGCAAGCAGGGTGAGCAGCGGCAGGATGCCCGGCTCGATCGCGCCTTGACCCGCCAGCACGCCGCCGGTGACGACGACGGCGAGGGCGCCAAGGCCGGTCGCAAGTTCCTGCAGATTCTGCTGCAGGGTCAGGTCCCGGAACAAGGGCATACGGCGATTCACGTAGTCATGGACCTTGGCGGCGAAGGCATCGCCCCGCGTCTCGACCTGCTGGAAGGCCACGATCTCGGCCAGGCCCTGCACCGAATCGACGGCGTGGGCGTTGAGATCGCCCAGCGATTCGCGCGCGCGCGATCCCAGATCGTCGATCCGCTTGCGCACCAGCACGGGATGCAATCCGGCGAAGGCCAGGAAGGGCAACAGGGCCAGGGCGATGGGCCAGGCGAAAGTGGCCAGGATCACCAGCACGGCCGCCGGGATCAGCACCGCGACGAAGGCGGGCGCCACCGTATGGGCGAAGAAATACTCGACCATCTCGATATCGTGGGTCGCGACACCGACCAGATCGCCCGTGCGCCGGCGCAGGAGATAGGCCGGGGCCAGCCTGTCCAGCTTGCGGAAGAAGGCCACGCGCATCTCGCCCAGCAGGCGATAGGCCATGTCATGGGCCAGCCAGGACTCGGTCCAGTGCAGAATGCCCGCCAGCGGCGCCAGCACGCCGAGGGCTATCAGATAGGCGTCGAAGGGCTCGCCCCGCTTGACCGCGAGCACTGTGAGCGCGCTGATCACGCCGATGCCGATGAAGGCCAGCACCCGGGTGACGCCGAAGAAGAAGGTCGCGGCAAGCTGGCCCTTGCGCGGTGCAATCATGGCCACCAGCACCTTGAAGACCTTGAGCCAGCCCATGCCCTCGGCCCGCAGAATGGCGTCGGTCGGCTCGGTCAGCGGCACCGCCGCCGCCTCTTCCGGCCCCTTCTCCACCCCGACCAGGATATCGCTGACGGTTGCGCCGGCATCCTTGCGGCCCTCGGCGGCCTGGGCGCTCATCAGGTCGTGGTAATAGCCCTTGCGCGCCATCAGCTCCTTATGGCTGCCCGATTCGGCGATATGGCCGGCGTCGATCACCATGATCCGGTCGGCGCCTATCACGCTGGACAGGCGATGGGCGATGATCAAGGTGGTACGCCCGGTCATCAGCCGTTCCAGCGCCTCCTGGATCACCGCCTCGTTCTCCGCATCGACGCTCGACAAGGCCTCGTCCAGAATCAGGATCGGCGAATCGCGCAGAATCGCCCGGGCGATGGCGATACGCTGGCGCTGGCCGCCCGACAGGCGCAAGCCGCGCTCGCCGATCATCGTGTCATAGCCCTGGGGCAGGCGGGCGATGAATTCATGAGCATTGGCCGAGCGGGCGGCGCTGTCGAGCTCCGCCCGGCTGGCCTCGGGCCGGCCCATCAGGAGGTTCTCGGCGACCGTGCCGTGGAACAGATAAGTGTCCTGGTTGACCACGGCGATCTGCTCGCGCACGGCCTCCAAGGGCAGGTCGCGCAGGTCGCGACCGCCGATCGTCACCCGGCCTGAATCGGGATCATAGAGGCGCAGCAACAGGCGCACGATGGTCGACTTGCCCGAGCCGCTGGGCCCGACGATGCCGACCCGCTCACCGGCCTTGAGCGAGAAATCGAGTCCGTCATGGGCCTCGCCCCGGCCGCCAGGATAGGAGAAGCGCACATTCTCGAAGGCGATGGTGGGCTCGAGCCGCCCGACCGAGCCTGGCCCGGCCGTGACCACCGCCTTGGCGGCTAGCAGGCGGAAGATGCCTTCCGCCGCCGCCGTGCCGATCATGCCCTGGTGCAGCAGGGAGCGCAGATCGCGCAGGGGGCGGAAAACCTCGGTCCCCAGCATCAAGATAATGAGCAGGGTGAGCAAATCCATCTCGCCCCCGACCACCCGAATCGCACCCCAGCCCAGCGCGACGGCCGCGCCCAGGGCGATGCCCGTATCGGTGATGCCGCGCGCCAAGGTGTTGGTCCCCAGCACCCACATGGTGGTCTTGAACAGGGTGTCGGAGCGGCGCTCGAGCAGTTCGGCGCGCGCCTCGCTCTGCCCGAAGGCCTTGAGGGTGGCGAGCCCCTGGATCGAATCGAGGAATTCCGAGGCGAAGGCCTCATAGGCCTTCTGACGCGCGCCGCTCTTCGCGGAATCGAGTTTGTGCCAGAGCGCGGGCGCGAAGAGGGTGGCGAGGGCCGCGGCCAGCAGGACCGCCGCGATCGGCAAGTCGAGAAAGGCGACGAAGGCGAAGATCAGCACCGGGGTCAGCGCGGCGACGAAGAACTGCGGCAGATACTGGCCGAAATAGGTTTCGAGCTGTTCGACCCCCTCGACCATGGAGAGCA
>Ga0114999_10004464_pt1 | contig 16920 bp, 12 predicted proteins | sample ArcticOcean_MG_C_3_FD_89820 | JGI IMG/M metagenome (GOLD analysis project Ga0114999, IMG submission 89820) | Marine microbial communities from western Arctic Ocean - ArcticOcean_MG_CB8_126 | ecosystem: Environmental > Aquatic > Marine > Oceanic | place: Arctic Ocean: Canada Basin | collected...
GCCAGCTTGGGTTCAACCCTGTGTCGTCGGCCCTCAAGGCCTTCGAGGACGAGTTTGAGGCGCAAATGGCTGGCCGAGGTACGCTGGCCATCGGCCCCTTCGTTGGTCCTACCCACACGCGCCGCGGCGCCCAAGCGGCTGGCGAGACACCCACCGCGACAGTCAAGGAAGGCTTCACCTACAGCGTAGAGCCGGTGGCGCGAGGATGAGGACAGAATGACCATCACCGAACAGCAGACCATCACCATCAGCATAAACGGGCAAGAGGTGCAGACCGAGCCCGGTAAAATGTTGGTCCAGGCGGCGAACGAGGCCGGGATCTACATCCCATACCTTTGCTACCACCCCGGCATGAAGCCGTACGGCGCTTGTCGCATGTGCGTCGTCGAGGTGGAGGGCGCGCCGGGGACACCCGCGGCCTGCACGCTCCCGGTCCGCGATGGAATGGTCGTGAACACGATTGGCGAGCAGGCCGTCGGCGTGCGCAACACTATCCTCGACCTGCTGCTCTCCGAGCATCCGAACGGCTGCTTGACATGCCACCGGATCGACCTCTGCGGGCCGCAGGATATCTGCCTGCGTCACGTTGATGTCACCGACCGCTGCGTCACCTGCCCCAAGAACGAGCGATGCGAATTGAAGGACACGACCCGCTTTCACCCGCAGCCGCTGGTGTCTCCGCTCACCTTCCAGTACCGCGAGCTCCAGGTCGAGACCAAGGACCCGTTCTACGACCGCGATTACAACCTGTGCATCGTGTGCGCACGATGCGTGCGTGCGTGCGAGGAGGTCCGTGGTGACTCCGCGCTGACGCTCACCGAGCGGGCAGGCCAAGTGCTGGTCGGCACCTCCATGGGCGAGTCGCTGCTGGAGTCGGGCTGCGAGTTCTGCGGGCTCTGCATTGACGTCTGTCCGGTAGGCGCGCTGGTGGAGACCAACCACAAATGGGACCGCGCGCAGCAGTACGAACAGACCGTGTGCGCCGAGTGCCCCGTGGGCTGCCAGATCACTTACGAGACCAACCGCTTCGACAAGATTATCCGTGCAGTCGCGGAGCTGAACGGTCCTGCGAATCTTGGCAACGCATGCTTCAAGGGTAAGTTTGGCTTCGAGTACGTCAACGACCGCCAGCGCCTCAAAGAGCCGCTCGTGCGGCGTCACGGCGTGCTGGAGCTTGCGAGCTGGGACGAGGCGATTGCCGCTGCGACGGCCGGCCTGTTGGCGCACAAAGGCGCGGAGTTCGCGCTGGTCGCATCGCCCCGGAACACTAACGAGGAGCTCTACCTAGCCCAGAAGTTCGCCCGCCTGGCCATGGACTCCAACAACGTGGACGTTGCGTCCTACGATCGACCGGGCATCATGGAAGGCCTGCACGATGTCTTCGGCTACTACGCCGGCACTGCGAACATCCAAGACACCGGCCGCTCTGCCTGCGTCCTAGTCGTCAGCGCGAACGTTACCGAGGAGCAGAACGTGCTGGCCGTGCCCATCAAGCAGGCGGTACGGGCCGGCACACAGCAGCTCATTGTCATCGACGCGCGGGAGGTGGAGCTCACTCGCTTCGCCCATGTGTGGTTACGCCCGTACCCTGGCACCGACCTTGCGGTGGTAGGAGGGATGCTAAAGGTGATCGTCGATGAGGGCTTAGTTGACCGGGACTACGTCGCCGAGCGCTGCGAAGGCTACGACGAGATGGCGGCGTCGTTGGCGCCGTTTACCCTCGATGCGGTTGAGCGCGAGACGGGTATCCCCGCCGCGCGCATCCGAGAGGCAGCGCGTACCTACGCCGAGGCTGCGACGGCCACGACGATTTACGCGCTGGATAACACCGTGGGCGGCACCCGCCGCATCACGACGCACCTCATCGCCGACTTGGCGCTGGTCACCGGCAACGTTGGCCGTCCCAGCACTGGCGTCCTGCCCCTACGGCACGGCGCTAACGATCAGGGACAGCTGGACATGGGCGTCGAGGCGCGTATGCTGCCTGGCCAGCGCCATGTATCTGACGAAGCCGACCGCGCCGCTATCGCCAAGGCCTGGGGTGCGCCGGTGCCCGATGCCCCCGGCTTGCGCGTGCGGGAAAGCTTCGCCGCGGCGCGGGAAGGCCAGGTCAAGGCCATGCTCGTCCTCGGGGATCACGTCCACTACGAAGACGGGACATTGGGCGATACCCAGGCCGCCTTCGAGCGCTTGGACTTTTTGGTCGTCAGTGACGCGTTCCTCTCGCCCACAGGGCAGCAGGCGGACGTGGTCCTCCCAGCCATGACCTTCGCGGAAAAGCGCGGCACATTCACGAACATGGAACGCCGCGTACAGCCGCTGCGGCAGGTGATGCCCAAGGACGTCGGTCAGGCGAAGTCCGACCTCGACCTGCTGGCCGCACTTGCCGCCGGCATGGGCGTGGCCGGGTTCGACCACGCCGGCCCCGAGGCGGTGCTCGACGAAATCGCGCGCGTCGTGCCACAGTACGCAGGCGTCTCTTACCAGCGCCTGCTGGACGAGGCCAAGCAGACACTCAAGCCCAGCAACGACAATCCGCTACCGACGCAGGTCCTCTACTCGAACCGAGTCGCCATGGGGCTCCAGTGGCCCTGCGTGAGCCCGGAGGACCGCGGAACCAAGCATTTGTATGCCGATGGCTTCCCGCAAGGGCAAGCCCGCCTTGCTGAGGCGGAGTGGCGCCAGCGCCCCAGCCACGACAATGAACGGTTCCCGCTGGTGCTTGCCCACGGCCGCGTGCTTGCACAGCGCGACCGCGCGATGAAAATCAAGGACGACGGCGAATTGAACCAGATCGAGCGCGACGAGCAGATCGTTGTCCACCCGACGGACGCCGCGAGGCTGGGGCTGCTGGATGCGCAACCAGTCCGAGCGGTTACGTCCCGAGGGGTCACGCTGACGGGCGTGGTCTCCATCGCTGAGAGCGTGCTCCCTGGAGTAGTCTCGGCGACGACGCTGTTTGGCGAGCTCGCGCTGGCCATCGACGCCTCCGAGCACCCCGACCCTGTAAACCACATACCGCGGCTTGAGACGGCTCCCGTCCGCATTGAGCCACTGTAGACATCACCGCGCTGTAAGCATCACCAAGGAGGCGCAAGCCGTTGACTTCGAACGCGACATTGACCGGGCACACCGACGCGAGGCTCCAGGCCCTTCCCACGGCGAAGATCGTGAGACGCCAGGACTACACCGACGACCTGTTCAAGGTATGGCTGGAGCCGTCCGTGCCGTTCAGCTTCAAGCCAGGCCAGTACATCACCATCGGCTGCCGCGACATCGAGCGCCCCTACTCGATTGCCTCCGCGCCTGACGAGGAGTACATCGAGCTTTTCATCGAGTACGTGCACCCCGAGTACGGCGGAAAGCTGACCCCCCTGCTCTACGCACAGCATGTAGGGGATGTCGTCTCCATGCGTCCGAGGCCCAAGGGTATTTTCCTCTTCAATGACAAATACACGGACCACGTGCTGGTTGGCACCGTCACCGGCGTGGCACCGTATGTCAGTTTCATCAGGCAGTTCCTCATCGACGGCCGCTCCGGCCATCGATTCTTTGTCATGGAAGGAGCGAGCCACCAGAACGAGTTCGTCTACGACGAGGAACTCATCGCACTGTCCAAGGAGCACGACTTCGTCACCTTCCTTCCGACCGTAAGCCGGCCTCAGGCCGAAGGCAACCAGGGTTGGACCGGTCCGACCGGCCGCGTGAACGCACTTGTCGAGGAGTACGTCGAGCGCTGGGGCCTGTCAAAGGGGGCGACGCTCATTTACCTCTGCGGCAACCCCGGCATGATTGAGGACGTGAAGGAGCGCATGGGGCCGAAGGGATGGAAGTACGAAGAGGAGCGATTCTGGAAAGAAGAGGACGAATAGTTCCTCTTCGGTCTGCGGCCGAAAGCCGTGCAACACTGCCCGCCGCAGCCCCCGGGCAGAGACCTAGTATCCCTATAACACGTGAACATCCATGGCTGACGCTTCCGTAAACCGGCTCGATGCCGTACCTCCGCGCGACCCCAACGCGCCAGTCTTCGTCGCGTATCCGACGCGCACGAAGCTGCTGATATTGGCTGGCGTCCTTATCGGCCTGTTGATGGCAGCGCTTGACCAGACCATCGTAGCCACGGCCCTGCCGCGCGTCGTCGCCGACCTCGGCGGTTTCGACCGCTTCGCCTGGGTGTTCACCGCCTACATGCTCGCGTCGACGGCTCTCATTCCCGTCATGGGCAAGCTGTCCGATATGTACGGCCGCAAGTGGGTCTATGTCGGAGGCATGGTCGTCTTCATGGCCGGCTCCATGCTCTCAGGCACCTCACAGAGTATGGACCAACTTATCGTCTTCCGCGGGGTCCAAGGTGTGGGTGCGGCCGCGCTGATGGGGAATGCTTTCACGGTGCTGGCTGACCTTTTCGAGCCCGCCGATCGGGGCAAGTGGCAAGGGCTTTTTGGCGGCGTGTTCGCCATCGCTAGCGTGATCGGGCCCGTTACCGGCGGCTATCTAACCGACAATCTGGACTGGCGCTGGATCTTCTACCTCAACTTACCTATCGGCGCCCTCGCCATTGCCGTGCTCGTCGCGAATATGCCTTCGGTAAAACATACCGGGTCGCGCGGCTCCATCGACTACGTGGGCGCGGCGGCCTTGGTCGCCGGTGTCGTGCCGCTGCTCTTGGCGCTGACGTGGGCGGGCAACCTGTACGCCTGGTGGTCGATGCAGATCATTGGCATGCTCGCCTGGTCTGGGCTGATGCTGCCCACGTTCCTGTTGATTGAGCGCTCGGCGGCGGAGCCCATCATTCCCTTATGGGTCTTCCGCAATTCGGTCTACAGCGTCTCCATCGTGGCGACCTTCATGACCGGTCTCGGCATGTTTGGTGCTGTTGTCTTTATCCCGCTGTTCGTCCAAGGTGTCGGAGGAGTGTCCGCCACCAACTCTGGTGCCGTCATAATTCCCATGTCCCTGTCGATCGTCGTGAGTTCGACCATCGCTGGGCAGCTCATCTCGCGCACAGGGCATTACAAAGTGTTCGGGTCAGGGGGACTGGCGATCATGGCCGCCGGCCTCTACCTGCTCTCGCAGGTCGATGAGAGCACGACGACGACGACGATTGTCCAGAACCTAATGGTGGTGGGGTTCGGCCTCGGAACGACGTTCCCGGTTTATCTCATTGCCGTGCAGAACGCGTTCGAGCAACGCGTCATGGGCACCGTCACGTCCACGACCCAATTCTTTCGCCAGATCGGCGGTACCATCGGCGTCGCCATCATGGGCTCGTTGGTCGCCACTGGCGTGCAGCGCGGGGTCCGAGAAGGGCTGGAGGGGACTTTGGAGGAGGTGCTGCCGAAGGGCGTGCGCGAGGCCCTAGAAAGCCCGCAACTGCTCATAGATGTGGCAGGGCGGACCGGCATCGCCGACGAGCTGGCAGGTGAGGCTGGTAGAGCCGACGCCTTCGCCAACGCTGTTGAGTTGCTTCGCGTATCACTGGCGGATGCCGTCGGCGACGTCTTCCTGCTCAGCCTCGTCTTCGTCTCCGTTGCATTCATCGCATCACTGTTCCTTCGCGAACTGCCGCTGAAAGGGATGGCGCCGCGGCGACGGGAACGCGCTCTGGCGTCGACCGGCGAGCCGGCACAGGAGCCCTCCGGCTGACGACATGCCGCTAGCTGCTTACTGAGCGCCGCTTGCTTCGTTAGAATCGACGGGTGCCGACTCCGGTTCGCAAGCAATACCTCGACATCAAGGCCGCCTACCCGGGCGCGCTCGTGCTGTTTCGTATGGGCGACTTCTACGAGACGTTTGATGACGACGCCCGGATCGCCGCGCGCGACTTGGAGATCGTGCTGACCAAGCGAGACATGGGCCAGGGCGAGGTCGTGCCCCTCGCCGGCATTCCCTACCATGCCCTTGACGGGTACCTGGCTCGCCTCATCAAGAAAGGGCACCGCGTCGCTATCTGCGAGCAGACCAGCCAGCCGACAGGGCGCACGCTAGTCGACCGCGAGGTGGTCCGCGTCGTCACGCCCGGGACGGTCGTTGAGCCCGCGCTGCTCGACCAGGCGGCAAACAATTACCTCGTCGCCGTTGCTCCCGGCTTTGGACGCGCGGGCATCGCCCACGTTGATGTGACCACGGGCGAGTTCGCGGCCACGGAGGTCGACGCCGCGTTCGTCCCGCGTGAGTTGGCGCGCCTGGCGCCAGCCGAAGTGCTGGTTCCGTCGCCGAACGGCGAGGCGCTGCGGCTGACCGACGGTGGCGGGACCGAGTACTCGCGGACCATGTTGGATGCTGCGGCTTTCGTGCCGCGCACAGCGCGGCGCCTGCTGCTCGACCACTTTGGCGTGGCCAGCCTCAACGCCTACGGTTGCGAGGGGCTGGACCTGGCGACCGCGGCGGCGGGCGCCGTTGTCGGCTACCTGCGCGAGACCCACCGCGCCGTCCTTGGCCAACTGATGGGGCTGCGTACCTACAGCGCAGACGCCTTCATGGTCCTCGATCCGCAGACGCGGCGGAACCTCGATCTTTTCGAGGCCGGGCGCCTCGGCGAGCGACAAGGATCGCTCCTGGCGGTGCTGGACGACACGAAAACACCCATGGGTGCCCGGCTGATGAGGCGCTGGATCGCCGAGCCGCTGCTGGATCTCAATGAACTGGACCGCCGCCACGACGCCGTTGGCTGGTTCAAGGACGGGACCGTCCCGCGGTCGCGCGTGCAGGCACTGCTCGACGAGATCCGTGACATGGAGCGCGCCCTGACGCGCATTGGGGCAGGCATGGCGTTGCCGCGTGAGGTCGTTGCGCTCCGCTACTCGCTGGAGCAGGTGCCCGCCTTGGTCGTCCAGATTAGAGAAGGCGGGGCACCGCTTGCGTGGCTCGGTGCGGGCCTGCGCCCGTGCGGCGACGCCGTCGCGTTGATTGCCGAGGCGCTCGCCGACGACCCGCAAGGCGAGGTAGGACCGGGAGGCGTTGTGCAGGGCGGCTTCTCGCGAGAGCTCGACGAGCTGCGCTTAGCGTCAGCGGATGCGCGCAACTACATTGCTGGGCTGGAGCGCAGCGAGCGGGTGCGCACCGGCATACCAACGCTCAAGGTGGGCTATAACAAAGTCTTCGGCTACTACCTCGAAGTGTCGAACACCCACGCAGAGCGGGTACCCGATGACTACGTGCGCCGCCAGACCCTCACTGGCGGAGAGCGCTTCATTACGCCGGAGCTCAAGGAATACGAGAGCCGTGTTCTCAACGCGCGTGAGCGCATGGAGGAGCTGGAGTCGGCCCTGTACCGCCAAGTATGCCGGCAGGTCGGCGAGATGGCGGCGGATATTGTGGCCACCGCCCGAGCCATCGCGGAGGTCGACGTGGTCGTTGCTCTGGGCGAGGCGGCGGCGCGCTACGGGTACGTGCGGCCGGCACTAGATGTCGACAGCGTCATCGATGTCGTGGACGGACGTCACCCGATGGTGGAGCGAATGCTGCCCGCTGGGTCATTCGTTCCCAACGATCTGCGGCTCTCCGGTGCGGACGCCCAGTTGGTCGTGCTCACCGGGCCCAACATGGCGGGAAAGTCCACCTACTTGCGGCAGGCCGCGCTGATCACGCTCATGGCCCAGATGGGCAGTTTCGTGCCAGCTAAATCGGCGCGCATCGGGCTCGTCGACCGCATTTTCACCCGAGTCGGCCTTCAGGACGACCAGGGAGCGGGCCAATCGACTTTCATGGTCGAAATGATCGAGACCGCGAGCATTCTGCTCCACGCCACACCGCGCTCGCTGGTGGTGCTGGACGAGGTGGGCCGCGGGACTTCGACGTACGACGGCATGTCCATCGCGCAGGCCGTGCTCGAGCACATCCACAACGCTCCTGCGCTGGGCTGCCGCACGCTGTTCGCGACCCACTACCACGAGCTGACGGCGCTGGCGTCACGGCTTCCGCGCGTACGCAACTACAACGTCGCCGTGGCTGACGAAGGCGGCGACATTGCCTTCCTTCACCGTATCGTGCCCGGCGGCGCTGACCGTTCGTACGGCGTCCACGTTGCCCAACTGGCGGGACTGCCGCGCCCCGTCGTGCGCCGGGCGTGGGAGCTGCTTGGTGAGCATGAGCAGGAGCAGAAGGAGGCGGTGGCGAACAGTGGTGCCAAGCCGGGAGCCGCCTCGCCGAGCGCGCAGCTGGCGCTCTTCGGCGCTCCCACCGTTGAGCCGTCGCCGGCGCTGGAGGTGCTCGCGGCGCTTGACCTCGACGACCTGACGCCCATCGAGGCGCTCAACAAGCTGTTTGAGTTGCGGCGGTTGGCCGAAGGGACGAAGGGCGACGGCGATGGTAATCTTGGCGCGACGCCCTAGCCCTGCCGAGGAGATCGCGTGTCAGACGTCGTTGTCGTTGGGGCTGGTTCGGCCGGCTCAACGCTCGCCTATAGCCTCGCCCAGCATGGGATTGACGGTTCGTTGGTCGAAAAGAGCCAGCTGCTCCGGGTGAAATCCTGCGAGGGCGGACTGGACGACTCCTTCTTCAACTACGTTCCCGAGGACGTCGGCGTCGACCCTCTGGTGCAGGGCAGGGCAGGCGAGATCGAGGCCCGCTACGAGGGCGCCCACAGGCCCACTTCCCTTATGCCGCCGCAGGTTGCCATGACCGAGCATTCCCAACTGAACCACTTTCTTCTGATGGAAGGGCAAGAGATGGACGTCCGGGTGCGGCAGGGCGCAAGAATGGAGCGCGTCGATCGGCGTTCCGACGGCACCTACGAAGTGAGGGCGAGCGGCGAGACGATACGTGCCTGTGTGGCCGTGCAGAGGCTAACGTAGCGATGCGCTGGGGTGGCGCTAGCCGTCGGACCCTGCGCGCGAGCTCCCATCGAGGCACGGGCGATAATCACTTGTTCGAGCTCGAAGGAGCGGATCGCCTCACCCTTTTCGTCGCGCCTTACGCCAAGATGAAGGGCTACCGTGATCTGAAGGCGCAGCTCGAAGAGCTGGGATGCCAAGTGGCCTACCCCTCGACGTCGCCCGTGGTTTTGCGGGAGCTGCCGGGACCCCGCTACACCGCCGTCAACATCGAAGCGCCGGGCGGCATCCCTGCGGAGGCGCTGCGCCAGGCCCATCGGTGGGCCCACAAGCGCGACCTGCTCCACAGCTTCTTCCGTCCGCTCTAGTCCGCCGCGCCGTCCATCTCCTCTTGAAGCAACGTCTCGGCGCGCCGCACGAGCGTGTCCTCGCGCGCTTTGGGCATGCTGCGCGCGTCGAAGTAGCGCCGGAGCGCGTCAATCGGCCCCAACCGCTCGGCATCCTCCACCCCGAGGCGCGTGCGGCGCTCGCGATGCACCTGCCGCTGGATGGACGCGACGTAGTGCGCGCCGCCCAGCGCGTCACGCACCGCTGACTCGCGGAATGCGGGCTCGTCGTCGGCCTCCATGGCCACGCGCAAGCGTACGATGGATCGGTCGAGGCTGGCGCCCGCGTGATGAGCAATGGCTCCTAGCGTGGCCGCCGTCGGGTCCTCGCCAGGGCGGGCACGCACGTCGATGGTCAGCATTGGGCGCGCATCGACGGGGACGAACTCGAAGCCGACAACTCGCTCGCCCCGCGGCCGAGCAGGGTCCAGGTCGATAACACAGAAGCCCTTGGTGTCGTCTTCTTCCGAGAAGTCGATGCGCTGAAGGCTGCCGGGATAGACCACTCGCGGGTTCTGCGACAGCACCTGGTGCTTGTGAATGTGCCCCAGGGCCACGTAGTCGAAGGCAGTGTTGGCGAGAGTCCCCAGCGACAGTACATGGTCGTTACCGAGCATGAGCCCGCGCTCCGACGAGAGCTTGGCCCCGGACACCGTGACGTGGGCGCAGAGCACGGCGGGCAGCGTGGGGTCGAGTGCCTGAATTTCCGCCAGAAGCATCGCTTCGAGACGGTCTTCAACGTTGCGCGTGATCTCCTCGAGCGTCATGTTGCGCGTCTCATCGCGTGCCATGAAGCCGCCGATGCGTATCCATGGAAGGGCCACGATCTGAATGTCGCCCGCGGCGGTGGAGACGCCGTGGGTCGCCAGCGTCGAACCGACGGTGACGTTGGCCACGTCGAGGGTCGGAAAGATGTCGAGGGCGCTGGCGCGGTTGGACACGTGAGGAAGGTCGTGGTTCCCGACCGTCAAGAATACCGGGATGCCAGCCGAGGCTAGGCGTGCGATGCGGCGGGCGAACTCGCGCTGGTGAGTCTGCGAGGGGTCTCGGCTCTTGTAGGCGTCGCCGGCGAAGAGCACTAGCTCGATGCCATTCTCCAGTGCGTAAGCGACGGCCGCGTCCAGCGTCGAAAGGAAATCGAGCAGCCGCGTGGAAACACCGACGAGCTCGCCGCGGTCGGTGCCCGGTGCGAAGTACGGCGGCAACGCCTCGATGTCCGCATCGGTGGCCGGCCGGCCGTAGTTCTCGACACCTACGTGGACGTCGGACAAGTGCAAGATACGCACGGCTAGCTTGTGTCCGTCCGTTCGCCCTTCGGCAGGCTTAGGGCGAACGGAAGAGGGACGGTGTGGACGTTGGGCAAGTGCAGGATGCGCACGGTGGTAGCGTAGCAGGTGCAACCCGGCCACGCGACGCCGGCACGGCGGCTACACCCGGCTCGCGCCCATGCCCCGTAGCTGGTCTCGCAGCGAGCTGACGAGGTCGGCTACGGGCACGCGGACCTGCACCATCGTATCGCGGTTACGGATTGTCACGGCCTGGTCCTGTTCGACCGTCTCGAAGTCGACCGTGACGCACAGGGGCGTGCCAATCTCGTCCTGGCGGCGATACCGACGTCCGATGGACTGGGCGTCGTCGTATTGTGCCACGAAGTTGCGCCGCAACTCGGCATAGACCTCGCGGGCCGTCGGTACCAGCTTGTCGTTGCGACTGAGCGGCAACACTGACACCTGGATGGGCGCGACGTCTGGGTGGAAGCGCACGACGGTCCGTACATCGTCACCCGGCTCTTCATCGTACGCGTCGACCAAGAAAGCCAGCGCGGCGCGGTCGAAGCCCATGGCCGGCTCGATTACGTAAGGCCGGTAGGACTCGCCCTGCTCCTGGTCGAAGTACTCTAGCTTCGCACCGCTGCTTTCGGCGTGCCGCTTGAGGTCGAAGTCAGTCCGGTTCGCAATACCTTCGAGCTCGCCCCAGCCCCAGGGGAATCGCATCTCGATGTCGGACGTGCCCTTGGAGTAGTGCGAAAGCTCGTCGGGGTCGTGCGGGCGGATGTGAAGGGATTCGGGTCTGATGCCAAGGCTCACGTACCAATCGAGGCGCGCCTGTACCCAGTAGTCGAACCAGCGCTCGTCCTCGCCCGGCTTGACGAAGAATTCCATCTCACCCTGCTCGAACTCACGAGTGCGGAAGATGAAGTTGCCGGTGGTGATCTCGTTGCGGAAGGACTTGCCGATCTGAGCGATGCCGAAGGGCAGCTTCATCCGTGTGGCGGTGAGCACGTTGTCGAAGTTGGTGAAGATGCCCTGCGCCGTCTCTGGCCTGAGCCAGGCAACCGCAGCGACATCCTCGACGGGGCCAACGAAGGTCTTGAACATCAAGTTGAAGTGCCGAGGTTCGGTCAGCGTCGCACCGTCGTCCGGGCACTTGGTCAGGTCCTCTAGGTGGTCGGCCCGGTAGCGCTTCTGGCAGGTGGGGCACTCGACCAGCGGGTCAGTGAACGCCTGCGTGTGACCGCTGGCTTCCCAGACTCGTGGAGACTGGATGATGGCACTGTCAAGCCCTACGACGTCGTCGCGCTCCGTCACCAAGGAGCGCCACCATGCGTCCTTGATGTTGCGCTTGAGCTCAACACCCAGGGGGCCGTAGTCCCATGTGGAGCCGATGCCGCCGTAGATCTCACTGGCAGGGAAGACGAAGCCGCGCCGCTTGGCGAGCGAGACGATCTTCGTCATGTCGACCTGATCGATGTGGCGCTGCATGGCCATGGGCGTCCTCCGGTGCTGGCGGGGCTCGAGGGCTCTGCCCTCGTTCGAGGCTGAGCCCGTAGGGGCGATAGGGCCGACGCGCCTAGTATATCTTTGCCACGCGCCAGGAGCCTACCGAAACTACGGCGCCCCCGCCCCCGCCACTTGGCCGAGGACGCCGTGAGGAGCCCTGCATGCTAGATAAGAGCTACGCTCGGCCGGATCTGCTCGTCGATACCGACTGGGTTGCCGAGCACGGGGCTGACCCCGGCGTGCGGCTGGTCGACATGGGGCCTCGGCTGGGCCAAGAGCCGCGTGCGCATCGCATCGCCGGCTCGGTCTCGCCGAGGCACCCTTACTTCAAAGGCACTGAAGACTCGCGCTTCGTCGCAGGCCCAGCAGAGATCAAGGATATATTCGAGGCCCTCAGCATCGATGACGACACGCTGGTGGTGGCCTACGACTCGGCTCTCTCGCTCAACGCCGCGCGTCTGTGGTGGGCCCTCAGTTACTACGGGCACAGGGCATTCAAAATCATGGATGGCGGCTTCGGCAAGTGGGTCGCCGAGGAGCGCCCGGTCGTGAAGAGCCCCGGCAAGGTCAAAGCGGAGGCTTCATTCTCGCCGCGTGCCGACGCCGCGATCCTTTCCACAATCGATACGCTGCGCGCGGCTGTCAACGACGACGATGCGGCGGTATGGGATACGCGCACCGTTGAGGAGTATTCCGGCGAAGAGATGAGAGGCAACGCTCGCGCCGGGCACGTCCCCGGCGCCAAGCACCTCGAGTGGTCGGAGCTGATGGCCAACGACGGGACCTTCAGGCCCGCCGACCAGATGCGTGCGGCCCTTGAATCGGTTGGAATCACGCGTAATAAGCACATCCATACCTACTGACAGGGCGGCATCCGTGCGGCGCACGGTGCGTTCGTCCTGACTCTGCTGGGCTACCCGCGCGCGTGCGTGTACGACGGCTCGATGTCCGAGTGGGCGAACCGCAAGGACACACCGCTCACGCTGGACTGAATCTGAGCGGCCACGAATACCACGCTTAGGCAGCGCGGTCCCGTCGCGTTGTCATTTACTTGGCCCTCTATGGCGCTGGCCTGCGGAGTCGCGCTCCGCGAGGCCGCGGCCTGCAAAACCCTACTGGTATAATCGGAGAAAGCCCCCGACGATCCGGTGTCCCATGCGAATTGCCACTCGCGAGGCGATCGAGACTATCGCGCTCGCCGTCCTCCTCACACTGTTGTTCCAAGCGAGTATCCAGCTCTTCGAGGTACAGGGTTCCAGCATGGACCCCCGGCTGGCGACCGGCGACCGTGTGCTCGTCAACAAGACTCTATACACGGAGATGGACGCGAACCGAGTTGCGCGGTTCCTGCCATGGGTAGACACGAATCCCGGCCAAACGTGGCATCCGTTCGGTGAGCCCGAGAGCGGCGATGTCATCGTGTTTCGCTTCCCTAAAAACGAAACACAGTCCTTCGTGAAGCGGATCGTGGGCATGCCGGGAGACACGGTTGATGTCCAGAGAGGTACAGTTTTCGTCAACGGCGAGCCGCTGGACGAGCCTTACGTGGTTCATGATTCGAAGGAGACGCGGCCGCCGGTCAAAATCGGTCGGGACGAGTACTACGTCATGGGCGACAACCGGACTCAGAGCAACGACTCGCGTAACTGGGGCATGGTGCCCGCGGATAATATTATCGGCCGCGTCTGGGTTGGCTACTGGCCACTGGACCGCATCAGCGCGTTGATGAGCCGCCCGCCTAGCCTCTGGTAGGCTGCAGGCCTTGGCCCGGTAGCTCAACGGCAGAGCGTCGGACTTTTAATCCGAGCGTTGTGGGTTCGACTCCCACCCGGGCTACCAATTGAAGGCGCTGAGGGCAAAACTACTCGGCGTGGCGCGCGGGATGCGTCATAATGAAGTGAGTTGATCTTCGAGACCCCCTGATCTTCACCGATCCCAAGGGCGGTCCAATCCAGTGAGGCCTCCGGATGCTTTTTGCCGACAACATAACGAAGTCGCTCGGCGGCTTCGATCTCTTCGCGGGCGTTTCGTTCAACGTCGCAAACGGTGAGCGCGTGGCCCTCGTTGGGCCCAACGGCGCAGGCAAGACGACATTGCTGCGCATGCTTGCAGGAGAAGACTCCCCAACGTCAGGCCGAGCAGGTCACCGCAACGGATCGCTGGGGTACCTGAAACAGGAGTCGGGCTTCGACCCTGAGAATACGCTGGAGCAGGAGATGTGGGTGGCGTTCCCCGAGGCACTCGCCACTTCTCGCCGCCTGGCGGTGATCGAGGAGGAGCTGCGCGACGCCGGCGACGGTGCGGCTGCGCTCGTGGCGGAATCACTCGATCTCTACGAGCGATTCGCGCTGCTGGACGGCCACACGGTCGAAGCGCGCGTGAGCCGTGTCCTCAGCGGGCTCGGGTTCAAAAAAACGGACCGAGCCAAGGCTTGCGGCAGCTTCAGCGGAGGCTGGCGTATGCGAATATCGCTGGCCAAAGTGCTGGTACGCCGGCCGGACCACATGCTGCTGGATGAACCAACGAACCATTTGGACACTAAGGCGCGCGACTGGCTGGCGCGCGAGCTCCGCGACTACCTCGGCACGCTGGTGATCGTCACGCACGACGACGCGTTCTTGGACAAAGTGGCGGAGCGAGTGCTGGAGGTTGGCGCTTCCGGTGTCGTGTCCTATACCGGTAACTACACCAAGTACCTCAGCGAGAAGAAAAAACGGCAAGAGCAACAAGAGCAAGCAGCGGCGCGCCAGGAGCGCCAGCTGGCACTACAGCAGGACTTCATCAATCGCTTCCGTGCGACGGCGACGAAGGCGACGCAGGTAAAGAGCCGCGAGAAGGCGCTTGCTAAGGTGCAGCGGATCGTCCGGCCCCGTAACGAGGCCAGCGCCCGGTTCAGCATTAAATCGCATGGCCGGGTCGAGCAAAAGGTGCTGACGCTGGACTCGATCTCACTGGCGTTCGACGACGAGCTCGTGCTGGTGGACGCGAACCTGACAGTCGAGCGTGGCCAGAAGGTCGTGCTCGTCGGCCCGAACGGCAGCGGCAAGTCCACGCTCCTGCGCATCGCAATGGGCCACATCGACCCCACGGAGGGCGAAGTGCTGTGGGCCGAGCGGGCCCGGCCGGGGTATTACGAACAGCACCAGGACGAGGCGTTGGACGCAGAGCGCACCGTCCTTGAAGAGGTGCGGTCTGCGGCTGAAGACGCCACGGAAGAGCGGGTGCGGACGGTGTTGGGCGAGTTCTTGTTCAGGGGCGACGACGTGTTCAAGCGAGTGTCTATCCTCTCCGGCGGCGAGCGGAGCAGAGTGGCGCTAGCGAAATTTCTGATCCAGGCGACCAACGTCCTGCTGCTGGACGAGCCGACCAACCACTTGGACAAGGCCACGCGCGATAGCCTGGTGAAGGCGCTGGACAAGTACGACGGCACGATCGTCTGCGCTACCCACGATACTGTGATACGAGAGACGATCGCGACGCATGTCTATGAACTGCGCGACGGGGCCTGTTTTTCTGAGGTCGTGTGAGCATGGCCTTGAGTAGCGCTTAACCTGAACGAGCAGCGCGGCCGGGCCACCCATCGAGTCGACACGCACCGAGCGCCTCGTCCTCCGCGATTCCGGCGAGAACGATTGGCCAGATGGCCTCGCGCATGGGTCCGACTCGAAGGTGATGAAGTGCTTCGGCGGCGAAGACGTTGAAGACCGTCGCCTTAACCTTCGGCGGGTAAGGCATCCTCGATGACGGCCTCGACCTTTTCCCCGAACAGTGACCGCGCATCGAATAGCCCCTCAACCAGCACCTCTACTACTTGCCAGTACTTATCATCTGGGTTGACTATAAGACTAAGTAACTACTTCATTGACTGTGATCAAAGTTGCGCGATCAATATGAATGCACCTCATTTGGGGAAAATTTTTAACCCCGTACGCCTTAAGCCTGCGGATAAACGGGCTGCAACCGCAGTGCTGGCAAGGGCGTTCGTCGGAGACCCGCTCCTTCGTTATGTCTGCCCTGACGATCGGAAGCGGTATGCGAGAACGCAATATATTATCAAGACCATAGTTTCTTTCGGGCTGCACTATGGCGAAGTCTGGACCACGCCAGGCCATGTGGACGCCGCCGCTATTTGGATGCCACCAGGCACCGACTACATGACAACCGCAAGGCGCATCCGTACGGGCATGATCTTCGAGAGGCTTGTACTGGGACGCGCCGGTATTGATCGGTATACCGTTTTTAATGAACTAACAAGCAAACTTCACCACAGCCTTATCAGCAGGCCTCACTGGCACTTATTCGTGATCGGAGTTGATCCTCTGCTTCAAGGACACAATGTTGGTTCAGGTCTAATAAAGCACATGCTCGAACGCACCGACCGAGATCATGTCCCAGTGTTTCTGACAGCCCCTAACCCATTGGTTGTGCCGTTCTATGAGCGGCTTGGCTTTCGAGTAGCGAGAGAAGTCAATGTGCCCAATAGCAGTTTGGTCATTCGCGGCATGATTAGACCATCAGGTGACTAAGCACACCTCGGGCGAAAAAACCCTTGCCACTTGCACTTGTACCGGCTGAAAAGATGAACGTCCAAGCCGCCGGCGGTCGAAGAGCCAAAACCCCAGGAGCCAAGGAAGTCTCTCCCTGTTATCGCCTCCCGTTTGGCTCGGTTCTTAGAGGACCGAGACCAAAAGGAAGACACTGCCTCCGAGCTTGCCAAGGGTCTTGCTGAACTCGAGTACCTCGATGCTGCCGTTTGATCTGGGTTGTGTGGAGTAGCTGTGGCGAAGGTCGTGTGCCCGACACCGATCGAAGGGGCCTGCCTCTTGCAACGTTGCTTGAAGCTCTCGCGCCATAGCTTATACAACCGGATAGGTTCTCCGGTGAGTGAAACGACCAGAAACCCGTGCTTATCGTCCAAGCCGACGCCGGTTCGCGAACGGCGCCCGGCTCGCTCTTGTTATCGGCATGCGCCAGAGTGAC
>Ga0114999_10004465_pt1 | contig 16911 bp, 26 predicted proteins | sample ArcticOcean_MG_C_3_FD_89820 | JGI IMG/M metagenome (GOLD analysis project Ga0114999, IMG submission 89820) | Marine microbial communities from western Arctic Ocean - ArcticOcean_MG_CB8_126 | ecosystem: Environmental > Aquatic > Marine > Oceanic | place: Arctic Ocean: Canada Basin | collected...
GTCAATTTTTCCCAATAGTTATCTAGCGCGAACTGGTAAGTCTCTCCATTATTCGCCACATCTACATGCAGAATGTCCAGTGAGTTGTCCTTTATGGAATGGTGTAATTCATAAAAGTTTCCCTCTGAGATGGGGACTCCGGGAAATTTTTTTACTGTTTCGTCAAAAGGGGGATGATTTCCGTTGAATCCATCAAAGAGATCGTAGGCTTTTATTTCAGCTTTTTCGGGAGCCCACTCAACAAAACAGCGAAGGGAAAACCCTGTCCCTATTCCTATCTCTATTACGGTTAGAGGGCTTAGACCAAAACAAACCGTTTTCAAAACAGAACTGTAATCCAGCTCTTTCGTTATGTAGGAAGACTCCATTTTAATAGTCTATTTCTATCCATTCGCTTGGTTTCAGTCCTATTATGCTCGCTGTGTCGCCTAAAAACCACTGACGAGGGATTGTCACCACTTTTTTTTCATTGGGACTTAGCCACGCTGCCCACCATGCAAACGTGCTATTAGGAATGAGGAAGTGTTTACATGCCTTCATCAATTCTAAATATTCTCCAAAGCTCTCCCCTTTGTGGTAGTGATCAACGTAAAAAGTTGGGTGATCAAGCTTTATGTTTTCTCGGCACCACTCCATGTCGTCTGAAAAAACATAAAAAGAAAGGTCCTTCAGGTTATCAAAAGAAGGGAGAGCGGCGGAAATGTACTCGGTGCCGTGAAAGCCGTGAAAGGAACTACTGTTTGGGTTATCGACATAATCTGCGCGTCTTACATTGAGGCATACCGATTGGGTTGCTCGAATTCTTTCAGCAAGGGATTGAGAATGTGGGGAAAGTGGTTTTTTAAGGGAGAAGTCTTTCTTTAGCTGGCTTCTGATTTCTTCTATATATTCGTTTTTTTGAAAGTATCCATCGAGTAGAATGTCGAATCCAGATTTAATATAAGGGCGAGCTTTGCTCACTATGTCGGGAATGAGGTATCCGTGTGGGGGTTCTCGGAGTATGGTTAGTTTTCCATTGGGAACACTTTCTACCGTTTCCCCCTCTATGTTAAATATGCCTAGATCATAATCTCTGTAAACAAAATTTTCATGTTGGCTTTTATTCTTTAAAAAAGACAGGTCCAGCCTTATCTCTTGGTCGAACTGTAAAGAAAGTAGTCGCCCTAGAGCATACTGAAACATTTGGTTTCCCATGCCGCCCATTAGTTTAACGTATATCATTAGTCTTCTAGCATCTCCTTTAGTATATCTTCGATGTTGTAGGTGTAACTCCACGTCGGGTAGTGATTTCTGAACTTTGAAACGTCACTTATATACCAAATATGGTCGCCTTTCCTGTTCTCTTTGCTTATCGAGAAATCAATTTTTTTGTTTAGGTGGTCCGATATAAAGTCAATAGCCTCTAGCATAGAGATGCACGAGTGGCGAGAGCCTCCGATGTTGTAGGCTTCTCCCTGTCTTGGGTTCTTATGAACCTCCCAAAAAGCCTTAACCAAATCAGAGGAGTGGATATTGTCTCTTACTTGCTTGCCTTTGTACCCGAAAACAGTATAGGGAATATCTTCTTTCGCCGCTTTAATTAAATAAGACAAAAACCCATGAAGCTCTGCCCCTGCGTGAGCCTTCCCGGTTAAGCATCCTCCTCGAAAACATGTAGTGTTTAGGTCAAAATATCTTCCGTATTCTTGCACCATCAAATCAGCAGAAAGCTTACTTACTCCGAATAGACTATGGGTGCTACCGTCTACCGTCATCGTCTCGTCAATGCCTTTTTTAAAACGGTGGTTGCCGTTTATTTCCCACCGCCTTTCTAATTCGATCAGCGGTAATGTATTGGGGGTGTCTCCATAAACTTTGTTAGTGCTTGTGAAGATAAAGGTCGCTTCTGGGCAATATTTTCTCAGGCATTCAAGGAGGTATAGAGTGGCTGTGCTGTTTATAGAATAGTCCGTAAGGGGTTCCTTAGCTGCCCAATCATGAGAAGGCTGAGCTGCTGTATGGATTATGATATCAAAGGAATATTTTTCGAAAACATAATTCAGTTTTTCTCTGTTTCTTATGTCTATATCGTAGTGAATGTAATCTATGGATGGATGATCGCAGAGTTCTTTTAGGGTTTGGGTAGTCGTGGCCTCTTTTCCGAAAAAGTAAGACCTCATATCATTATCTATTCCTACGACACGATAACCTTCCCTCCCAAAAAAACGACAGGTTTGTGAGCCTATTAGACCGCTGGATCCTGTTACTAAAATAGTTGGCATGTTTATTAAAAATAGTAAGACGATTGCGAGTATTTGTCAAACCAGAGTACCCCTGCCGACTCTACCATTTCCTTTGGCTTGTCTCTCATGTAGTCGTGGAATACTTTTTCTAGGCTAATGCTTTGTTGAACCATTTGGTCTAAGTCAAGGTCCGCAAAATCCAGCAAGAGCTCGGAAGAAATACTAAAAAGCCCAGTATAAAACTGTTGCCCCGTATTATCTAACGCGAACAAGTTTTTTTTATTAGAGTAGAAATAGTTAAAAAAATCGAAACTTCTCAGGACCGTTCGAGGTTCAAAATGTATTATCCATTTATATTTCTTCAGTAAGTCTCCATGAAGTCGCCATGTCTCAATCACGCCCGCTCCATTATTTTGGGCTCCGTACTTGTTGTTTAAATGTAACTCATAGGTAACGTAATCTGGAATAACTTCTTTTATTCGGTCGTCAATTAATTCGGTGGAGTCAATGGTACCGTCCATGACGTAAACATCGGTGTCTTCTCTCCCTTTAAAATTATTGAAAAAGGAATTATATCCATTTAGGAATTGAAGGACTCTTTCTTCCCCTGTGTAAGTGTGGCGGTGGGGAGACGGTGCTGGGGAATAAGCGCTGCTCAATATGATTAGCGTGTCTTTCATTTGTGTTTTATGTTTTTTTGTAGATGTCCAGCAGTTGTTGCGCTTGCCTTTTCAGTGAAAGGTTTTCTTTTACAAACTTTCTAGGCGAATAATCATTTAGATTTTCTAAGAATTTTTCAAATTTTTCTGGTATTTTGGATAACGAACTAGGGTTTTCGACTTTTTCTCCACAAGAATGGTCCCAATAAGGCACGGAGGTGGCTTCGCAAGCATATTCTTCCCCCCTATGGTCCCATAATACTTTATCCCATACAAAGATTGGCAAATCGCAGCTCATCATTTCTTGAACAGCTATTCCTTGGCTCTCTGTATTGTCCAACAGGAAGCCATAGCTACATTCCGAAATGAGATCGTTAAAGTCTTGGGGGGTATAAGATCCATAGCGAAGTATTTTATAAGATTGGTGGTACCTTCTTAATAGGGATTCTACATGTGCTAGCTCGTGTCCCCCCCTGTCCTTAAAATAAAGTAAACAATCTGTTGTCTTAGTCGTGGAAGAGGGTACGAACTTAGATGAATCAATTCCTACTGGCCATACGAAAACCTTGTCTGGGGATAGCCATTTTTCATAAAGCTTTTTTACCCATAAAGAAGGAGCTACGATACATTTGTAGCGCTGCTCAAGGACCACGGGCAAATCGCACGGAAGAACACAAAGATTAGGTCCTATTACAAAGTGTTCCATATTGTCCTGATCTCTCTGTAATATAGGGTGCTGGCTCAAGCAGTAAGCGGGAAACTCGGGATTTAAGTCCCTAGGGTTAGTGAAATAATTCTCTTTTAAAATCTCAAGGCCCCGAGTTAAGTTGTTAAGAACTTTACCGGGGCCAAAGGAGTCGTTTCCGTAATAGATCTGAATCATTTTATTTTTTTATATAAAAAGCGTCCCCCCATGTCTCGCCGTCCCAACTGGTGATATCTCTTACGAAGCCATACCCACCTAAAAAAGAGTCTAGCTCGTCTATCTGCGCACAGTCTTTATAAAGCTCGGCGCGGTTTACCTCTGTAATGATATAGTTTATTTTCTCAAGGGTTTTTGTGGCCCCCTTGAAAACTTCCAGCTCGTACCCTTGAACGTCAATATTAATGAAGTCGTACCTTTTAGAAGACCCCAAATAACTATCAAGGGTATCCATTCTTACCAACTCTTTCTTTTCAAAAGTGATGTGAGGGTACTGGGTAGAATGTAAGGCTGGCTCCAATACTGAGCTTGACATACCTTGGTTTACTTCTTCGACAAACATTTCTACTTCCTTTTTTGTTTTCCCTAAAGCTGTATTCTCAAGGATTATTTGAAAGTCAGAAGAGTGGTTAATCTGGGAAACGTTAAATTTAAGTTGTCTAAAATTTTTGGAAAGAGGCTCAAAAAGAAGAATGTTTTTTATCCCTGCGTTAACGTACTGATTGACTTCGTGCCCGTAATGAGCTCCTATGTGGATGATTCCTTCACTTTTGATGTCGTAATCGTTTAAAATCTTTTTAAAGTTTAATAACATTAAGATCCTCCTTTTCCGTGGGAATGATGATTTGGCCACCCGTCAGGAAGCGTATAAAGTAATAGTTTTTGCGGCAACGACTTTATGCTACCCCCCTCTTCGTATACTCTTCTCCACAAATCCCAATCCTCTTCCGCTCTCATATCTTTATAGCCCCCAAGTTCCACAACTCTTTCCGGTCGAAACATTACTGTTGGATTATTAATACAATTAGAGGTTTTAATTTTTTCTAAGGTTAGGTTGTTGACGGCGAAAGCTTTGTTAGGGAACTCTATTACATGGGAAGAATTTGTAAATTTAGCGAACATTTCCGTGGCTAAAAAGCAGCACGAAGAGTTTTCTTTAAAATAATTTACCTGCTTGTGAAGTTTTTGCGGGAGCATATAGTCGTCAGCATCAAACCAACAGCACAGCTCGGATTCCGCCATTTCAATCAGCCTGTTTCTGTTGAGGCCTATCCCTTGGTTTTTTTCGTTTTTTTCTATTGAAAGTTTTCCTTTAAAGCTGTGGGAGTTAAAATAGAACTCTACCTTTTTTAAAGTATCGTCGGTTGAGCAATCATCTAATATGAAAATGTTATAATCTACCCCCTTCTGATTTAAGGCTGTTGCCAGACTCTGTTCGATGGTTTCTCCTACGTTGTAGGTGGGAATTAAAATATCAACTACAGTCATGTATCTCCTTTAGTTTTGAACAAAACCATGTCGGTCTTTCGGCGATGTAATTCTGAGATTCGTCGGGGCTCTTGTTGTGCCACCAATCCTCGTAAACGTGTTGGGCTCGGGAGTTGGTTAAAACTTCCAACCCCATCAGCTTTGCCTCGATGACAATCCTAGGACACGTGTCGTGAATCACAGGTAAAAATATTAAAGAAGCGAAGTCGGAGAGTTTTTCCAAAAGTTCCCCGTGGGTGTGGGTTTTAATTAAGCTGTAATCAAATCCGCTCGCATTGGCCATGTCCAAGGCCTCACTTACTCCTTTTGCTTGCGTATGCCATCCTCCCAGTCCGTCAACTATAGCGTATCTTCCGTTCTTAGGCTTCTGGCGCAAGAGTTCCATCTTGGCAAGGTCTTTCTTTAAGAAGCAGGAAGATAGGACGGAAGTTTTGTGAGAATTTTCTGTACCTAATACTTTGCATAGGTGAAAGTTTCGCTGCTCTTCTGACATGTAGAAAACATGAAGAGCTTTTTGTTTAACGAGTTTATACAGCTCGGAAAAGAGGGCTGCTGTAGTATCTTTACTGGAGGGGCAATCACATAAAGAACCTCCTAGTTTTTGGTGAGGAATTTCTCCTCTGAATTTACAGTAACCATAATCGAACTCTATCTTGACGAAGGGCTCACTTGTCATGAGCTGCTGTAGAGCCTTGTGCGATTCAGCTGTTAAGGCTGTTATGTTTCCCAGTATCCAGATTTTGGGCTTTTTGAACTGAAGGTGCTGAGGCGTCAGGTCAGGCGTTTTTACAAACTCAACCCTATCTCGGATTGGTTCTATTATTGCTTCAAGGGTTAGGGCTGTCCCTCCCAGAGAGATAGCTGAATCATCTACGAAAACATAGTCCATTTAAGAAAAGCGAGAGGGATCTTTGGGGTGTTTGCCTCCCCTCCTTTTTGCTGAATAGTCTTTGAAAAATTGTTTCTTCACGGGGTCTTCTCCGTGTTGTTTGGTTCTTTTCTCCGAAGCCTCCGCTGACTGATCCCATATGTCTCCTAGGGTTCCCTTGGATTTTTCCCTGAATTCTGACGCCGAATTAGGGTCTATTCGAGTATCTATGGAAGCGTTAGGAATGGTGTAAACTCTATCGTAGATTACTCCATCAATTTCGTAAACGTGTTCCTCGTGAACACTTTGCCATGCGCTAACTTGTTCTCCCGTTTCGGGGTGTTCGTAAAGGTATTCAGGCATCGTTTATTATTTTTTCTATGGCGTCTGCCGTCTTAGAATAGGTAAATTTAGATTGTAGCTCTAATCCGGCAGAGTTTACCGGACTTTCTTTAAACCTTTCGATAGCTTTTTCGCATCCTTCAATAAAGTCGTCTTCGTCGAAAGTATAAATATTTCCTTGGTTAAGATCTCCCCCTTTTTTAAAAAACACTCCATCATAAGCTTCTGTTTTTCCGTTAGGTTCGACCAGTACAGAGTTTTCGTGAGTTGCCCATTCTTTATAGGCGGTAGCATTTAAAATAACGGCATGTTTCCCCAGAGCTACCGACTGAAATTCAGGGAGGCCCCATCCTTCTGCTCCAGACATCCCTATAATTATGTTTCCAGAATTAAGAAAGTCGTTATATAGGATGTTTTTCTGCATCATCCCTAAGAAATTTACGTTGAAGTATTTTTTTTCTCCCAAAATCCGTGAAACCAGAACCTTAAAATCATCTTCTTTAATGAAGGGATTAGCTATAGCACATTGTAATACGTAGTCTTTATTGTTTCCGTATTTTTTTAGCCAAGCCTGTATGACACCTTTGTGGTGCTTCCTTTTCTCCAGTTTTCCCGTTAGGTTGAAAACTATCTTTCCCTCTAGGTACTGTTGGTTTTTGGAAGCAAAATTATGTTTGTCGAACCCTAGGGGGACAAAGCTGCAATTGGTAATCCCGTTAGCTTCGAAAATTTCTTTGGTGTAGTTGGAGCTTACTATTAATCGTTTTTGGTTTCGGGCGATATTGAGTTCGAGGGGGGTTGGTTCATCAAGCTCGTGAAAAGTAAAAAGAGTCTGATCTTTCGAGAAGGAAGTCAGGCTGTCTTGATTGAGGTGCCACAGCTTAAATATGGGGGTGTTTCTGTCGTGCTCTTTAAAAGATTTTTTTACACACGATTCTATCCACTTACTAAAGTCGCTGGAAATTTCCTGAGTATTTAGGTCAATTTGCCCGACCGTAAATAAAGAAGGCTGCACGCCCTTTTGGTGAAATTCACGCAAAAGGGCAGTGCTAACCTGACCGAAACTTACACCGTTAAGTGGTAGATGTAAGGCGAACTCAGACATTTAAAATAATTCGTCTTCGCTCGTTGAAGTCGCTGCTACAGCTTTCTCCTGAGGGGCTCCCCCTCCTGATCCTTGCTGTTCCTCTCGACTTTCGCTTTTGTACAAACGGAAGTCTGGGGCTTTGTCGTTAGCAATGCTCCCGTCTTCGTTGTACTTGTGTTTGTTCTTGAAGACCACCAGCTGCACTTTGCCGGAAGCATCTTTTAGTTCGATGTGTCCAGTCATATATTGCGTGCCCGTGAGGCTCTTCTTTACCCAAAGAGCGCCTAATTCGCGCTCTTTCCATTCGTTATTCTTTTGTTCGTCCGACATAAGAGTCTGTATATTGTACCAAGCGGGGAAGCGTGTCAACACTTTTTTTTAAATGGAATCTAAAAACTTTTCGCTTTTTATTTTCTTTCTTAAAATCTCTATCCCCCGGTTGTGAAGGTTAATGGCAGTTTGAGTGCTTACTTCCAGTTGTTCTGCTACTGTGCACCATGAGGGCTTTTTAGTATGAACGGAATATCGCATTGAAAAAATTTTCTTTATCCTCTTGTCCCTTAGTTGGTTAAGTATGTGGTTTGTAAATTCAAAAAGGTTGTCATCGTGCTCTTCTGGTGTTTTCTCTTTAAGTATGTCGAGTATTTCGTCTTCAGTAGCAACCAGTCTATCTCTAGATTTTTTGTTAAGGGCATTAAGGCAACTATATTTTACTTGATTAGCCAACCACGTGGAAAATTTTACGTTCTTTCCTGATTTAAAGCTTTTCGCAGAGTTCCAAATAATTAAGTTTTTATCGGTGGAGGCTTCTGTGATGTCTATGTTATTGGCGTAGAAGGTGCCTGCATATCTTTTTATTATTTTGAAGCAGAGGGGGGAGTGACGTTTTATTAGTTCGTCTAAACTGTTTTCACAATTAACTCCCTTAATTCTTTCAGCCAAGTAATTGTCGCTTACGTTATCCCAACATCCTTTTTCCATAATTCAACCTTGTTCCCGAAGTTTCCGAACGTGCACTCGCTATCCTTCTCCATACTAAGGACATAGCGTGCATGCTTCTTAAACATACGCGGTAGAATTATAGAATATTCGACTAAATCGTCAAAGTTTTTTTCTAGAAACACATTAACATCAGTGAAAGGGGACTCTAACGGGTTGCTAGATTGGACTAAAACCTCCGTCATAAAAGCAAAATTCACATCGGATTCATCAGAAAAGAGACGGCTATCTAATCGACAAATCTTAATTTCATACGAGAAAAGAGCGTCCAACTTGTTAAATTTTAAATTATGGAGGGACGAAAGAGAGTCGGGGTGAAGGGTTAGCTCGGCATCCCTCCCGCAACACGCCACCATGGGCTGGCACAAGCAATCAACAATAGAAGACCCTTCAAGCATATAACTTCTTTACCCATTCTAGCAGTAGAGAGGCAGAAATTATTTTTTTTGTGTCGTCTTTTTCACTTTTCCAGTTCTGTATAAAATCAGATTCTTTCCTTACCAAAGAGTCGTTCGCCTTTTCTGAATCGTTTGCAGGAGGAAAATATACTCTTTTTCCATTTATTTCGTCATACCTAGAAAGATGAATCAATACTCCATTAATTTCATTCTTTAACCAATAGACTTCATCTTTTTCGTATTGGTTGTACCTTACATCCGTAATAATATTAATTTTATCCGGCGCTAATTCTTTAGTTAAAGCCTCCACCCAGTGTCTTCCGTTTGATAATTTTCTTTTTATTTCCCCGTGAGCGACCAGAAGGGGACGGATCGTGTTCTTTTCCTCCCGAGTGCAATTAGTCGAATTAATTCCATAAAGTTCACGGGAAACGCATGACACCTCCTGTTTTAATTTATTTGCAATAGACAGCTCCCTGTACGGGAGCCCCATCCTTTGCAATAATTTAATTATAATAGTAGAAAGCGTGTTCTTACCACAACCCGCTACGCCTGATATCCCGATATTGTTAAACTTAAATTCCATAGATAAAATATAATAATAATAAATAATATATAAACTTTTCCCTAGAAAGTCGTAGTGAAACGGAGACTTTCCCCGCTTTAGTGGTGTCTCAAAAAAAACGAGACGTAACTAAAACACCGGTAATCTTTCTTTTCCCTGAGAATACTCCCCAGCTAGTCTTTTTAGGGTGCGCGGTAGTTTCCACCCACATGACATCACTTACACTACACTCCCAACAAGTTCAACACCGTTGGTTTTCTCCGGGTGCAAAGTCTCCGAGAAGCAGAGCCGGACGCAAGATTACGGGGCCATCCACCTATTAACGTGGTAGGATGGCAATACCACGTCCCAGTGTTTTAATCCATATGGGGGACGGTGTCAATCTTTTCTTTTGTTTGATTTTTGAAAAAGTTCTTGAGGGAAGGCTTAAGGGGGAAAATTAAGATTTTCGCTTGACTTGTTTCCCCCGTTGAACTAACCTAGGGCTCTCGTGAGGATTTCGTGGGAACAATACGCACTTGATATTGCGCAAACCGCTTCAAGCAGAAGCGAAGACCGCTACGTAAAAGTTGGGGCATGCGCTTTGAACTCTCAACAAATGGTTGTTGCGGTCGGCTACAACGGATTGGCTTCTGGAAAAGATGTTTCGTATGATTTCTGGAGAAACCGCGATCATCGCAGAAAATTCATGATTCATGCCGAAGTAAACTGCTTGAGTCTTTTTGAAAAAGGAGAAGCGCAAATGCTTGCGGTTACGTTACTTCCATGCTCTTCTTGCGCCACTATGATAGCTGGATACGGAATCTCCAAAGTCATTTATCGCGATGTTTACGAACGAGATACAAGTGCTTTAGAAATCCTAGACTTTTACAACATAGAATGTATTAAATATGGAAATTAAATATTCCGAACTTCACCCCGACGGGAAAGAACCCTTTCGGGCAAATGAATCAGATGCCGGATACGATCTCTTTTCTACCCAGTATATCGTCATTGAACCCTTCCAGCGGAGGCTTGTTTCCACCGGCATCAACGTAGAAATCCCTCAAGGTTTTTATGGAAGAATAGCCCCACGTAGCGGTTTAGCGTGTAAGAAAGGTATAGATGTGATGGCGGGAGTGATAGATTCCGGCTATCGAGGTGAAGTAAAAGTTTTATTGATAAACCTAAACTTTGAAGGATATAATCTACAACCTAATGTTTTTGAATCAATGTTCGGGACAGCTAATAAAATAGAAATAAAGCCGGGAGATAGAATAGCTCAGCTAATCATTGAAAAATGTCACACCGTAGAGTGGAAATCCATGGAAACATTAGAAGAATCTCAACGAGGAGAGCAAGGATTCGGCAGCTCCGGACAATAATACGCCATGCAGCAACAAAACCCCCCTCACGCGGAAATAATGTCTCACAACGTCAAGATGATAGGAACTGAAGTCCACGTCATCAAGAACGGAGGATGGAGAGGAAAAGTAGAGGAGATGGTAGATGAAGAGTACTTCATGATATCCCGATTTAACGAGCCGTCAACCCTTGAGAAAGTCTCAATGTATGACATCCGCTCTCTTTCTTACGAAACCTTTTGACGCACCTGTCTCACTAACAGGAGCCAAAAAACGCGCGTTTCCTAAGGAAAAAGGGAATGTCTCACTCTGGCACACCTCCTGCTTAAAGATGCAATATGTATTTATCAAATACTCTAAGCAGGGGCTTGCTGGATTTTGCAACGCCGTTATTCTCGGAAATAGAAAAGACTTTTGACCCCATCTTCACAGAAGAAGATGGAGATTATGTATTTGAGGTAGAAATGCCCGGCTTTTCCAAAGAGGACGTTAAAGTCCGCTTGGATCAACACGGACACCTCAACTTGGAAGGACAAACCACAAAAAGGGGCAAAGAAGTTAAGTTTGGACAAGCTTACGAAGTCCCAGAAAAAGCCGACCTGTCCTCAGCGGACGCCTCATTAAAGGATGGGGTCTTTCGGCTAACATTCAAGCGAAAAAACAAACACAAACCCAAAGAAATAAAGATAAAATAAAGGGTTATTAGAAAAGCCGGGCTTAGGCCCGGCTTTTTTGTGTAATAATAGGTATGCCGCTGCCCTCTCCGAGTAAAGACCAAAAGAAAGAAGACTTCATAAGCTCCTGCATGGCTAGCCCCGCCATGAGCCAAGAATACAAAGATCCTAAACAGCGCCTAGCTGTGTGCTACTCCCAGCACCGAAAGTCTTCGAGCGCAACAACTTGGAACGAAATAGAATTTGACAATTTTTTACTCTTGAAGTAGGATATTTTCAAATGAGCGAAGACAAAGCCATTCCGCATGCCACTTACGAGCAGATACTTATACTGCTTACCCAACTAATCGAAACGTCCATTTGGCAGGACGCTAAACTCAAAAGCAAAGATCCCGTCAAAAACCCCGGAGAAAGCTTCATAACAAATAAGCTTAAACTAATCAAGGAGACTTTGGAAAATGAAAATTAACACCTTATTAAAAAAACTTCTGGCCCAAAAGAAGGAAATTGCAGAAGCCTCCAAAGTGAGCGCCCAAAGCATTGATTTCTGGGAAAAGAGATCGGAAGCATTATTTGCCAAGATGGACGAGGAAGAAGCGGGGTGGAGCTACTCCACCGACGAGTTCATCGAAGATACTTGCTCACAGAACCTCAAAGAGGTAGACCTCCTAATGAGAAGAATGAAATTCGAAAACGAGCAACTAGACTTGCTGGAAAAGAAGATAGAGGAGCTGGAAGACTTAATTTCTCAAACCCTCGAGGAGCATGCCAAAAAACAAAAAAAATAAAAAGTACTATCTTATTGAATCCGCAAGAAGAAAATGGTCGTATGGAGCATTCCCTCACACTGATGAAGGACTAGCAGAAGCGAAAAGATATTTGATAGCCCTTCAAAAAAAAACTGATGAGAAACTGGAAATTGTTGAAAAGTAGCTTGACATACTTCCCCGAAACCCCTACCCTCTCCCTTCGCCCCAGTTAGGGGCGCACTACCCTTGCAATTTTACAGAATGAAACAAGACACCACTATCATCACCTCAGACTTTCTCAAGAAGTACAAAAACAAACAGCCCAAGTGGGGCTTTAACGGCCTAGGCTACATAGTTTACAAGAGAACCTACTCCCGAGTCAAAGAAGACGGGACCTTAGAGGAATGGTACGAAACTGTAGCGCGATGCATCAATGGGGCTCAAAAAATCGGAGCAGGATATACAAAAAAAGAAGCCGAAAGATTATTTGATTTAGTTTTTCATTTAAAATGCAACTTCGCCGGGAGAGGGCTATGGCAGCTTGGAACTTCGACGGTTGACAGATTTGGAGGCAACAGCTTGCTTAACTGTTGGTTCACAGCCATCAAGAAGCCCGATGATTTTTGTTTTATTTTTGAAAACTTAATGCTCGGAGGAGGGGTCGGCTACTCCATAAGGAGAGAAGATATCCACGAGCTCCCTCGCGTTAAAAAGAACGTAGAAATTACTGTAAAGAATACTAACGACGCAGACTTTATAGTGTCAGACAGCAGGGAAGGATGGGTGAGGCTGTTATCCAAGGTCTTGGATTCCTACTTCGTCTCGGGGAAATCTTTTTCGTACTCTACTGTTCTTGTTAGGAGCGCGGGGAAACCTATCCAAGGCTTCGGGGGGACAGCTAGTGGCCCCGAAATCTTAATAGAAGGAATAGGTAAGATAGGAGGAGTGATATAAGAAAGAGAAGGCAAGCAGCTCCGAAGCCTAGACGTTCTGGACATTGCAAACATTATTGGCTCCGTTGTTGTAGCTGGTAATGTTCGTCGTTCCGCTGAAATAGCACTGGGAGACCCTGACGATTACCTTTACATAAAAGCAAAGCGCTGGGACTTGGGCAACATCCCTAACTGGAGAGCCATGAGCAACAACACCATCTACTGCGACAGTTATGATCACATTGCGGAAGGTATTTGGGATGGGTACGCGGGTAACGGTGAACCCTATGGTTTCTTTAACCTCGGCTTAAGCTCGAAGTACGGAAGAACCGGAGAAAGAAGCAAGGAAAACTGCGAAGGAACCAATCCTTGTGGAGAAATCTCCCTTGCCGATAAAGAGTGCTGCAATTTAGCCGAGCTCTATTTGAATAACATCGAATCACAAGAGGAGATGATTGAATGCGCAACTCTTCTTTACAAGACTCAAAAAGCGATCTGCGCTCTCCCCTTTATTCATGAAGACACTAATAAAATCGTTCATAAAAACTTCAGGATAGGCCTTGGGATCACGGGGATATGTCAAGCGCTGCACAACGACAAGCTTGAATGGCTAGATGGCTGCTACAAGGCCCTTAAGAAATACGACCAAGAATGGAGCAAGAAACAAGGTTGGCCAGAAAGCATTAAACTCACAACGGTAAAGCCCAGCGGAACCTTAAGCTTGCTTGCGGGAGCAACTCCGGGAGTTCACCCAGCTTATTCCGAATACTATATTCGTCGCGTTAGAATGTCGAGCGAAGACGAGTTAGTTCCAACCTGCCGAGAAATGGGATACCACACGGAGTATGTAAAGAATTTCGATGGATCCTTGAACCGCGACACCGTCATTGTCGAGTTCCCCTGCTTGTCTGGAAAAAATGCAAAACTCGCAAAAGACATGAAGGCAACCGACCAACTAGACCTAGTTAAAAGAATTCAAAAGGAATGGTCTGACAACGCCGTCTCTTGTACCGTTTATTACAAGAAAGAAGAACTTGAAGAAATAAAGACATGGCTAAGAAAAAATTACAAAAACAATATTAAAAGTGTTTCTTTTCTGCTTCATCAGGACCACGGCTTTGACCAAGCCCCTTACGAAGAAATTGACGCAGAGACCTATAAAAAACTCTCACTGGCCGTCAAAAAAGTTTCCTCAACAAAAGTTGGGAACGGTCACGTTTTGCAAGACCTAGAATGCGAAGGGGGAGCATGCCCGATAAGATAACTGACTATTCAAAAGTGAATATTTTCTACCCTGTCATTGGCTACACAGGGATGGTGCATTCTGACTACATGATGAGCACCATCAACCTTCTTTTGCTTTGCCGTCAGCAAAACATAAAACTAGGCATGAGATCTATTTGGTTTGAGAGCCTCATAAGCCGAGCCAGAAACGCGTCCGTAGCCTTCATGTTGGCCAAAGACTATACCCACCTGCTCTTTGTAGACACTGATGTAAGCTTCGACGCTCACGACGTTTTGAAGCTTGTAGACCAACAAAAGGAAGTGGTGGTGGGAGTTTACCCTAAAAAGTACTGGAGCCACCAAAAAATGCAGGCTTTGGGATCATCGGGAAGTTTCCCCGAACAATGGCGACATTTAGCTACCGATTTTTCTACAGAGCTGCCCCCCGAATCGTACACTAAAAGCAAAACAAGCCAAACGGTGGAAGCCGACTACGCAGCCACCGGCTTCATGCTTATAAGCCGGGCCTGTATAGAAAAAATCATTCACGCTCGACCAGAAATAAAATACACCAACGATATTGACGGATACATGGATGCCGGAGACAACTTTTATGACATCTTCCAATGCAAAGTGAACCCCGAAACCAAGAAGTACGAAAGCGAAGACTATGGATTCTGCAAGCTTTGGAAGTCTTTAGGGGGAGAAATTACGGTCCTACCTGACATCTCCTTAGGCCACCGAGGGTTCAACACTTATTACGGAAATCTTAAATTTCAAGCCAACTACTTCAATCTATAATTAAAAATTCCCTATGTGGACTTCTTGAATGTAATAAGCTTTAGACGCACATGTCAGACCTCCCTTATAGCGAAGAATCCTTTATGCTAAAACAGGCCGTATGCAAACTCATGGAAGTCTCCCTAGACCTTGGAAACAACCGCGGAAAAGCCCTTAACGGAGAATTTAAAAAAATGGATGACCTTTTAACTCTAATAAGCAGGGTTAAAAACAATATGGAGAGAAAGAATGAACATATCAGAGTTTGAGCGCCGAAAGCCCCATAAAACCCACGCGATACTCTCTAATTTAATTAAAAAGTATGAAAAAATTGTAAAAGATCTCCCGCTTATGGACGACGAAGACGCTATAAAAGTGGAAATGGCAGCCGACTTCCTAAGGGAACTGATAAATATAAAAAAAACTTTCGAAAAAGGGGAATAGATTGAATTGAAGAACGCACTTTTATTGGCTGAGGTGAGAGAGTATTTAGGGAAAGGGGTCAGTCTTTATCGATCCTTGATCAAGAAGGGGGTTCCTCCTGACGTAGCGATAAGCATTATGCCTTTAGTTAACGCCGGACAAGAAGACAACCCTACCTCAGAGATCCCAACTATCACGGAAGCCCTCCTCGACGAAGGCAATGAGTAAAAAAACTATAATTACCTGCTTGTGTAGCCTCGAAATAGAAAACGCCAACGAATACGAAGCCCTAACAATAGCTGACGAAATGCTAAAAAACAGCTATCCCCTTTCTAAAAAAGCAAATTTAATCATAAACGAAACTTTATACACCGCATCAGAAGGGTGCGGAGTCACATACAAGAAAAAAAATGGGAATGTTCGACGAGATAATGGTGCCGAAGGGGTATCTGCGGAGCCTACTAAACAAAGAAGACGAGAAGCTGTTGGACAAAAGCCACACCTTCCAAACGAAGGACCTAGACAACCTAATGGATCTTTACAAGATCTACCGCCAATACCTCTATAAGAAAAAGAAGGAAGCACTGCCTTTTGAAGAGTGGGAAAAAGTAAAAAAGAATGTCACCATTCGTTTTTACGACCACCTACAAAACAAAAAAGGAGACGCATACGGACTCGAGTGCGAATTCACTTTCAAAAATGGAAAGGTGGACAAAAAAGAGCTTGTCAGCTTTTGCATAGAATCAACCAAAGAAGAATCAGAAAAGACACAAAAAATGTGGGACACAGAACAAGAAATATTCGACACCTACCGAGAACGCTCCCTTAAATACAGATTCTTCTCCCGAATGGAAAACTGCTGCCGGAAAATGACGAATTGGGCGAGAAACAAACACAGCCTTCCACTCGAAATCCGCAAGGAAGCATATGAAAAATCGGGACGACTTAAAAAAGACCCGAAAAGCTTGGACCTTTACAAAGACTTGTGATAATAGATGAAAGTAGATAAGGAAAACTTAATCCAATTTGTCAACATCGTAAATGATTGCTGCGCTGTTATGGATGACGACTATGTTGGGGAATGGTTAACCAAACCCAACTCTGATCTTAACATGGAAGCCCCCATGGAATTTATAAACAGCCAAGAAGGGAGAGAGAAGATACTTCGACTCCTCTATTTTATAGACATAGGAGAAGCGGATCTTTAAGTAAGCAAAGCCTTGGGAAAAGAAGATACAACAACTTTCGTTCCGTCAGGGTATTGTTTGTAAGTAATATACCACAAGACCGCATCCACCGTCTCCTCAACTGTATATTCCACCACTTGACCAGCGGCCGCTGTCGGAATTGTAGCCGTGGCAGGATTAACCACGTTAAATTCAAGCGCGGACGTATCATCTATTATCTCAAAATCTCTTAACGCCCCCCCGGCTCCCCCTATAAAGTGCATATCCA